>Ga0209296_1001483_pt1 | contig 17982 bp, 19 predicted proteins | sample S_130206_EF_Meta_FD_187319 | JGI IMG/M metagenome (GOLD analysis project Ga0209296, IMG submission 187319) | Freshwater microbial communities from Lake Simoncouche, Canada to study carbon cycling - S_130206_EF_MetaG (SPAdes) (version 2) | ecosystem: Environmental > Aquatic > Freshwater > Lake ...
CCAACCCAACTGCACGCCGCGCTTAGCGGTCGCGCATTTTTGCGAGCAAGCGCAATATTTCGAGGTACAACCACACGAGTGTGACCATGATGCCGAATGCGGCAAACCACTCCATGTGTTTTGGTGCTCCCGCTGCTTCTGCTTTATCAATGAAGTCGAAGTCGAGCGCCAAGTTCATTGCGGCAAGGCCTGCAACCAACACACTGAAGCCGATGCTCATTGTGCTCGATCCGGTTGGAATCAAGTTTGCGCCGAATAACCCAACGATGAATGACACAAGGTAAAACGCCATCAAGCCCATTGTTGCGCCAATGATGATGCGGCGGAACTTGTCGGTCACGCGCAAGATGCCAGTGCGATAGAGCACGAGCATCATGACGAATACACCGATGGTTGCGCCAACAGCCTGCACAACAATGCCTGGGTATTGCACGTTAAACATTTTCGAAATTGCGCCGACTACTGAACCCTGCGCAATTGCGTAGACAGGTGCGAGGAAGCGCGCTGCGGTTGGCTTGAACATCACTCCAAATGCACAGATCAGACCAACAACCAAGCCGCCCATGACCCAACTTGGAAACGTGATTTGTCCGCTTTCGAGCTCTGTCACTTGTGACCAACCAAATGTGGCTGCCGCGACGAGCAAAACCATCAAAAACATGGTTGCCGACATGGCGCCATTTGCAGTCATGGTTTGGCCAGGTGCTTTGGCAGAAATGTATGGAGAGACTTGACCATCCGAAATCGGTGGATTCCAGGTCGATTTGCCCTCAGCTGAACCCCAACCAGCTTGGTCTGGGGTGCGCTCAACGGCTTTGGTAAATGCTTTTTCGTTTAATAGAGGGTTTGCCATACCCCGATATTACGACATTGTTACAGGATCTCTATGCCAAACAGGTCACACCCAAAACCCCAAATCAGGCAAGAGTTTTGCGGTTTTTGAGGTGGTGGGGCTTGACCCTGTCGGTATCGTTACCCCGTTCCCGCCTATAAGGAGTCGTAGTGGCCAAAGACCGTATCGATCGTGACGAAGAAGACCTAGTCCGTCTCTATCTCACCGACATCGGTCAATACGCCCTCCTCACAAAAGACGACGAAGTTCGTTTGGCGAAAGCCATCGAGACCGGCAAAGAAGCAACTGCCGAACTCGACAAGAGCGATAAGAATCTCACTCCAAACCGTCGCCGCGAGTTGCGCAAAGATCAGCGCGATGGCACAAAGGCCGAGCGTCAGTTCGTGCAATCCAACTTGCGCCTCGTTGTTTCAATCGCCAAAAAATATCAGGCATCAGGTTTGCCACTTCTCGACTTGATTCAAGAAGGCAACTTGGGTTTGATGCACGCCGTCGAAAAGTTTGACTGGCGCAAGGGTTTCAAATTCTCGACATACGCAACGTGGTGGATCCGTCAGGCCATTACTCGCGGCATTGCCAACACGGGTCGCACCATTCGCCTCCCGGTTCATGCCGGCGACACGCTTGCACGTTTGCAAAAAGCACGCTCGCGCCTTGAGCTCAAGTTTGGTCGTCCTGCAACTCTTGCCGAGTTGTCAAAAGAAGTCGAGATGCCAGAAGACAAAGTGACCGAGGCATTGCGTTTTGCTGCCGAGCCACTTTCGTTGTCAGAGCCATTGCGCGAAGACGGCGATGCCGAACTGGGCGACGTTGTAGAAGACCGCGCAGCAGAGTCTCCATTTGAAGTTGCTGCAACGGCTTTGTTGCCAGAAGAAATCTCGCGACTGCTTGCACCTCTCGATCAGCGCGAGCGCGAAATTCTTGCACTGCGCTTCGGTCTCGATCGTGGCGAGCCACGCACACTCGAAGAAGTTGGCGAAGCTTTCAACCTCACACGCGAGCGCATTCGCCAGATCGAAGCACGCGCAATGAGCAAGTTGCGCCACCCGTCGAGCGACACCGGCGCGCGCGACCTTCTCTCGGTCTAAAGCCGCAACTGGTTCGCCCGTGCTGTGCACGATCGGTGACCTCATTGAAGATGTAGTTGTCTGGCTCAACAGCGAACTGAATATTGGCAGTGATACTGACTCAGTAATTGTGCGCACCCGCGGTGGAAGCGCAGCCAACGTTGCGATGTTTGGCGCACTGACAGGCACACCCTCTCGATTTATTGGTCAGGTTGGCAACGACAGTCTTGGCGAGCAATTGTGCGCATCTTTGCGAAGCTCGGGTGTCGATGTATGCACAGTGGCCGAGGGTCGCACCGGAAGCATCGTTGTTGTTGTTCAACCCAATGGTGAGCGCACATTTCTCACCGACCGTGGTGTTGCATCACAACTTTCAGTTTTTGATGCGTCGCATCTTGCTGGTGTTTCAATCGTGCACGTGCCCACGTATTCACTTGCCCTCGACCCACTTGCAACTACTGCTGTTCAATACATACGCGCCGCACGCACGGCTGGTGCACTTATTTCAATTGATGCATCGTCCACCTCGGTGCTGCGCGATTACGGAATCGATCGCTATGCAGAGTTGATTGCCTCGATTGGGCCAGATGTGTTTCTGTGCAACAACGACGAAGCAGCATTGCTCAATGTCGATTCTGCGCGCCCAATGCCTGGTGCCGAACTCACCGTAATCAAGCGTGGCGCACTGCCAGTCACTGCGGTTACTGCTGCAGGTGCTGTAACCGAAGTGGCGACACCACCAGTTGCCAACATCGTTGACACCACTGGCGCAGGCGATGCATTTGCGGCAGGATTTTTACCCACCTATGCATCTTCTCGCAATATCGAGGACGCCATAACGCACGGCAACCTCATTGCTGCGCGAGTATTGCGCTCGGCTGGTGCCACACTGGATGTCAAATGAAACCGACTCCTTCAATTATCCAAGTCAGTGACGAAGTACGCGATGCACTCGCATCCAATCGCGCTGTCGTTGCACTTGAGTCAACAATCTTTTCGCACCTGGGTTTGCCATCTCCTGCTAATGCCCAAGCACTCACCAATTGCATCTCGGCCATTCGCGAAGTCGGCGCAGTCCCAGCAATAACAGCCGTCATCGATGGAGTTGCACGCGTAGGCATCAGCGAGTCGGAACACGAGCGCATCCTTGGCCCGGCCAAAAAAGTTGGCGAACGCGAGATCGCTCTTGCCATTGCTCAGCGTTGGTCGGTTGGCGCTACAACGGTTTCTGCATCGCTTTTGCTTGCCAGTCGCGTAGGCATTGGCGTGTTTGCCACGGGTGGCATTGGCGGTGTACACCGCGATTCACACCTACACGGTGACATCTCGGCCGACTTAGGAGCCCTCGCTGCTCACCCTGTGGTCACGGTGTGCGCAGGCGCAAAATCATTTCTCGATTTGCCACGCACGCTCGAATATCTAGAAACTCTCGGTGTGCCTGTCGTTGGTGTTGGTTGCAACGACTTCCCCGCATTCACGGTGCACTCAAGTGGCTTGCCCATCCCCGCTCGTGTTGAAAACGTTGAAGAGTTATGCGCATACACGCAAGCCCACTTGGCACTTGGTCGCACGAGCGGCATTCTTGCGTGCGTACCTGTGCCGCTTGCCGATTCGCTCGACAAAAACATGATCGATGCTGTGATCGAAACCGCACTCAGGGCAACTGCCGACGTAGGCATTGTTGGGCCCGGCGTTACCCCACATGTGTTGGGTGCAATTGCTGCTGCCACGGGTGGCGCAAGCGTAGTTGCCAACTTGTCGCTGGCTCACAACAACGCCAGTGTCGCAGCGCAACTCGCAGTTGCACTTACGCGCTGATTATTGGCGGAGGCGGACGGGAATCGAACCCGCCGAACGAGGATTACTCGTCCCAACCGCTTTGAAGGCGGCGGAGTCCACCAGGCACCCGGACACCTCCGTTTATCACCGTATCTAAACCCGTGCAACTAAATCAACGTCACTTGGCGACATCTCGCGTACACATCGTGTCCAAACCGATTCGGTGTATTCGCACCGAGCGCAGAGTGGGAGGTTGTGATGATTGTTTGTTGGTCTGTCAAAGGTGGAAGTGGCACCACGGTTGTTGCCGCGGCATTGGCTTTAGTTTTGGCGCAACGCCACGAAGCAGGAGCGCGCCTCATCGACATGTCGGGCGATACACCCTCCGCTCTCGGCATGTCAGAGCCAGCGTCAGAAGGCATCGCCGAATGGTTGAGCGCAACTGACCATCCAGGTGCTGACGCACTCAACAATTTGATGTTGCCGGTCACTGCGCACCTCGGAGTAATTCCTCGCGGTCGCAACATCATCGTGCCATCACAGTTGAACCCAGATCGTTTGCGCGATCTTGCACTTGCCGTTGCACAGTCACCCATGCCAACTGTTATCGACGCTGGCAGTGGTCTTGCAACAATTCCCATCCTCTTACATGCCACTCGTTCACTCTTGATTATTCGTCCGTGTTACTTAGCGCTACGCCGCGCGTCGCTGCTCACCACCCCACCGCACGGTGTCATCGTCATTGCCGAACCTGGGCGTGCGCTCGGTGTGCACGATGTGGAGTCTGTTGTCGGCGCACCGGTGCTTGCCGAGATTCCGTTTGATCCCGCAATTGCTCGTGCGGTTGATGCAGGGCTGCTCGCAGGCCGAGTGCCGACCCTGCTTGCCAAACACCTTGTCGATGTGTGCTGAGCATTGCAACATCTTGCAATCATGACCACCGCATTTGATCTTCCGCTCGACACCCACACGCGTGCACTTGTCGACACACTGCAACAACACTTGCGCAACGAGCGCGGCGACTTGCTCACCGCAGCACACATTCATTTGCGCAGTATTGCCCCGCTCATGTCACAGACCGCACAACATGCAGTGGCATCACGAGCGGTGTCGGGCATCTCTGGCCTTGGCGCACTCGATCACTATTTGGCTCGCACCGATGTGCGCGAAGTCATGGTCAACGCCGGAACAGACGTATATATAGAAGATTCGACTGGAGTGCATTTGGTCGACACCCTTCCCGTTGGCGAGGTCGACGCAATCATCGAACGGATCTTGTTGCCACTTGGCAAACGGCTCGACAGGTCTTCGCCCATTGTCGATGCGCGGCTTGCCGATGGGTCGCGAGTGTGTGCTGTCATTGCACCAATTGCAGTTGATGGATCATGTCTTTCTATCCGCCGATTTTCTGTGCGACCTATTTCGCTCAACGATTTTGGCGGCGATGCAACTGTTGCATTGCTTGCCCAACTCGTGCACCGTCATTGCAACGTGCTTGTCACCGGTGCGGCTTCCACCGGCAAGACCACATTGCTCAATGCGTTATGCGCACATATTCCTACACATGAACGCGTCATCACTGTGGAAGACACAGCCGAATTGCAGTTGCAGGCAAGTCATGTCGTGCGGCTCGAGGCCAGACCACCCACTGCAGAGGGCGTTGCGGGCATCTCGATTTCAGAACTCTTGCGCACAGCATTGCGCATGCGACCAGACAGATTTGTGGTTGGAGAGGTACGTGGCGCCGAAGTTGTTGACATGTTGGCTGCAATGAACACAGGTCACCACGGATCATTTGCCACCTGCCACGCCAATTCTGCCGACGATGCACTGCTGCGACTTGAGTCGTTGATGTTGCAGCACTGCGGGCAATGGCCGCGAGAAGCCATTGCCCAACACATTTGTGCGGCGATCGACGTTGTGATTTCCGTCGGTCGCCACGCAGATGGTTCGCGGTCGGTGATCGAGATCAGCGAAGTCTCGACAACACCGGGTGCTCCATGTCGTCCACTACTCCGCCAAGACATCTGTAGTGGGGTGCGCAGCGAACTGCGCATTGGTCAACTCACTCGCGGGCGCTCATGAGCGCTGCAGTTCTTGATGTTGCGGTGTCAATAATCGGCACGCTTTCGTTTGCTGGGGCATGTGCCTTGCTTATTGCACCGCCACTCACCAAGCATTGGTCGCGCCGATGGTTGCGTGTGCGGCTCAGTACAACTTCACACAAAGCCACAGCTACAACTTCGCACACAACATCGGCACCGCAAACCCCACCAACCATTACCGATTTCCTCGACGCAATTGCGCGCGATGTACGCTCGGGTTTTTCACTCGCATCGTCGTTTGTGCAATGCAGTGATCAACAATCAGATGACAACCATTGGAGTCAACCCGTTGCTCAACAATGCTTGCGTGGTGTCGTGCTTGCCGATGCACTTGTCGAGTGCGCGCTGCCCACGTGGACACCCGAGATTCGTTTTGCAAGTCGCACCCTGGAAGTTGCAAGTGCGGGCGGCGCAGGCGTGGCGCCTGCTCTCGAGCACAGCGCATCGGTGTTGCGCGAGCAACAGGCTCTGATGCTCGACCGAGATGTGCAGGCTGCTCAGGCGCAGTTGTCTACCAAAGTGCTTACGTGGTTGCCCATCGCGGTGTTTGCATGGATCGCAATCACTGATCCCATTGCTCGAATGTTTCTGCTCAGTACTCCGCTTGGCATGTGTTGTATTGCCACCGGCATCACTCTCAACGTTTCTGGCCGCAAGTGGATGTCGCATGTAGTCGACAACATTTCTGTATGACATCTAGTTTCATCGTCGTGGTTGTTGGCGCAATAGCAATCGGGTTATTTAGGCGACGCAATCGCAACCAGCTGCCTGCCCAACTTGCACGCCAGCTTCCAGAATTCATTGATGCTGTTGTGTTATTGATGTTTTCTGGCAGCACACCTGCTCAATCACTGATCGCGGCGCCCACGTGGCTCGAGCCGCCATTGCGTGAGATTGTTGCAGATGTATCCCAACAGTTGTTGCGCGGCAATCGGTTGAGTGACTGTGTTGCATCATTGCGACAACTCATTGGCAGCCCCGCATTTGCCTTAGTCGATGCATTACTTTCGGCCGACAGAGATGGTCGGTCGATTGCAAACACACTTGATCGTCTTTCCAATGAATCGCGCATGCAACGCAGGCGCCAACTCGATGCCGACATCCGCAGGCTTCCTGTGCGACTCACGTTTCCGCTTGTGTGCTGCATCCTTCCCTCATTTGTGATGCTCGGTGTTGTGCCGATGATCGCAACCGCACTTGTTCATCTCAATCGTTAATGAAAGAAGGATCATGAATCACATCTACGCATATTTCATGCATGTATTGCATCGTGTTCGCTCGGTGTACACAAAACAAAGCGAGTTGCACGACGCTGGTCAAGCAACAACCGAATACGCGCTCGTGCTTCTCGGCGCAGCAATCATTGCGCTTTTGGTCGTGGCATGGGCCACCGATGGTGGCGGTGCGGGGCGTATTGGCGAACTCTTTGACAGTGTGATCGGCAATATTTTGGGCCGAGCCGACGCGGTCCAGCCGTAGTCACTGACATGCGCGCCTGCCGGAGTGAACCCGACTCGGGTCAAGCAACGGTTGAACTCGCGCTAGTCATGCCGCTGATCATCGGTCTATTGCTCATCATTCTCAACGTTGGTCTAGTTGTTCGCGATCAACTCGCGGTGTGGCACGCGGCAAGTGCCGGTGCGCGTGCTGCATCAATTTCGCCCGACTCACCCGACATCGTGCAACAAGCAGTCGAGGACGAAGTTGGGTTGCGACCGTTGCACCTCCAGATTGTTCGTGATGAGCAACTCATCACCGTCGAGGTGCAATATCCGCGCACGCTCAACGTATGGCTGATCAAACACATCATTCCACCACTGACTTTGTCGGCGTCTGTCACCATGCATGTACAAGATGTTGGGTAGCGTGATGCACATGCAGTTATCGTCATCAACTATTCGTGATGGCACACAATCGATACTTGTCTTTGCTGGTGAAATCGACCTGGCAACAGTTCCAGAATGCTCCGACATGCTCACCAAATTTGTCGATGACCATGCAGGACGCGACATTGCAATTGACTTATGTCAAGTAACTGCGCTCGACGACACAGGGGTAGGCGTCATCTTGGGTGCAGTCGCTCGTGCTCGTACATCGGGCTCACATCTTGCGCTCGTCATTGACGACCAACACATGCGCACTCGTTTCGGTCTCTAACATGCACGGTGGCGGCGCAACCATCACCATTGCGTTTGCTTAAATTTTAGGTTTCTTGCGCGCACCCTTGCGATCGTAAGCACGGTCGTGCACTGCTTGTTGCTCTTCAAGTTCAAGTTCTTCAGCCACCAGCATCTTCATATTGCCGAGTCGCTCGGGCGACACATCGCCTCGTTCTACCGCTGCTTGCACAGCGCAACTCGGTTCGTCCTCATGCTTACAGTCGCGAAACTTGCACGACTCAGTCAGCGTAAAAATATCGCTGAATGCTTGCTCGATCCCGTGATTACTCATCCACAAACTCACCGCGCGTAAGCCCGGCGTATCTATAAGCCAGCCACCGTTTACGAGGCGCACGAGTTCGGCTGCCGTTGTGGTGTGGCGTCCGCGTTGGTCACCTTCGCGCACCGCCCCAGTTGCTTGTCCATCGTGGCCGGAAAGGGCATTGATCAGCGTTGATTTGCCAACGCCGCTGGCTCCCAATAACGCAATTGTTTGCGGCGCACTGGCCACATTCTTTTGGGTGTCATTTATACGAGATATATACGTATAGGCGCGCAAGCCGTCGAGTCCAGCCCCAGTTTTGGCGCTCGCAAACAGCAGTGGCACACCAGCAAGTACGGGCTCTACGCGGCGCACCATCAGCGACAATCCGTCGGCGTCTAATTCATCGATCTTGTTAAACACCAACACTGGTTGTGCACCGCTGTCAAAAGCCAACACAAGTTCTCTTTCGATGCGTCGCAAGTTTGGGTCTTGTGTCGCGGCTTGCACAACAAGCACGGTGTCTATATTTGTTGCAACGGTGTGTGACTCTGCGCGCACGGTGTCCGACGATGCACGTCGAGTAAGTGCCGAACTGCGCGACAACACGTGATCAATCTTCTCTAAGTCGTCAGAAATAATGACCCAATCGCCAACGGCAACGTCGGCGCCGATGTTGCGAACGCGTTCGACGCCGTCAACTGCGTCATGCACTCCACTGGTAAGAATTGTGCTCCATCCGCGATCGATTCTGCTCACTCGACCGAGTCTTCGACTACGTTGCAACGACGTCATGTCGTATTTTTTTTCGATCAACTCTGTTGCGAGTCGCTCATTCCATCCAAGCGAAAGAGCGCTTGCTGCATCGTCACGAGTGGTGGCATTTGCCAAACCTTCATGTGCGTCATTGGTCATTTCAAGGTTCACGCTAGCGAAATTAAACCCTTACTGCATTTGGCTTTACGTGGATAGCCTTGACAAGACAGTGCAAAACAACGTAACGATGAAAAGTCATGTCTAAGCCCCTTGTCATAGTCGAGTCCCCCGCCAAGGCCAAAACGATCGCCAAATTTCTTGGTGATGGCTTTGACGTACGCGCTTCTGTCGGCCACATCGCCGACCTTCCGAGCAAGGGCTTGTCTGTAGACGTCGATAACGGATTCAAGCCGACGTATGAACTGACCGAGCGCGGCAGCACCATTATTAAAGAACTCAAAAGCGTTCTGAAGACAGCCAGTGCCCTCTATCTCGCAACCGACGAAGACCGTGAGGGCGAGGCAATCGCTGCGCACTTGTTTGAGTACCTCAAGCCAAAAAACATCGAGACCAAGCGCATGGTGTTTCACGAAATCACCAAAGCCGCAATCGACGAAGCAATTGCCAACCCGCGTGACATCGATTACAAACTTGTTGACGCTGCAGAGGCACGCCGCATTCTCGATCGGTTGTACGGATATTCGGTGTCGCCAATTTTGTGGCGCAAAGTCAACCGAGGTTTATCTGCAGGTCGTGTGCAAAGCCCATCCATTCGTTTGGTGGTCGAGCGCGAACAAGAACGCATGGCTCATATCTCGGCTGCGTACTGGGATCTCGAGGCGGTCACTGCAACCTCGCCTCAGTTCACTGCCACGCTGCAATCGGTCGATGGAGTGCGCATTGCAACAGGCAAAGATTTCAACGAAAAGGGCATTGCCAAAGAAGCGGTAGTCGTTATTAATGAGGCCCGAGCCCAAGAGCTTTCAGCTGGCCTGCAAGGCGCCACTCTCGAGGTGCGCAGTGTGGAAGAAAAGCCATACCGCAAGTCGCCAAAAGCACCGTTTATGACGAGCACTTTGCAGCAAGAGGGCGGCAATAAGTTGCGCATCACAGCAAGCGAAGTAATGCGTGTTGCTCAGGGTTTGTACGAAGCCGGTTACATCACGTACATGCGTACTGACGCAGTGACGCTTGGTGCCGAAGCGCTGTACGAAGTGCGCACCGCCATCTCGACAACGTATGGTGACGAGTTTTTGTCAGCCACACCGCGCGAATACAAATCAAAAGTCAAGAATGCGCAAGAGGCTCACGAAGCAATTCGTCCGGCGTTGCCGTTGCGCAGTCCAGAAGAACTCGCCCCAGAGTTACGCGCCAACGAGCTTGCGCTCTATCGATTGATCTGGCAGCGCACACTCGCATCGCAAATGAATGACACGTTGGGCACCACGCTCACTGTGCGGTTGGGTGCAATCACGCCAGGCACCAGCCCAGCCAACTGCGAATTTTCTGCGAGCGGCACCACCATCACGTTTGCTGGTTATCGCCAGGCTTATCAGGAAGTTGTTGAAGAGTCGGCAGATGACGCTGAAGAAAAAGAAGCGTTGTTGCCAGTGCTCAAGGTTGGCGACGGTGTTGAAGTTGAAACCATCAACGCACTTGGTCATAACACTTCACCACCATCCCGTTTTACTGAGCCAACGCTCGTCAAGCGACTCGAAGAAGAAGGCATCGGCCGACCTTCGACATACGCATCCATTCTCGGCACGATCATTAACCGCGGCTATGTATGGAAGAAGGGTCAGGCGCTTGTTCCTTCGTGGACAGCTTTTGCTGTAGTGCGTTTGTTGAAGGATCACTTCACCACATTGGTTGATTACAAGTTCACTGCAACTGTTGAAGAAGAACTAGACGAAATTGCCGGAGGCACGCGAGTTCGTGATGCCTGGCTTCACGAGTTCTATTTTGGCAACGGCAAAGAGTTGCCCGGTCTCCTGCCACTTGTCGAACACAACATCGAAAACATTGACGCTGCCACACTCAATGCGTTTCACGTTGGTCCACACCCAGTGAGTGGCGACATGATCGAAGCCCGTCCTGGCAAATTTGGTCCTTATATAAGGTGTGGCGAGCAGACTGCCGGTATTCCCGACAGCATGGCGCCAGACGAACTCACGGTCGCAGTTGCGCTCGAGATTTTGGCGCGACCAAAGTTTGAAGAACCGATTGGCGAAAAAGATGGTCTTCCTGTTTATAAAAAAACTGGCAAGTATGGCCCGTATGTCATGTGGGGCACGCTCGACACTCCTCCGCCAAATATGGAAAAAGCAAAGATGGTTTCGCTATTTAAAGACATGACCATCGAGGCGCTCACGATTGATGATGCGCTTATGTTGTTGTCGTTGCCGCGCACTGTTGGCTTCGACCCAGCAGATGGCGAGATCATTACTGCGCAAAACGGTCGCTACGGTCCATACATTAATAAGGGCAAAGAGAGCCGCACGCTCGACACCGAGCAAGAGTTGTTTACGTTCACACTCGAGCAGTCCCTGGCCAAGCTTGCAGAGCCGCGCGTGTATGGCCGACGTGGACCAGCAAAGCCACCATTGCGTGAGTTTGGTGTCGACCCAGTGAGTGGCAAACCAGTTGTTGCTAAAGATGGCAAGTTTGGTGTGTACGTCACTGACGGCGAGACAAATGCGAGCCTTACTCGCGGTGACCGTTTGGAATATGTGACGCCAGAGCGCGCATTCGAGTTGTTGGCTGTGCGCCGCGATGCAGACCCATCGCTCAAGCGCAAGAAGTCTGCCAAGCCAGCCAAAAAGGCAGCGGCAAAGAAAGTTGCAAAGGCTCCTGCAAAGGCAGCAAAGAAAGTTGCAAAGAAAACCGTAAAGAAAGTTGCCAAGAAAGCTGTACAGAAAAAAGCCTCATGACGACCGGCCGCTACATCGCCTTTGAAGGCCTTGAGGGCTGCGGCAAATCAACGCACGTAACGCGTCTTGCCGAAGCAATAGGTGGCGTTGCAACTCGCGAGCCTGGCGGCACCGAAATTGGTGCGTCTCTTCGCACAGCAATGTTGGATGCATCAAACACCATGCTCTCGCCACGCGCCGAAGCGCTCATGATGTCGGCAGATCGCGCGCAGCATCTAGACGAACTTGTATTGCCTACGCTGCGTGTCGGCAAGCATGTGGTCAGTGATCGCAGTGCATTTTCATCACTCGCCTATCAGGGTTATGGTCGCATGCTCGATATTGATGAGTTAAGGCGTTTCAATAACTGGGCAATTGATGGCCACTGGCCAGACTTAGTGGTGTTCATTGATGTGCCTCTCGAGCAATTGCTCGAGCGCTTACAAAAGCGTGAGCTTGATCGCTTCGAGCGCGAAGACCGTGCATTTTTCGAACGTATTTTCACTGGCTTTCACACCATGGCGGCAGCCGACCCAACTCGTTGGCTCATCGTTGATGGCACGCCACCAAAAGACGAACTCGCTGCAACCATTCTCACTCGGGTTTGCGAACGACTTCAGATCACATTGTCATGAGTGCGGCATCAACTGCCACAGCGAGTGTTTGGCAGACAGTCGTTGGTCAGTCGAATGCAGTGCAGCAGTTGCAACAACTTGCAACTCAGTCGGTGCATGCCTATTTGTTTGTAGGGCCAGAGGGTTGCGGTAAGGAAGAGGCTGCGCGCGCGTTTTCTACTGTGCTCATCACGGGTTCGGATGACGCGACAACTCGTGAAGCAAAACTGATTGCTCGTGGCGCTTACTCCGACGTGAATGAGGTGTTGCGTGAGGGTGCCGCGGTTGACAAAGACGAAGCAGACAACATTGTGCGCTTGTCGTCCACCACACCCACCGAAAGCAAAGTCAAGATTGTGATCATTCACGAGTTGCATCTCATGCGTGACTCAGCTGCAGTGCGCTTATTGAAGACAATTGAAGAACCACCGGAGCGCATGATTTTTATTCTTCTTGCCGACCAACTCGTGCCGGCACTTGCAACTATCAATTCGCGTTGTGTTGTAGTCAATTTTGTGCGTCCCGATGACACACAGATTGCTGAAGCGCTTGTGGCAGAGGGTGTGAAGCCCGATCTTGCAGCATCGGTATCCCGCGCGGCATCTGGCAATCTCGGCCGGGCGCGTCATCTTGCAACAGATAAGTTTTTGGTCAAGCGCCAAGAGGCTTTTGCATCGATACCGCCTCGCCTCGATGGCACTGGTGCGCAAGTTGCTGCGCTTGTTGACGAGTTGTTCGAACATATCGACGAAGCAGCAGCGCCGTTGCTGAAAGCTCAAGTAGATGAATTGTCCACCCTCGAAGAGCGTGTTGCGCTTACTGGTGAGCGCGGTAGTGGACGCAAGGCATTGCAAGACCGCCACAAGCGACAATTGCGCAAATTCAAGACCGATGAATTGCGAAGCGGTCTTGCAACTATTGCTGGCGTGTATCACGCACTTATCGTCACGCAACCCACTCCATCAAATTCCGATGTCTACATTCAAGCAATCGAACGAATCCATAAAGCAATGGGTGCACTTGGGCTCAATGTCAATGAAGCACTCGTGTTGCAGGCTCTGTTCTTGCAATGTCCTTCGCTCATGCCAATGCCACAAGTTGCGCCAGTAAACTGACGAGTTAATTAGCTAAATACCCGCCCAGGTAGCTCAGGGGTAGAGCAACGCACTCGTAATGCGTAGGTCGTGAGTTCGATTCTCATCTTGGGCTCCACACAAACCAATGATTGAAATCCCATTGATGACCTTATGGTTCCCCGTATCACCTACCATGCCAAATATATAAATCAAGCATTAAACTTACATTTTTAGACTTTGAATAAATAACGAAAGTGAAGTATGTCAATTCTTAAATTTGAGGATTTTAATCTTTCTCCATCACACAGAAAGCCATTGTCTTGGCTGCAAACAATAAAGACAATCTTAATTTGGCACGGGCTTAGAACACATGCTTTGGAACAAACAGGCTGGAATGAAACGCGGCAATCCAAAAAGGCAGTACTTCACGAAAAACCTATTCCCTGGTGGACTTACGCGAGTATTCAACTTGTTGACCAAATTATTTCTACAAATTCACGTATCTTGGAAATTGGAGGTGGCAATTCAAGTCTGTACTGGATGGGCCGTGGAAACCAATTGGTTACTCTTGAAACTAACGCTGAGTGGATAGATGTACTCACAAATGACAAGCGATTCAATGTAGAAAAACATCAAATAATTCACATTCATAATGAAGATCTGATTTCTATTTCCAATCAATTGGAAAATCTGATATTTGATGTCGTCATCAATGATGGATCTGGAGACCGAGCAGCAATCGGTGAATACCTTGCAACCAAGGTAAGCGAAAATGGAATACTTATTTGGGACAACTCAGAGCGCGAGCCAGACCGTAAAACCATCGAACATCTGAAATTGAAGGATTGGAAAGCACTAGAATTTTATGGTCTAGGACCCATTAACGCCTACGCTTGGAAAACAACCATTCTTTATCGCACAAACACCGAACAATTAATTATGAAACAGTAATTTCATATCGTGGGGAAAGCGAAAGACATTGATAAAGGCAGTTATTTTTAAGCGGATACAGCACATTCGTTTAATACTCTCGACGATATGGTTCATAAACAGGATTTCTGTATTTCGATATTTCGCGCTCAATTCATTAGACATAGAGATTGAGCAAATCCTCAATTATGACAATGGTTACTTCATCGAAATTGGTGCGAACAATGGTGTAAACCAATCAAACACGCTTTACTTTGAAAAATTTAGAGGTTGGCGTGGACTACTTATTGAACCACATCCGAAACTTTTTTCTCAACTTAAAAAAAATCGCTCCCATAAATCAACTTGTATTAATGCAGCATGCACATCATTTTCATTTAAGAATGACTCATTAAAAATGATGTATTCGGATCTAATGACAACTTCTGTTGATGAATCTAATATTTTGCCAAATTCGGTCGAACATGCTTTGCTTGGCTCAAAGTATTTGGTTGGCCAACCGTCAGAATTTACAGCAAAGTCCGAAACCATGCAGCAAATTCTTGAAAGGATCAGCGCTCCAAAATGCATTGATCTATTTTCGCTTGATGTTGAAGGGTTCGAATTTGAAGTTTTATCTGGGATAAATCACGAAATATTCCGATTCAACTTGATCTGCGTCGAAACAAGCGACATACCAAGAATGGAAGCATTTATGGCAAAGATAAATTATGAATTAGTTAAGCAAGTCACTCATCACGATTTATTCTTTAGAGACAGAACTGTACGAATGCCTTTAGGGGAATCTCTAGAAAATCATGAGTAGAAAGTTTTCTAGTTTCAAAAACTTGATCATGCAAAATGGTCTATTTGTGTTTTTAGCTAGTATCTCAACTGGTGTTCCTTCAGTCTTTGCTCTGTACGTCGCTGATTCTGTCCTCATAAGAAGGGATTTTTCAACATTCATAAAAGTTTGGGCGCTTACAAATACCCTTATTGTTGGTGTTACTTCACCGTTGTTTACGTACGCACCAAATCTACGACTGGACTTCAAAGATAAATTGACACAATTTGATAAACAATTCTTTCCCGTAAGTGTTTTAAGCAGCTTGGTTATTATAATTCCAATTGAATTAATCGTTGCCTACTGGATCTTTGATATTACAAAATTTGCATTTTTGATGTCTCTTAGCATGTTCATTATTTTTTCAATTACCTTCAATGTTAAAAATGCTCTGTTAATTTCCAAGGGTGCTTACAGTAATTATTTTCTTTGTGCTTCCATATTTGGGACAATTGCTTCAGTCTCTTTGTTGCTTTTTAATTTCTTCAAGTTTCAATCAATTTCCATGCTTTTCATTGTTTTTAGTTTTGCTTTTGGAATCGCCTCTGCTGATCGGCTTCTTTCTATCGTATTTGACTTTTCGTTGCAGGATTTGAGAGTGTTTGTTTCCCAGATATTGAAAATGAACACATTGGCACCATTTTTGATTACTATTTTTATAACTTCTGGTTCAACTTTCATTCTTAACGGACCATTGTTATTTGGTTCTTACATTGGTGGCAGTGGCGACCAATTAGCTACTTTTGGTACGTGCTTAAATATCATGCTTATTTGTTACACCATATTGAATTCGTTTACAGCACCTATTCAAACATCGCTTATATCTTCACTAGAAACATCCAATATTGATCACTTTAATCTGATCTATCGGAATGCATTTAGTAGTTACTTGTTTTTAACTACATTATTGACAATTATTTTGACATTCACAATTAATTTTTTTGCGAGGATTTACATACCGTCCGTCTTGCATCTGAATCCCATGACTCGAATAATTCTGGTTGCCGGATTTGGTTTCTCAACTCTCTCAGGTCTGCCGCGACTGGGTCTGATGATTTCTAAACGTTATTTGCATCTCTTTTTCATCTGGTGTGGAGGATTGGTTTTATTTGTTTCTGTAGTTTTGCTGCCAATTGACCCAATCAGTGCGATGGTTCTTGCCCCGACAACATCTAGTTTTTTTATTCTCGTTGCTTGTGCCATGACTTTTAAAAATCGAACTTACTCTAATTTTCCGATTTCAAATGTTTAAACCGCAATTGTTAAATTCGTTTCACAATTTTACGAATATTTAATAACCAAGAAATTGCTATTCCACGAGCCAGACCGTAGACAGACTCAAGAAATACTCTCTCCCGTAGCCATCTTTCTGCTAAATCGTCAATCTTTCCATTCATATTGTTCTGGTCAATTTTTAGAATTCCAATTTCTGGTTCTGGGTACTTAATTTTGATAAATGTGTGTGTACCATTTTCTCGGCCTGTGTATCTGGAGATATTCTCGTTGGGTGAAATGACATTGAACTTGTTTTCCCAAATTGTTGCCAGCCATCGATATGCCCAGGTATCAATTCGCCCAGCATCTGCATCAGAAAAATTCTGTTTCCACCGAAGTGCACCAACTGTCGATCCACAGATTTTCTTAAGATCTTGCACAGACACCTTCTTGGCCCAAGTTAAATTGTCGTCATATTTTTTCCACGCTCTCTCCCAAGTTGCCCAAGCGTAAGATTCAGGATAAATACTCAGGCGAGAGGCATGGTCGGGATTTGAAAGGTACTCTTTGGGCACTAGGTTGTACCCATTGACGTGGGCAATTCTTGTGTTTTCCTGATGTTCGCTGAGATTATGGTTAAGAAATTCAAGGAGTTGTGGGCCTACGCGTACGTCGTCTTCGAGCACAATAACTCTTCCGTATTCACTATTTGCCCATGTCACTGCGTCAACAACTGCTCTTCGTATGCCAAGGTTTGTGTCTCTGAACCGCGTACGAATTGACGCATCCCAGGTGATTTCGTTTACAAGATCTTGTGTCTGGCGAACCAATTCGACATCGTTGGAGCGGTTGACTCCTGGACCATCTACTGCAAGCAGAATTAACCCAGGTTTAATGAACCTAAGGCTTTCGATTAGGCCACGCATCTGTGAGGGACGGTTGTACCCCAGTAGTAGTACAGGTGTCTCGTTTGCCACTCTGTTGATTGTACGACATGCAATAGATTGGTGGTCGTGTTAACTCCCTCGATACGAGCAAAGATCCTTCAATCGAAGGCACTGCCACTATTGGTATTCCCTTATCGGTGTCGTCTGATAGTTCGACACTTGGCTCATAACTTCAAGAAATCAATTCCGTGGCTGTTTAGAAGCAAGGAATTTGCGAATTTTACTTATGACCTCACTGCCGCTAATAAAGAATATTTGGCTTGGTTCGTGGCAGATATCTGCGATGTTCCAGTAAAGGAGATCCGTGACTACTTCAGTGAGCTCGAAACCAACTCTCAACTTGACGAATATATTAAGGCCGGATTAGCTAATCACCGTCGCGGGAATGAGATTGATCGCCAGGCGTTCTTTGGAAGAAGACTTGGTTGGTACGCGATAGTGCGGGCTACGAAACCATTGGTTGTTGTGGAAACCGGCACGGAGAAGG
>Ga0209296_1001486_pt1 | contig 17942 bp, 3 predicted proteins | sample S_130206_EF_Meta_FD_187319 | JGI IMG/M metagenome (GOLD analysis project Ga0209296, IMG submission 187319) | Freshwater microbial communities from Lake Simoncouche, Canada to study carbon cycling - S_130206_EF_MetaG (SPAdes) (version 2) | ecosystem: Environmental > Aquatic > Freshwater > Lake ...
CGGCTTTAAAGTCGGATCTGGTGGGGTGGGTTATACTTCCACGCCCACGGTCACGCTGACCGGTGGGGGCGGCTCGGGCGCGACGGCCACGGCGACCCTAACCGGAGGGGCGGTCACCGCCCTGACGATCACGGCTGCGGGCACCGGTTTTACGGCGGCACCGACGGTGACGTTTTCGGCCAGCGGCGCCTCAAGTACCGCCGTGGCGGTGGCCACGATGGCGGCGCCGGCTGCTGCCTCTACTTATTACAGTCCGCATGCGGAACGGGTCTTCGCGCATCAGGCCGGTCGCGCGAGCGTGACGTGGGTAACCAATGCGCCGCAGTCGGTCACCGTGAATGGGACGACGGTGCAGCGCTTTCTCTTTCGCCAAGAGTTGTTTTCGGTGTCGTCGGCGTCGTCCGTGCCGACGCGCACGATCTATTGGACGGAAAAAACCTTTACCGCGCCGCCCGTGAGCGTCTTGGCGGGGACCGTCGAAGGCGTGAATCCTATGTACAGCGTCCACGTTCCTCAGCAAGTGGCCGAGGAGTATGATCCCGTCGGGATTTCGCAGGGCTCGGATAACGGCAGTATTTCCGTCACCGGTCCGATTTCGCTGACCATGCCGGTGGCGGGTGCCGAGCTGCGGACGCTATGGTTTCAAAAAATCGCGTCGGTGGCCGAGTTGCGTGCATACAATGTGGAAGGCCGGATTATGGTCGAATATTTGGGGGCCCTGAAGCCAGGGTCGGCGGCCACCCGGGTGTTTCTGGGGGCTGATATCGTCGATGTGCTCCGGACGATGCCGACGACAAACACGGAAACCGTGTTAGGTGAGAAAATCGTCGCGCGCGATGCCGCGGGGACGCGGCAACCCCTTGATTTGAACGTCGAGTGGCTGGCCTCCCCGGTCCAAGCCACGACGCCCGATTCGTTGCCGTATTATAGCAGCGTGGCGCGCGGTGACGGTCGGCTGGATTATTATGCCGAGCGGGAAAATGACAGCCCTGACCGCATTGTATTTTATTGGTTAGCGAGCAAACAGGCGGCGATTACTTATCCGACGCCGGGCGGCCCGATGATGCCCAGTATCTATTGGCCCGAGGTGAAGAACGCCTATAAACAAATCTGGCCCACGGCACTCTCTAGCTATGCGCATAATATTGTCGCCGCCGCGGGGAGTACGGCGACCACCGGGGTGCAGTTTGCGACGGGCAGTCTGCCGACGGTGGTTTTCCAAGACGATCCCGCCCAAGCTGAAGCCAAGATCGACGTAAATTCTCAGCGCTTCGTGGTCAACACGGGCACGGATGGCCTCAATCGGACCCTCTTAAAGTTTACGAATGGCAGCAAGGTGTGGTATGTGCGCCTCTCTACGCAATCAGTTGGTCGCACGGGTTTTGAGCAGACGGACGGAACGGCCGCGCTCACTGGCACGGCCATCGTCGGCCAGCGGCTGGTGGCGCCAGCGGGCTATCAGACGGCCGGTTATCTCGAGTCGGGGACGAATCATTTTCCAAAGGCCTACATCGATCCTTTGGCGATGGGTGTGACCGCGGCGAGCATGGGCGCGATTATCCCCGTCAATGCCATGCCGGGCGCCACGACGCTTTCTGTCTGGTGGCTGAAAGCCGTCCCGGCGCCGAGTGCTGATTTTGATTCATTTTATCTGCCTGCCAAAAAAGGCGTCTACACGACGGTCTATCCCTCGGTAGCGGATAGCAGCGCAGATCAAATCATCCTCGCGTCGAACGCGGGTTCGGGCGATCTGGGCGCCTCCGAGGTGGCGGGTCAGATCTACGTGCAAAACAACCGGACCTTGGCGGGATTTAACCCGAATGAAGAGCACGCCTTAATGCTCAACGGCCGGGCCTATGCGCTACGGGACGACCTGAACGTCCTCGGTACCAATGGGGCCACTTATACCTCGGAGCCCTTTGTCTTGATCGCCTACACTTCGCCGACGGATGGTCGGCCCGCGATGCGCACGCTCAAAGTGCGACGCGAGCTCGGCACGGCGGGCACGGCGGGGGCGTTTGTCTTCAATTACCCGGTCATCGCGGGTACGCCCGTGCCGGCGCCGATGCCTATTCCCCTGCTGCCTCTCGCCTTGGACCCGGTCACTAAGCTACCCAAGAATACCGAGGCCACGCTCACCGGCGATGCGGCGCAGATCAACGCCGCCGCGACCACCGCGATTAAGGACTTTTATTCCAAGTTTCTGTTTCGCGACCGCAAGGGCTACCACTGGGTCTACCGTGGCCCGCACGATAGCACCAAGACGCCGACGTTCGGCATGAAGTTTTGGTATCCGATGCTCGACGGTTTTTATGTGCCGAGCCTCGCGCTCGCCGCTCAGCCAGCGGTCGGTACGCCCTTGCCGTATTTGCGGCCGCTGTCTGGGACTACGCCGCAAGGCGATCCCGTCACGGGAGACGCCTTGACGATTACTTACGCGCCGCGTTGGCCGGATAATGCGCCTGAGCTCCGCGTCGGCGAGACCTTGACCTTGGCTAAATTCGGCCTGCCGGGGGTTTACGGCCAGACCAGCGCCCAAGTGCTTTACCAGCAATCGCTGGCGGGCTGGTCCGCCACGGCGGCGGCTACGGGCTCCAAATCCAGCGTCGTGCTCCATGATGCGTTTCGCGAAAAGGTAGTCGCCTTTCCCGCAGCCGGCCTCGACGCGCTGCCGAGCTCCCTGCTGACGACGTCATCCGGCGGCAAGACGTACTTCCAAAAGCTGGCCCCGCACCTGCAGCCTTACGTTTATTTTGATCCCATGCGCGGCTCCCGTGGTTCGTTGGTGTTCGTCGGTAAGTTCTTCGATGAAGCCTTCGGCGAAGATTACGTTGGTCTCAATGTGCTCTCCGCGGCCGACCGCAAGCTGCTGGTGGACCTCGTTTCCGCCGCCGAAGCGCTCGCTTGGGGCAACGTGGTTGACCTTCTCTCCACCACCGTCGAAACATTTATCGAAGACCCCGCGAAGAAGGGTTCTTATAAACCGGATACCGCCTTATCGGTGGCGGTGAATGCAGCGACCTCGGCGGCGGTGAGCAGCTCCGACACCGCGGTCGTCAATTACGCGGTCACGAGTACGGGGCAGGGCAGTGGGTGGGTGACCATGATCTTTGGCAACGGGGCTGCCTTTACCCCCGTGGGCGAGGCCATTAGTCTGCAGACCTTCCGCGTCTCGAAGCAGATCTACCCGGGTGAGGTGAAGGTGATCACCGCGCTCAATCCGCTCGATGAGCAGGTCACGCTGCGCCACACGGCGGATTTCGCGGCCAAACCCGAGGACTACGAATTTGAATGGCGCTACGCCCCTCCGCAGGACGGTTTTGCCCCACCGATCTACACCTACGCGATGACGTCCCGCCTCTTGAGCACCGGCTGGAAACAATTGCAAAATCCTCCGAGTTCCCGACCCACGGCGGCACAAATGGGCTCCGCTTCGACTGTCGATCTGGCTCGGCAAGTGACCATTAAGAACGCGAGTTATTCCAGCGCGGCGGCCGCACCGGGGATCGTGTTGCGTTCCAACACGGGCGTCGATTATACGTCCGGCGTTCCTTCCATGAACGTGTTCAGTGCCGATGTTTCGGAACTGACGGGCTTCGCTGTTTCGATCAATGATGTCACGGCGCTCTCGTACAAGGTGACTGGGACCACGGTCTCCGCGGTGCCTTCGTCGGGCCTCGTTGCGGTGGCCTCCGGCGGCCTCAAACTGCAATTTGTCATCGACGATAATTTCTTTCGTCAGGGTGTGAACAAGGTCGAGGTCGCGCTCTATACGACCGCCGATGTGGGGGCGCAGAGCACGGTGAACTTTGCCCTCCACGCCTCCGCAGAGACGGATAAAGTGGCCCTCGCGGGGTCACCTTGGCTCCTGCCGAACGGCGTCTTGTCGAATATTGTCACGGTCGGGGGGTCGCCGACCAGCCCGCTGGGCAGCCCGCTGCTCGTCATGACGGATAATTATTTCACGATGCGGTATCGGCCGAAGGCGAGCGTCGCGAGTGTCGCGGGTACGGCGTGGTCCCGGTGGACGGATGCCAAGCTGGTCGAGGGTTGGGTCAAGCGGGTCCTCAGAGGCATTAACCCTTTCAATCAGCGGATGAGTGATCTCGGGAACAGTGCGATCAGCACCGATGTGAGCTTGCTGACCCAAGCGGGCAAGCGTTGGGAGGGCAACGTCGCCCTCAGCCTCGCGAGTATCAACGATTTTGGCCTCATTGAAATTTACGAGACTCTGCTCAATCGCGCGAAGACCATCAGTGTGGATGCCGGTTATGACTACGGTGCCGCCAACGATGCGCTCCTCCTCGCGGCGGGCTATTTGAACGATCTCTACGTTATCTTGGGCAACGAAGCCTATGCGGATGCGGCCAACCCCACGATTTTGGTGGATGCGGGCGGCGCGGCGACGGAGGTCAGCACCTCGCGGTTCGCGTTTGAAGGCCAAGCCGCCACGGTGCTCGAAGAGGAATTGATTCTCCTGCGGGGCCGAGATGACAGCCAGGCACCGGGGGTGAATATTACTCCCGTGTATAATCGTCTGGTCTGGAATTACACCGGCGGGATCAATTCCGGGGAAGCGCTCTATGCCCTGAATTACAATATTACCGATAAAACAGCCAACGGCGTCGTGGATGCCGCGGATGCCCAACGCATGTACCCCCAAGGCCATGGCGATGCGTACGGCCATTACCTGACGGCGCTGACCGGTTACTATAAGCTGCTGCAAAATCCCAATTTCACCTGGTCGCCGCGCATCGAGGCGGTCACGGTGCTCGGGCAACCGGTCGCCGTCGATTATTACGACGAGCGGAAGTTCGCCGATGCTGGCAGCAGCCTGGCGCGCACCGCCGAGCAAGTCCTCAGTCTCACCTACCGGCAGGCCTATAAAGATGACCCGGCCGCAGGTTGGGCGCAGTTGCGCGATGGGAAAATAAATTCCCGCACCAACGTTACGCGCAATTGGGGCGTCGATGAATGGGCGGCCCGCTCACTCCAAGGCAGCTATTTTAACTGGGTGGTGGGCAATGCGCTGCTGCCAGACAAAGATACCAATCCGGAGCACTCAGGCATCTCCGTGATCGACCGCCGCACCGTGCCTTCCTTGCAGGAAATCGCTATCGTCGGCGGCAGTCTTCAAGCCGCGCTGGATGGCGCGAATGCCCATTTGAATCCGCTGGGGCTGAGTCCGGGGGCGATCGCCTTCGATATTTCGCCGAACGAACTCAAGGCGGGTAAATCGCATTACGAACAAATCTACGAACGCGCGCTGCGGGCCGCCAACAACGCCAAGGGAGCCTTCGATCAAGCCGGCAAGATGGCGCGCTTGTTGCGCACTCAGGATATGTCCGTCGATGGCTACTCCGCCGCTATCGCCGACCAAGAGTCCGCCTTTGTAAACAAGCTCGTCGACATTTACGGCAAACCCTACAGCGGCGAAATCGGCGCCGGCAAGGTCTATGCCCAAGGCTATAATGGGCCCGATACGTTGGAGTGGTTTATTGTCGATCGTCCGGCGGGGCTGCTGCTCGATCTGACTACGACCGTTAAGGCGACCATTACCGTGCCGAAAAACTTCCGGCAATTCACTGGCTTTGCGATCGACGACATCAAGGCCTCTTATGATGGCGGAGACACCCAGCAGCGGGAGGTCGTCGTTCAAAAAAATCGTTTCCTTCAATATGCTGATCTCTGGGCCAACGGGGCGGGCACGCTCGGTACGCGGCCGGTGACGGGCACCCTGCAGCAAGCGCTGCTCGACACTCACCAGGCGCAAGGGGAGCTACTCGGTTTGATCGCGCGGTATGAGTCGCGCAAAGAAATTTTCAAACGCCGCTATGACCTCTACGCGGAAATGGTGCGGGTGGGCGATCTCGCCGGTGCGACCGAAGCGTCCTATCTGGCGGATATTAAGGCCAAGCGATATCTGGTGGCGAATCTGAATACCTCGGCGTCGTCGCTCGCCTTAGCCGGATCTTTCATTGGCGAGATCATGTCGGCGACGTCCGAATATGTTCCGCGTTTCGTGGGCTTCTCCATGGATGTGCTCCGCCCGGCTTCAGCCGCGATCGAAACCGTCGGCGTGATCACCAAAATGGTTTTAGAAACGACGGCCAGCATGCTCACGATTGCATCGGAGCGGGTCGCCGTGGATCAGGAGCAGAAGCAAACCGACATGGAGCAGGCGCTCGCCGCCATCAACGCGACCTATGAAGATGCGCAGATCGTCTACGAGTATGAGCTGCTCTATCGCGAGTTGGTGCAGTCCCACTTCGAAATCGCCGCTGCGGCGACCAAGTTCCAGCGCGCGACGGAGCGGGTGAATAAGGAAATCGACAACGGCACCCGCCTGCTCGCCGAGCGCGAGGTCTTCCGGCAGCGCGCCGCGGCGATCGTGCAGGGTTATCGCACCCGCGATGTCGTCTTCCGCACCTTCCGCAACGAAGCGCTGGAGCAATATCGCTCCCTCTTCGACCTCGCGAGCCGCTACACTTACCTCGCCGCCAAGAGCTACGACTACGAGACGGGCCTCCTCGGCTCGACGGCCGGCCAAGCGGTGCTCGACGCCATCGTCGCCTCCCGCGCGCTCGGCGATCTCACCGGGGGCGTTCCCCAAGTCACCGCCAGCTCGAGGGGCGATGCCGGGCTCGCCGGATCGATGGCGCGGATCCAGACCGACTGGTCGGTCGCCAAGTCGCGTCTCGGGATTAACAATCCCGATCAAAACGGCACGCTGTTCTCCCTGCGCCGCGAATTGTTCCGCCTGCGCGACGACCCGACGATCACGAGCGACGACACGGCGTGGCGCCAGCAACTGGAGCAAAGCATCGTGCCTAACCTCCTAGCCGACCCCGATGTCGCCGCGCTGTGCCGCAACCTGCAAAAACCCGACGGCAGCGCCGTTCCGGGTATTATCATCCCTTTCCGGACGGCGGTGCAGCACGGGCAGAATTTCTTCGGCCTGCCGCTGGCGGACGGCGACCACGCGTTCTCGGCCTCGAATTTCTCGACCAAGATTTTTTCGGTGGGTGTCGTGTTGTCGGGTTACGTCGGCATGGACCCGAACTTGAACGGGAACGCCGTTTCCACGGTCGTGTTCGGTTCTACGCCCAACGCGCTCAGCGCCACGCCGTATGTGTATTTGATTCCGACCGGCACGGATTTTATGCGTTCGCCGCCCCTCGGTGACGTTGAGCAAATCCGCGGCTGGAAAGTGGCTGACCAAGCCCTGCCGCTCCCCTTCAATCTGGGTGCGACGGCCTTCTCTACGGGTAGCTATGTTTCGGCTAACGGCACGCTCAATGAGACGCCCTGGGTCCTGCGCAAACACCAGGCCTTCCGGCCCGTCAGCGACCCCACGTTCTTCTACAGCACGATCCCCGCGGAATTCACCAGCTCGCGCCTCGTCGGCCGCAGCGCGTGGAACAGCGGTTGGAAAATCGTGATTCCGGCCTACACGCTGTATTCGAACGAACAAGAGGGCCTTAACCGCCTCGCGGCGAGTCTCTCCGATATCAAACTGTTCCTGCGGACGTATTCGAACGCCGGTAATTGAGTCATGAATCACTCGGCAACCCTGGCGCCCGCCCGTGACCCGCTTTTTGGGAAAAAGCACCGCAGCCGGTTGCTTCGGGGCGTTTGGGCGCGCGGTATTGTGGCCTGCGGGCTCCTGGCCGGAGGGCTGGCCGCTCCTGCTTGGTCCCAGCAATCGGTGATCGCGACGAGCTCTGGCGGCAGCGGCGGCGCGGGGAGCTTTTCGACCGGGGTGGCGTGGCCCGTTTCGGGCCAACCGGCCATGGCGTTTGAACTCGGAGTGTTTACCGCCGGTTTTGATCCGGCGACTCAGCCTAAAGCGGCGTGGGGTGCGGCTTGGATCTCGGCCCGGGGTACCCCTTCGGCTGCCGATGTGGCGACGTGGTTCCTCGATGGCACGGCCACCTATTTTTCGATCACCGGTTCTTCCGCGCCTCTGGCGGCGGTGTCGAATGCCGGCGGCCAATATTATGTTTGGGGGTCAACGTCCCGGACCCTGGAGACGACTTCGGAGTGGGTTTTGCTGACCAACCCGGCTTGGAAAGTCGTTCCCGGCACGACGCCGCAGCTTCCAGTGTCCTTTGATACCAAGGACTCCGGCACGGTCGCGATCGTCGGTGCGCTGAGCAATGGCGGCCGGGACCTGCAATCGGCCAAGCCGGTGGCAGCGCTCGATCTGCTCGCCATGACCGGTGATGTGAGGGTGCCCGCGGGGCAGGCTGCCACGCTGAAGGTCTCCGCGGTCGGCGCGGGTCTCACCTACCAGTGGTATCAAGGTCTGTCAGGTGATGTCTCCTCACCGGTTGCCGGTGCCCGGACTGCGACGCTGGTGATCGGCGCCCTCTCCAGCCCCACGTCTTATTGGGTGAAAATCAGTGACGGTACGTTGACCGTCAACAGTCGTGCCTCTTCGGTGGCGTTGGCGACCGGGCCTGCGGCGGTGACCGCGACGCAGCGGACGGTCAGTCCCGGTTATGTGGCGGGCGACCGGGTGGCGATCACCGTGAGCTTTACCAGTTCGGCCCTGTTGAGCCGGCTCGATTTGGCCGTCTTATTGCCGACGGGTTGGGTGTCCTTGAGTGATACCAGCCTCGGTGCCACACGGCGACCGGCGGCCGGTGCGCAGGCGCTGCTCGATTGGTCGTGGAGCAACGTCCCGGCCGGTCCCTCGGCCCTGACCTATACCGTCACGGTTCCAGCCGGCACTACGGGGGTCCAGCCGCTGGCCGGCTTGGTGGCCTACGTGATCGGGGGCATCGAATACCAAGGGCTGGTTTCGCCGGATCCCTTGAATGTGTCCGCCGGCCCCGGCTATCACTCGGCTGATACCAACCAAGATCGCCAGTTGAGTTTACTGGAACTGACCCGGGTGATTGAACTTTACGCGACCCGGTATGGGACCGTGCGCAGCGGCGGCTACAGCGTGCAGGCCGCCAGCGAAGATGGCTTCGCCCCGGCGCCCGACCGACCTAAGAGCACCCTAGCGACGTTGGCGGCATGGCACTCGGCCGACACTAACCGCGATGGGCAGCTCAATCTCGACGAATTGCTCCGCGTCATTGAATTATACAACCAGCGTGTCACGGCCACCACGGTCCGCACCGGAGCCTATCTCCCGCGGGGTGATACCGAGGACGGTTTTATGCCGGCCAGTCTCTAAACCTGATTTTGCCCTCGATGCTCCCTCTATCGTTTTTCTCTCTTTTCCTCGGTGGGTTTCGTCGCTTGCGTGCCGGCGCGGCGCGCGGGCTTTACTTGGGGCTGCTCGGCCTCGCGATCCTGCCGGACGCCCGCGCGCAATGGCTGTCGGAAACCTATTCGGCGAAGGCTGGTTGGAATGCCATCTGGGTGTCGTTGGATCTGTCCCACACCACGATCGACGAGGCGCTGACGGGCAAGACCGACATTGAAGAAATCTGGCGCTGGAATCCGCCCGCGGGTCCCCAGTTTTTGACTGACCCCAATACCCCGGCGCAGGGCGACCCCAATTGGAGCGTGTGGAAACGCGGTCTGGCCGCGCAGTCGACCTTGTTTCAGTTCACCGCCAACGCGTCCTACTTGGTCAAAGTCAAGGACGGCGCGGCGACGGTGGCCTTCACCTTGAAGGGCCGGCCGATGCAGCCCAACTACCCGTGGACCACGACGGGGGTGAACTTCGTCGGCTTTCAGACGCTGGCGACGCCGCCGACGTTCGGCCAGTTATTTGCCAACAGCGCTGCGTTCGCGAGCAATCCGACCGTGTTGAAATATGTCGGCGGGCCGCTGATCGGTTCGACGGCGTCCGACCCGAACGTCATCAATATCGGGGGAACCGCCACCCCTAACAGTGCGAAGAATCCCCAAAGCGTTTCGTTGGCGACGGAGCCCGTGACGCGCGGGGTCGCGTATTGGGTGAAGGCGACGAACTACACGGATTTCTACGGACCGGTCGCGCTCTCCTCGACTGATCCGCGCGGCCTCAATTTCGGCCGCAATACGCTCCTGCTCAAACTCACCCTGCGCAATACCACCACCGCGACCCCGGTGACGGTGTCGCTGGCCGCGCTCGCCACGGAAGCGCCCCCGGCGATTCTCGCCGGCACGGCGCTCATGGGCTCCGGGACCACGGCCGGCAAGGTCGTCAGCATCAATCCCGACCTGGGCACCGGGATGACCTACGCCACGCCGCCGACGGTGACCCTCTCGGCCCCCGCGGCGGGCACGAGGGCCACGGCCACGGCGGTCCTTAATTCGCTCGGGAAAATTTCCTCGTTTGTCGTGACGGCGTCGGGTGCCGGTTATGGCGCGACGACCCCCACTGTCACCGTCACGCCGACCGTCACCGGTTCGGTGCCATTGCGGGTGCGCGGGGCCTTGGATCTGACCACGGGGCAGTTCACCACCACCAGCCTCCAACCCGGTTCGGCCGCTTATACCGTGACCTTGGCGGCCGGGGCGGCGGTGGAACTCACCTTGATTGTGGATCGTGTCGCCATGGGCGGCACGAGCGGCCAGTTTTTTGGCAGTCTTCTGCGCGTGACTGATTCGTTGAACCAGACGGCCTTCACGGTGCCCGTCACGGCCGTGGCGGGTGATTTTAACGGCCTGTGGTCGGGCATCGCGATGATTAACGATGTGAGTCAGATCGTGGGCGCCACGGCGATCAGCCCCGTGGCGGCGGCCGCGACTGCGACGGTGGTCGCCGGCAAAGTGACGGGGTTGCAGATGAGCAGCACCGGTTCGTATTATACCGTTCCGCCCACGATTACGTTTAGCGGCGGGGGAGGCTCTGGCGCGGCGGCCACCGTCACCATCTTGAACGGGGTCTTGCAACAGGTCACGATCACCAGCCCCGGCTCCGGCTACACCTCCGCTCCTGACGTGGCCTTCAGCGCGCCGCTCGGAACGCCGAGCGCCACGCCGGCCTCGTTTCCCGTGCCGCTGCTCCTCCACCGTACGGCGACGGGTGATACGCGGCTCCTGCAGCAGGCGTATCTGCGATCCGATGGCGTATCGACGACGGTGGCGACCGCGGAAAACCTGTTTCCAGCCGGGACGCAACCCGCCTCCCGGGTCAGTGTGGCCTCGCTGCCGGCTGAATTCGTCAAGCTGGGAACCGGCCAGCTCGCCGCGACCGGCACGGTCTCGTTTGAGGTCCTGCTCGATTACAATTCCGACTCCAATCCCTTTGTGCACCGCTACCATCCCGACCACGACAATCTGGATGCGCGGTTCGCGTCCGTGCTGCCGGCTGGCCGCGAGTCGCTCACCGTCAAGCGTCAGGTCGTCTTTACGTTCCTCGGCAGCCTCCCGGGCGTTACCGATCCGGCTTGGGGAGTGACGATGCTCGGCGGCACCTACGTCGAGACCGTGACGGGGCTTCGTTCCATTCCGCTCATCGTCAAAGGTATTTTTATCCTGAACCGAGTCACCGACGCCTCCACCCTGCTGACCCCCTGAAATTTTGCTTAACCTAATGATTTTTATGAAACACTCCTCCCGGCTTCTGGCCGTTTTCGCCGCTGTTCTCCTTGGTTTAGCTTCTCACGTGCAGGCTCAGGTGGTGGCGGGCGCGCCTACCACGATCGACTACCAGGGCAAGGCCCTGGATGCGACGGGCAGCCCGTTGGCCAATACCGCGCCGACCAACTACGAGATGCGTTTCCGCATCTATGATGCCCAAGAGGGCGGCACAGTCATTTGGTCGGAGAAGCAAATCGTCACGGTGAGCAAGGGCCTGTTTTCGGTGCGGCTAGGGGAGGGGACCGTGCTCTCGCCGGCGGAAGGTTCGATCGCCCAGACGGCGCTGGCGGATGCCTTTGCGAGCAAGGAACGTTTCCTCGGCGTCACGATTGTGATTACCGGCCAGACGCCGGCGGAGATTCTGCCGCGCTTGGCCTTCCTCGCCACGCCCTTCGCCTATGTCGCCAGTCGGAGCGTCACGGCTGAGCGTCTGCTTCTCAATCCCAGCGCCAGCGCCCCGGCCTCCGCGCTCAGCCTGAGCCAAGTCAATTACGTCACCCAGGAAATTTCGACCAATGCGGTGACGCTCGCAGATAATGCCCGCACGTATCTGGTCAACCCGGCTTCGGCGAGCCACTTGGTGGTCAATCTCCCCGGGGCGCTCACGACCCGGCGGGAGTATTCGGTGATGAAAAAGGATAATTTCTGGGCGACGGTGACGGTGCAGGCGCCGGCGGGCGGCACCCTGAATGGAGTGGGCGTGGTGAACAACGTCGTGCGCCTCAAGATTCGCGGCGAGGGTGTTGTGGTCCAGAACACCGGTGGCAACGAGTGGTGGATTATTAGCGATACGCGGGATAAGACTCCTGTTGGCACCATTATTTCTTTCGCCGGGGCGGGCAGCCCTCCCCCGGGCTGGCAGGTGTGCGAGGGCAACAGCGTGAGCCGGACCGATGGCAATTATGTAGAGCTGTTTGCCGCCATTGGCACGCAGTGGGGTGCCGCCAATGCGACGTCCTTTAATTTACCCGATTTGCGCGGCATGTTTCTGCGGGGCAAAGATGGTGGCCGCGGGGCCGACGATGACCGCAACTCTCGCAGCGCTCTTTATACCGGTGGTGCGACCGGCGATGCGGTCGGCACGTATGAGGCCCACAGCGTGCAAAGCCACGGTCACAGTTTCAGCGGTTCGGGCAGCACGAGTAATGCCGGCAATCACAACCATGGTGTCAATGGAAGTAATAATGGGGCATACCCCGATCGCCTTGGGCTGGTTTATCGGTCTGCCGGCTCTGACGGCACCCCCAATGGTAGCGATGGCGGGGGCCGTGGCGATGAAATGGCCATTTACGGCATCCCCCAACCGATCCCCTCTAGCGGCGATCACGCCCACTCCTTCAGCTACAGCGGCACGACCGGTAATGCCGGCGGTGTCGAGACGCGGCCCGAAAACATGGCCGTGAATTATTTCATTAAGCTCTAAGGGGGCCTCGCTCCATCGTCCGACTACGCGCTGCGGTATGAAAACCACTCTCCGATTCCGCATTTTGACCGGCCTAGCGTGCTCGTGCCTGGTGGGCGCCGCCCTGGCGCAGACTCCGCCTTCGTTGGAAAACGACGTGCGCAATGTCTTCAGCCAGCAGCCGAAATCGGCGTGGCCGCCGCCGCCGCCGTTGCTGAAGGACGACGAGCGTACCGTCACCCCTAATCAGTTTAAGGGTGGGACGGTGTTGGGCGGCTGGCAGACGACGCGCATTACCAGCAAGGGCGTGATGATCGCCAACGCGGGCTTTGAAGTGCCCGCCCAAAGCGCAGGCGGCTATAGCGGTTCTCCGGCCGGCAGTTCGTGGGCTTATGCGGGTTCCGCCGGTATCGCCCGCAATGGGGGCCCGTGGTTTTCGCCGATCGCGCTCGGTGGGGAGCAGGGCGCATTTTTGCAGCAGGGCGGTTCGTCTCTCTCGCAAACCGTGGAGGTCGAGGCGGGGACCTATGTCATTACCTTTAAAGCCGTCGGACGGAAGGAGACGGGGGTCAATCCCCTCCAAGTCTGGTTTAACGGCGTCATGGTGCAGAGCTGGACCGACACGCAATTTTCCCAGGATGTCTGGCAGACCTATACCACGCCGGCGGTGACGGTCGCGGCCAAGTCCTCCGCAGTGCTAAAATTTGCCGGGGTCGGGGGCGTCGGCGACCGCGCGACGGTCATCGACGATATTGCCATGCTCCGCACCGGCGGGGTGCCGTTGTATGTCGCGGGCAGCGCCAGCACGACGGCCGGAGCCACTAGCCTGATCTTACCCAAGGGTATCCCTTCCTTTAACGGTCAGCCCATCGCGGGACAAGGCGTGCAAGTCGAATACGTCACGATGTCCACCCCGCTGGCGGCGCGCCGGGTTTCCTATGGACTCGGGGCGGTCATCCTTCCGCCCGTATTTGCGGTGGATGGCCGGGCGCTGAGCCCGGTGGAGTTGAGCACGTTTTATCTCCCGGCACCCAAAGATACGACGAGCGAGCGGTATTATTACAGCCCCCACGCGCAGCAGGTCTTCGCGACCCAGCCCGGAGTCGTGGACATTACCTGGGTCGAACGGCTCTCGAAGGCGGAAATCACGAAACAATACGTGATCTCGGCGTCGCCGGTTAAACCGGTGAAGAAGATCTATTGGACGGAAAACGGCTTTAAAGGTCCGGTGATCCAGATCCCCTCGTCGCGCGTGGCCACGGTGAATGTGGTCTATAATACGCTCTTTCCCTCCTCGGTGGCGACGGCGTTTGTACGGCCCGGCGAAGTGGCCAATCCGGTGGAAAACACCGCTCTGCCGCCGGAAAAACGCACCTGCTGGTTCAGCTCCCTCGATAACGGGCTCCATGCCTATAACCTAGAGGGTCGGGTATTTGTCGAATTTCTTGGGGCGATCAAGGCCGATGGTGTCGCGCGCGAACAACTCGGCACGGAAATCGTCGAAGTGACCAAGGAACCGCGCACGGTGCTGGAGCGGGTGAGCCTCGGCGATGAGCTGGTGCCGCCGAATAACGAGAGCGCCCTGAGCCATCGCGTGGTGGCGGGTCTGGCCGATGTCGGCGTAACCCAGTCGTTCATCTATCAGCACTTTCCGGCGGGCTCGGCCAAGAGTCGCCTCTTCGCCGTGACCAAGACGACCCCCCTCTTTTCGGCGGGGACTGAAATCCCCAGCAACGAAGTCCTCATTTATTGGATGGAGCCGGGTGAACTCAGCCTGCTGTGGCCGAAGTATTACGTTGGCTACATCCTCGATTGGCCGGTGAGCACGGAACGTTATTCGGTGTATAGTCGGTCGCTCGACCCGGCATTGGCGACGGCGGTACAGCTGAACTCGGCGGATGGCCCCGCGCTGGTGTACCAGGACGATCCCACGCGCCAGCACGCCCAGCTTTCGAATACCTATCAGTTTGTTTCGACCGTCAGCACTGCCACGCCGGTAGGCCGCTCCTTGATTCGTTATATCAATGGCGATTCCATCTGGTTTGAGCGGGTGTATTCCCAGCTCGACACGACGTTTACTGAATTCAGCGGCACGCCGATTGCGGTGGAAGTCGGGGCCCGGATTCTCCCGCCGGATGCGGCGGGCAGTCAGGTGGGTTATATCCGTCAGGCCAGCGGGACCGCGTTCAATCCCAAGGCTTACCTCGACCCCTTCGTCGTGGGTTTTGAAGAGGCGCAGCGCGGTGCCATTATCGGCGTCAATGCCTTGGCCGGTAACGATGGGCTGGAAATCTGGTGGTACAAGGCGAGTGTACCGGCGGCCGCGAACATCAAGCCGACCTATTGGCCCTCCTATGTGCGCAAATATAAACTCGGTTGGCCGACGGCGGCTCCGGAAATTATCTTAGCCAGCAATGCCGGGTCCAATGATCTGCCCTCGTTGCAGGCCAAGGGCAGTATTTATTACCAGAACAATGCGGTGTTGCCGGGCTACAATCCCAATGAGGAACACGCCCTCATGCTCAATGGCCGCGCGTGGGCGCTGCGGGATGATCTCAATCTGCCTACGTCGTCGGAGAAATTTGTCCTCATTGATTATGTTGAAGCCGATGAGCGGCCGGCGATGGCTGTCTTCAAAGTGCTGCGCGACAAACCCCTCGCGGGCATCCAGTTTCTCTATACGGCGGAGGCCGGCAAAGTCCTGCAGGCACCGATGCCGCTGCCCATATTACCGTTGCCGATGCGGCCGGCCGGCGTGGCCAGTTCGTGGACCTGGAGTGTCTATTTCAACGGTTCGCCCTCTTGGTTTCCGACCAGCAAACAGGGGCAGACGGTGGCCAATCACGAGATTCCGTTGGCCACTAGCGCCAACCCGCCAACCAAGGTGGAGCTGACGGACAGCCAGCTCAACGATGAGGCGCCACGCTACGGGCAATTTACGTTTATCGACCGCAAGGGCACGACGTGGGTTTATCGCGGTATGCACGACGGCACGAGCCAGACGGCCACGTTTGGCATGCGGTATTATTACCAGACCCAGACCGGTTTTTGGTTCCCCTCGCTCGGGTCGGCGCAGCCGGCCGTCGGGACCATCGTGCCGTATCTGCGGAAGGATAATTCGCACAGTCCGGTGATCGGTGAGGCGCTCGAAATCAAGTTCAAGCCCGTGTGGCCCTCGTCTGCCCCGGAGCTGCGGGTCAGCGAGACGCTCACGCGCTCGAAGTACGGGCTGCCGGCCGTGCGCGGCCAGACCAGTGCGGAAATCATTTACCAGCAATCAATCGCTCTCGATGCGGCCGGTGCGCTCACCAGCGTGACCCTGTTCGATCCGACTCGCGCCAAGTCCTACGCCTTGTCCGCCGGCGGGCTGGCCAAGATCCCCGCCAGCGCCGCCACCGATGTGTATTTGGGTAAGACCTACTTCACGCGCCTGCCGCCGCACCTCAGCCAGCGTTTCTATCTCGACCCCAACACGGGCGCACTCGGCGCGCTCATCTTGAAGGGTGAATTTAAGCAGGCGGCCCTCGGCGAAGATTACCTGCTGCTCAACCGCCTCAGCGCGGACGATCTCACGGCGTTGCAGGACCTGGTTGACGCCAGCGATGCCGACAAGGCGAAATGGACGACCGCGATTAACGGGCTCACCACGCTGATGCAGACCTTTAAGGAGGACGAAACCAAGCGGGGCACCTACATCGTGGATACCACGAAAAACACGGTGATTGCCCCGAACGCATTGGCGGCGGTCACGAACGATGACACTGCCGTCGATTCCTATGCGATTAGCGCCGTGGGCGGCGGCATGGGCTATGTGGTGATGGCCGTGGGCAACGGCCGCGCGTTTACTCCGGTGGACGAACCGGTGTCGGTGTATGTTTTCCGGGTGGTGCCACCGCTCTACCGCGGTGAGCTCAAGATCATTCAATCGTCCAATCCCTTGGATGAAAAACTGGCGCTGCGGCACTCGGCCGATTTTGCGGGGCAGCCCGAAGGCTACGATTTCGAGTGGATGTATGCGCCGCCGGTCAATGGCGCGCCGCCCGAACTCTTCACCTACACCCGCGCCATGCTCCTCGGCAATATCGCGGGCTGGCAGCGTTACGACCAGCCTCCGGTCGGCTTCGAGGGACTGCGAGTGCCCGAGGTCAACCCGACGGCCTCGCCGAAGCCCGCGCCCTACACCGGCGCGGTAGAGGCGACCACCCCGATCGCGATCGCCGTGCGGGACTCGAAGGATCTCGCCGCGCATGGGACGACGCTGCCCCAGGCGGTGCTCCGCAAGGAATTCGACATCGCGACGATTCCGCTGCGCGCCTATCTGAGTCTGGATCTGGGCAGCCGTGACAGTGCCAATGTCTATATCAACCAAGCGAAGGTCGCGGTGATCGACCGTCCGGGTGGCGCCAATACCGCAACGATCTCCTCGCCGGGCTCTTCCTATTCCCCGCTGCGGTTGATCTACGAAATCCCGGCGACGATTCTGCGGGCGACGAAAAACGTCATTACCGTTGAGCTCTATACGGACGCCGATCGGGACTCGGCCTCGACCATTAATGTGCGCCTCGAGGGTCAGATGGAGACCGAAAACCGCACGGGTTGGGTCCCGATGGGGGCCGGTCCGAGCGAGACGAATGGCCAGCTGGCCGGGAGCATCCGGGGCAAAAGCCAACACGTGATCCAAGGCAACAGCCTGCTGACGTTGACGGACAATTATTTCACGATGCGCATGCGCGCGCGGGAAACGAGCAACGCGGCCTATGTGGCCAACGGCGGCTGGTCGAAGTGGGTGGAGCCTCAACTGGCGGAGGGCTGGATCAAACGGGCCCTCGCAGGCATCAATCCCTTCCAGCAGCGGGTGACGAATCTCTTTAGCAATGCGATTAACACCGATGTGAGTTTGGTGCAGCAGGCGGGCCGGCGTTGGGAGGGCGACATCGCCCTCAATCTCTCCAATATCAATAAAGTCGGGCTCATTGAAATCTACGAAACGATTCTGCGCCGCGGCAAA
>Ga0209296_1001488_pt1 | contig 17927 bp, 26 predicted proteins | sample S_130206_EF_Meta_FD_187319 | JGI IMG/M metagenome (GOLD analysis project Ga0209296, IMG submission 187319) | Freshwater microbial communities from Lake Simoncouche, Canada to study carbon cycling - S_130206_EF_MetaG (SPAdes) (version 2) | ecosystem: Environmental > Aquatic > Freshwater > Lake ...
TCAAAAAAGCTGCATTCCGCTATATGCAGTTTGATCCAAACCGCTATCCCTCTGTGGACATGAACTTCATTCCTACGGCAACTTTGGGAATTATTGCTCGTGAATATGAGCAACAACAGTTTATTGGTTTGTTGCAGACACTCGGTCCTGATACCCCTGTTTTACCGTTGATTTTAAAGGGAATTATCAGTAATAGCAGTCTGAGTAACCGCATGGAATTGATTACTCAGTTGGATAAAATGGCTCAACCTGACCCACAAGCAGTTCAAATGCAACAGGCTCAACAGCAGTTGGCAATGCAGTCTGCTCAAGCACAGATTGCACTGGTTACGACTCAGGCAGAACAGAATCGTGCTGATGCAACCAAGAAAATGGTTGAAGCTCAATACATTCCGCAAGAAGTTCAAGCCAAAGTCATTGCGTCAACAACCAATAACTTACCAAACCAAGCAGATCAAGCATCCGCTGAGTTTGATAAAAGAGTAAAAATTGCAGAATTAATGCTCAAAGAATCTGACATTAAAAATAAAGCTAAGATTGTTGAAATGCAGATGGCTGAAAAGCAAAATGCAAGCATGAAAATCAAACATGACTTTTTAAGCAAATTGAATACTGGACTAAAAGACAATGGCTAATATTCGGGAGCTTATTCTCAGTATTGAATCAGATGCACTGACATTTGATGAGAAGTTAGCAGCCTTGACTCAGGTTGAGGAAACTCTTATTGCAATGCAACAGCAAGAAGAAGATGCTGTTCAAGAGAATGTTGACTTGATTGTTGAGGCAATCAAGGTCATGCAAGAAAAGGTTGATGCTCAAGTCAATCGTATTGCTGATTTTGTGCCTGAAAAAGGTGAAAAAGGCGATAAAGGTGAACGTGGATTAGATGGTCGGCAAGGCGTAGATGGTAAAGATGGTCGAGATGGTAAAGATGGTCGAGATGGTAAAGATGGCGTAGATGGTATATCAGTTGTTGATGCCAAAATTGACTTTGATGGTTCACTAATTATCACTTTATCCACTGGTAAAGAACTAAATGTTGGTGAAGTTGTTGCTCCTGACTTAGCTGAAAAGATTAAGTTAGTTACCTCTGGCGGTGCTGGTACTGTATTGCCTAGCCAAACTGGGAATTCGGGTAAATACTTAACTACTGATGGCTCTATCCTTTCATGGGGTACAGTTTCTGGTGGTGGTGGCGGTGGTTCTGGCACTGTTACAAGTGTATCTGGTACAGGTACAGTAAGCGGATTAACTCTTAGCGGCACAGTCACCACTTCAGGTAATCTAACCCTTGGCGGTTCAATCACTGGATTTGCTACAAGTGGCGCAAATACAAACTTGACATCTGTAGCATTGACTTCAGGAACAGTTTCAACTGCGCCAAGTTCAAGTACTGATATTGTCAACAAGTCTTATGCTGATTCAATTGCATCTGGTGTTAACTTTCATCCTGCTTGTAATTACGCAACAACAGCAGCATTGCCAGCAAACACTTACAACAATGGAACTTCTGGAGTTGGTGCAACTCTAACAGCTACTGCAAATGGCACGTTGACAATTGACAGCTACACATTAGTTGTTGGTGATGTTGGTAAGCGTTTATTAATTAAAAATGAAGTTACAACTGCAAACAATGGCGTATATACATTAACTCAAGCTGGTACTGCATCACTTCCCTACATCCTGACAAGAGCAACCGACTATGACACCAGCGGAGCAGGTACAAATGAAGTGGATCAGGGTGATTACATACTTGTAATTAGCGGAACAGTTAATGCCAATACATCATGGGTGCAACAAACACCATTACCAATCACAATTGGCACGACAAGTATTGTTTTTATTGAGTTTGCCGCAAGTCAAACATACACCGCTGGCACTGGTTTAACCTTAACAACAAACCAGTTTTCGATCACTAACGTGGGAACAGCGGGAACTTATGGAGCAGCGGCAACCGTCCCAGTCATCACAACAAATGCCCAAGGGCAGGTCAGCTCAGTCACAAACACCGCTATTGCTATTGCTGGTAGTGCTGTTACTGGGGATATTACTGGTAATGCTGCCAACGTAACAGGTACTGTTGCAATTAATAAAGGTGGAACTGGTCAAACAACAGCATCTGCCGCATTTAATGCATTGTCACCAATTACATCTACGGGTGATTTAATCCTTGGTAACGGCACAAACAGTGCTACACGACTTGCTATTGGTTCAAATAGTTATGTTTTAACTTCCAACGGTACAACAGCATCATGGGTTGCGCCTAGTAGTGGAGTATTAGCTAAAAATACCCAAGCATTTACGTCTGGCACAGCGGCAACTTATACCGCACCAGCAAATACGCAATGGGTAAAGATTACAGTAGTTGGTTCAGGTGGCACTTGTTTATCTTCAACTGGTCTCAGAGCAAACGGTGGTGGTGCTGGCGGTGTAGCATACAAATGGTTAACAATGTCTGCTGGTCAAACATTAACGTATACAGTTGGAACAAGCGGCGCTTCAACAGTTTCTTCTGGTACTTTAACTATATCAACCATAACAGCTAACGCTGGTTCTAATGGCACTACAAGTGCATATGCAGCATCATCTACAACTCAAACTGCTGGTGGCACTGCTTCTGGTGGTGACATAAATATAACAGGCGGCTCATCTGGAAAATCTTATGGAACATCAACTGCTGTAACCACACAAGTTTGTGGAAAAGGTGGAGATTGTCCGGGATGGGGAACTGGCGGTGCTGGTGCGGCTATTACTGCTGGTGTTGGAGGAGATGCAACTGGTTATGGTGGCGGGGCTGGTGGTTGTTTAAATACAAATGGTGTTGGCGCTTCAGGTTCAGCTATTATTATTTTTGAGGCGTTCTAAGCATGACCCCAGAACTACAAAAGTATTACGAAGACGATTCTTTTAAATTAGAATTTTCTGAAACTGAAATCACAAATAAGTTGTGTACTTTATGCTATGAAAAAAAACCATTTGATGAATTTTTAAAAAATGTTCGATATAAAGATGGTTATTACAAACATTGTAAAAAGTGTCATTATGAAGTATATGGCAGAGATTCGCATTATAAAAGAAATTACGGCGTTTCTCAAAATGAATACAATAAAATGTCTTTAGATCAAGATAATAAATGTAAAGTTTGTAAATCAGAAGCAAGTGATGGGCAATTTACAAGATTGGTTGTAGATCATTGCCATAAAAACAATACATTCAGAGGTTTAATTTGTCAATCTTGTAATATGGCATTAGGAAATGTCAAGGATAATTCTGAAACATTAAGAAAATTAGCAGATTACTTGGATGACTACTATGACCCCAGAACTTGACAAATACTATTCAGACCGATTCTCCATGATGGCGACAGACGGTTGGAAAGAATTAATTATTGATATTGACATTATGATAGAGTCACTCAATAATATAAGCGTTATTCCTGATGAAAAGACCTTAATGTTCAGAAAAGGTGAACTTTCCATCTTGACTTGGCTAAAAACCTTGAAAGAGGTCAGCGAAAAGGCATATGAGGAATTGAATGAAAAGAATGTATGAATTTGCCTGTGAAAATGGGCATCGCACTGAAAAACTGGCTGATTATGAGGCATCCAATGTCCAGTGTGAATGTGGTTCGGTAAGTCACCGAATCATTTCTGCTCCCAACATCAAGTTGGAGGGTTGGAGTGGGCATTTCCCTACTTCAGCCCATCAATTTGACCGAAAACATCGGGAAAAGTTGGCAGCGGAACTAAAAGAGAACTCATAAACAAATGTCGAGTTCATGTGTAATCTCCTAAAACCCTTGGTGGGCAGGAAAAGGAAACTGTATGTTGTTAGATAACGATGATGAGATGCAAAGTGAGATTCAAGCTGTTGAAAAACAGAAACTAGAGTCTACTGTTGAGCCGATGAATGCTGATGTTCCCGACAAATATCGGGGTAAAGAACTGTCAGACATAATCAAAATGCACCAAGAAGCTGAAAAGTTGATTGGAAAGCAAGCTCAAGAGGTGGGCGAGGTTCGCAAATTAGCAGATGAACTGATTAAGCAAAATCTTTCTGGCAATCGACAAAATGCAGAGGTTGAGCCTGAAATTGACTTTTTTGAAGACCCGAAAAAAGCAGTTCAGAACACTATTGACAAGCATCCAGATGTACTTGCGGCTAGACAAGCTAGTCAAGAGTTCAAAAAGATGCAGATTCAGCAGAAACTTGCTACTGAACATCCTGATTTCACTCAGATTGTTCAAGACCAAGAGTTTGTTGATTGGGTGAAATCTTCACCTATTCGTCTTGGACTTTATGCCAAGGCAGATGGGGAGTTTGACTACGATAGTGCCAATGAATTGTTGAGTACCTACAAGCAATTAAAAGGTGTTCGGACAAAGCAAACGAGTGATGCTGGTGAAGCGACTCGTAAACAGAATCTGAAAGCCGCAGCAGTTGATACTGGTGGTACAGGGGAAACAGGAAAACGAATTTACAGGCGAGCTGACCTGATTCGGCTAAAAATGACTGACCCACAGCGATATGAGGCACTCTCTGATGAGATCATGACTGCATATCAAGAGGGTCGAGTGAAATAACACTAACTTTTTGGAGTATTTAACATGGCAACAGCTTTTTCCCCCGCAAATAACGTAACCATTACGTCAGCAGCCAATTTCATCCCTGAAATTTGGTCAGACGAAATCGTTGCAGCATACAAGCGTAACCTTGTAGCTGCCAATGTCGTCAAGAAGATGAACTTCAAGGGCAAGAAAGGTGACACCGTTCACATTCCTAGCCCTACCCGTGGTTCTGCATCAGCTAAAGGCGCAACAAACGCTGTTACGCTGATCGTCAACAACGAAGGTGTTGTAGACATCTCTATCAACAAGCACTACGAATATTCTCGTTTGATCGAGGACATCGTTGAAGCACAAGCATTGTCTTCATTGCGTAGTTTCTACACAGAAGACGCTGGTTACGCTTTGGCTAAACAAGTTGACACAGACTTGATCCAGTTGGGTCGTGTTGCTAATGGTGGCTCTGATGGCGCACGTTACAATGCTGGTTATGTCGGTGGTGATGGTACAACAACCTTTGACTACACAGCAAATACCAACACTGGTAACGCTACAGCACTGACTGATGCAGCTATCCGCAGAACCATTCAGCGTTTGGATGACAGCGATGTACCTATGGATGGTCGTTTCTTCATCATCCCTCCATCAAGCCGCAACACTTTAATGGGTTTGGCTCGTTACACTGAGCAAGCCTTTGTTGGTGATGCTGGTGCTGGTAACACCATCCGCAATGGTGAAATCGGTAACCTGTATGGTATGCCTGTGTTTGTGTCTAGCAATGCTGACTCAGCATCTGCAACAGCCGCTTATCCAACATCTGGTACTGCTATTGCTCGTGTATGTTTGATGGCACACCGTGACTCAATGGTGTTGGTTGAGCAAATGGCTATTCGCTCACAGACACAATACAAACAAGAGTATCTGGGTACGCTGTTCACTGCTGACACACTCTATGGTGTTGGCGAACTGCGTGACTACGCTGCTTTTGCTTTGGTTGTACCAAGCTAAGTTGCAGTTGCTCCCCCTGCCTGATGGTGGGGGGTCTTTTTTTAACCTGTAATTTGGAGAATTGATATGGCTGCTGCAACCGCTGTAACCTCAAGACGAGATCAAGCCTCGTTTCGTGGTTTATTTAATGACACATGGTCTGTGTCTGCAACATTGGACTCTGCATCTGTTGCGACAGGTGCTGCTGGTGCTGCTACTGACACAATTACCGTCCCCGGAGTCGCTTTGGGTGATGCTGTAATTGCAATGTCTATCGGTGTTTCAGAGGCTGGCGTTGTTCGCCGTGCTTATGTTTCTGCCGCAAACACTGTTACTGTTGCAACCGATAACTTAACTGGTTCTTCTGTAGATTTAGCATCTACCACCATTAAGTTAGTTATTGCTCGTTTCGTGTAAGTGAGAGGGGAGGGGCAACCCTCCCTTTTCTTTTGGAGTCTATATGGCAACTTTTAAATGTTTGGTTTCTGGCAATCTGGTGACTTTTGTTAATCAAGTAGATATTGATTCAATGAAAGGACATGATGGATATGTTAGAGTTGACATTGAAGAACCTGTAGAATACAAAAATACTGTAAGAACAGATACCGCATTTGCGCCTGTCATCCCAACATTTAAGAAGATGGGTAGACCCAGAAAGGTAGCAAATGTCTGAAGTTGATGCAAGAGACTTTGGTAAGTTAGAGGCTCAAGTAGAGTCACTACAAAAAGAAGTCCATACTTTAAGCATAGATGTTAAGCAACTTCTAGAACTTGCCAATAAGTCTAAAGGCGGTTTCTGGATGGGAATGACCATAGCCAGTGCTGTAGGTGGGTTTATCACCTTTGTCGCTGATAGGTTGTTCAAATGAAAGAGGGATTGCTTTCAGGACAGGTTTGTCCACTTCCTACTCAGGATGTAGCACTTAACCTCAAAAACCGAAATAATGCTTTCAAGAATTTTGGCTATGGTGCGCCAAATCCGCTTGAGCCTAACGAGGCATTTTGGCTGAAGAAAGCCAAGATGTATAACGCACCTACTGATGTTGTCAAAACTATGCGCTGTGGCAACTGTGCGGCATTTATTCAGACTCCTAAGATGATGGAGTGCATTAAATCTGGTTTAGAAAAGAGCAAAAGCTCACCTAATGAGCTTGACTATGACCAACAGTTTATTGATGCCGCTGATTTAGGATTTTGCGAGTTATTTCACTTTACCTGTGCTGCCTTGCGTACTTGTGATGCTTGGAAATCAGGTGGTTCTATAAAGAAAGATTAATCATGGGAAATACTGCTGCTGAATTCGTTGGAATGTTGTTCTTGGCAAGGGAAATTGCCCACAGGATTCATCTAAAAACATCATCCTTTGCTGAACATAAGACTTTGAACGAGTTTTATGAGGGAATTATTCCTTTGGCAGATGACTTTACCCAACAATATCAAGGGAAATTTGATCTTAGATTAGATATTCCCTATGTGAATAACAAATACAAAGGCACGATTTCTCAAGTTTTGCGCCAGCAAATGGATTGGATTGAGGCAAACCGCCAACAAATTGTTCCTCGCACTGAGACAGCACTACATAACGTCATTGATGAAGTTGTGGGTCTGTATCAAAACACCTTGTATCAACTGACCTTAAAGTAAGGGAAAACCATGAGTACGTTCCAATTAGACCCTAATCAAGTAGCCTATGGTGTTGCTGCCATTGGCACAACCCAAGTTTTTTCAGTAACCAACTCAAGTGTTGCTTCTACGGCTTTTGGTGCTAATACCACTATGATTCGTATTGCTTGTTCTTTGGGACATAGCCATTACCAAATCGGTTCTGCTCCAACTGCAAATTTAACAACCTCACCTATGATTCCCAATAACTCAATTGAGATCATTAAGGTAACGCCGGGTCAAAAGATTGCATTTATTAAAGATGCAACTGTGACTTCATCAACTATTTCTGTAACGGAGTTGGTATGAAAACTAAAGCACAAAAGAAAATTAGCAAAGTTATGACCGAGTATGGCGCAGGAAAACTGCACTCAGGCTCTAAAAAGGGCAAGGTTGTTACTTCACAAAAACAAGCAGTTGCCATTGCTTTGTCTGAAGCTGGCATGAACAAGCCTAAGAAGAAGATGAAAAGTGGCTACTAAGCAGGGTTTGTATGCCAATATCCATGCAAAACAAGCAAGGATAAAGGCAGGATCAGGCGAAAAGATGAACAAGGTAGGTTCTAAGAATGCACCTACAGCCGCTGACTTCAAACTGGCGGCAAAGACTGCAAAGAAACCTAAAAAGGGGAAGTGATGAAAACTCCTACTTGGCAAACAAAAGCTGGACAAAATCCCAAAGGGGGGTTGAATGCCAAGGGAAGATCATCTTATAATGCAGAAATTGGTGGGAATCTGAAACCACCAGTAAAGTCTGGAGATAATCCCAGACGAGCTTCTTTTCTCGCCAGAATGGGCAACATGGATGGCGCAGAGTATAAGGATGGCAAACCCACAAGGTTGCTACTTTCTCTGCAAGCATGGGGCGCAACATCCAAGGCAGACGCAAAGGCAAAAGCTAAAGCGATTTCGTCAAGAAATAAAGGAAAGAAGTAATCTATGGCTTTACCTACCTATCTATCTCTTGTAAACGATGTATTGATTCGTTTGCGTGAACCAACTGTTTCTACTGTTACTCAAACATCTTATTCATCATTGATTGGCAAGTTTATCAATGATACTAAGCGTCAGGTAGCTGATGCTTACGATTGGGATGCTTTTAATCAAGCAGTGAATGTAACTACAGTTGTTGGTCAGGTAGGTGATTACTCTTTAACTGGTGCTGGTGTTCGTTTCAAAACGATGGATGTTATTAATACATCTCGTTATTACCAGTTGACTGCCTTGTCTCACGAAGACCACGACAGGTTTTACTACACTATTCCAACCCCTATTCAAAATCTTCCCATGTATTTCACTGTTCAAGGTGTAGATACAAATGGAGATTTAAAAGTCAAATTCTGGCCTGTACCTGATGGTATTTACACGATTCGCTTTAGTTTGATCGTTCCAGAAAACGATATGTCTAGCGATTCAGACACAACATTGTTGGCAAAAGAACCTATTATTTTGGGTGCTTATGCTCGTGCATTGGTTGAGCGTGGTGAAGATGGTGGATTGAATAGTTCTGAAGCATATGCTTTGTTTAAGGCATCTATGTCTGACTTGATTGCTTTGGAACTGGCTCGTTCTCCTGAAAACGATTCCTTTGTGGCGGTGTAATGGCAGAAGCAATTACAGTCTCAAGCGTATCAGCCCCCGGTTTCTATGGGTTGAATACGCAAGACTCTCCGCTTGATTTGCAGAGTGGATTTGCTTTGGTTGCAACTAACTGCATCATTGACCAGTATGGTCGTATTGGATGTAGAAAAGGTTGGACAAGAGTCAATTCTGCTACTGGTAATCTTGGCTCAAATGATGCCACTGTGATTCATGAGTTAGTGCAAGCAGATGGTACTTTGACTGTTTTGTTTGCTGGTAATTTGAAGTTATTCAAACTTGATGGCTCTAATGCTGTTTCTGAGTTGACGTATGGGGGTGGTGGTTCTGCACCTACTATTACGGCTAACAACTGGCAATGTGCATCTCTTAATAGCATTACATATTTCTTTCAGTCGGGGCATGAACCTCTGATATTTGACCCTGCTGTCTCTACAACAACGTATAGGCGTGTTTCAGAGAAAACTGGCTATGTGGCTACTGTCCCATCAGCCAACAATGTTATCTCTGCTTATGGTCGTTTATGGGCTGCTACAACCACTACAAACAATGCCACTATCTATTTCAGTGACCTAATCTCTGGTCATGTATGGGCAACTGGTACTGCTGGTAGTTTGAACGTCAATAATGTTTGGCCTAATGGTGCTGATGAGATTACTGGTTTAGCGGCACACAATGGATTCTTGTTTATCTTTGGTAAACGTCAGATTTTGATTTATTCTGGTGCAACTGCACCATCAACCATGACTCTTAGCGACACTGTTGAGGGTATTGGTTGCATTGCTAGGGATAGTATTCAAACAACAAGTACAGACGTTATTTTCTTGTCAAACAGTGGCATCAGGTCATTGATGAGAACAATTCAAGAGAAGTCAGCACCAGAACGTGATTTATCTAAGAATGTACGTAATGACATGATGACAATCATGTTTGGAGAAAACTTAGCAACTGTTAAGTCTGTTTATTCAGAATCAAATGCTTTTTATTTGATTACTACACCATCTGCTAAAAAATTATATTGTTTTGATACCAAGGCAACATTACAAGATGGTTCATTTAGAGCAACTACTTGGGATTCCATTTTGCCTAGTTCGTTTTGTTCAAGACGTAATGGGGATTTGTTGATTGGTAAAACTGGCTATATTGCTAAGTATGGTGGATATTTAGACGATACATCTACATATCAATTCTCATATTACACAAACCATGCTGACCTTGGTAATCCATCACAAACATCAATTGTTAAACGCATAACTGCTATTGTTATTGGCGGTAGCAATCAATATCTCAGTATCAAATGGGGATATGATTTTCTAACAAACTACCAATCTCAAACAATTCTTATTCCACTTCAGGGTGTTTCCCAGTATGGAATTGCTGAATATGGTGCAAATGCAACTGTAATTGCCAATTATTCTTTGGGTGTTGCATTGCAAAGTTTAGTTGCAAATGCATCAGGTTCTGGGAAAATCGTTCAAACTGGATATGAAACAATTATCAATGGCTCACAATTATCAATTCAAAAGATTGAGATTCAAGCCAAAGAGGGAAGATTGGCTTAAAGGAATAACATGAGTAATTATACAAAAGCGACCAACTTTGCGACTAAAGACACATTAACCTCTGGTGATCCTTTAAAGATTGTCAAGGGCACTGAAATCAATACAGAGTTTGACGCTATATCTACCGCTATTGCGACTAAGGCAGATACTGCATCTCCTACTTTTACAGGTACAGTGACGATACCAACATTGTCTGTTAGTGGTACATCAACATTAACCTCTCAACCAATCCTTTCTAGCCTAACAGCATCTAAGCCTGTTTTTACAGATTCATCTAAAGGTTTGGTATCTACAGGTACTTTAGGGGCAGATCAAGGGGGTACAGGAGTTGCAAACAATGCGGCAATGACTGTGACAGGATCTGGAAACTTTGCTTACACTAGAACTCTGACAGGTACGACAAACGTAACATTTCCTACAACTGGAACATTGGCTACGCTTGCAGGATCAGAAACATTTACAAATAAAACTTTAACTAGCCCCGCAATAGGAGGCACTCCAACAGGTGTTGGTGTTCTTACCTCTGGTACTGCTGTGGCATCTACCAGTGGTACAAGCATTGACTTTACTTCTATCCCGTCATGGGTGAAGCGTATTACTGTGATGTTTAATGGTGTTTCTACAAATGGAACAAGCAATCTACAATGCCAAATTGGTACTTCAGGAGGCGTACAAACAAGCTCTTATATAAGTGTTGTAACAACCGTTTTTAGTGGAACTTCAGTAGCTACATCTATTACAACAGGTTTTGGTTTATGTGCAAATATGGCAAATACAGTTACTAATCAAGGAGCTTTTAGAATATCTTTATTAGATTCTTCAACAGGTCTTTGGGTTTATGATGGAACTTTAACCCGAGGAGATTCTGCTGCAAATTATGTATTTGCTGGATCAAAAACACTTTCTGGAACTCTCGACAGAGTACGCATCACTACAGTCAACGGCACTGATACCTTTGACGCTGGTTCAATCAACATCCTTTACGAGTAAACATTATGACGCACAGAATCGTAGTAAATGTAGAAACAGGTGAAGTCACTCAAGTTGAGTACACACCAGAAGAACAAGCGGCGCATGATGCGGCAGTAGCGGCTCAACAAGAACAACAGCAACAGCAACAAAATGACCCAACCTGAAATCATTCACCACTTTTCTGATGGTTTGTATGCCAAGGAATCGGTGTTCCCTGCTGGAATGTCGATCCTAAAGCATACCCATAACTTCAGTCATTTATCGATATTGGCTAAAGGTAAAGTGGTGGTGTTAAAGGGTGATGAGTTAGAGATTATTGAAGCTCCTGCTTGCATTGAGATTAAGGCTGGTTTGACTCATGGAGTTAAAGCAATAACAGATTGTGTTTGGTTTTGTATTCATGCCACTGACGAAAAAGATGCGTCTAAGGTGGATGATATTTTGATTAAAGGGGAATAATATGCCTTGGATTGGTGCAGTTATTAGTGGAGGATTAGGTCTTCTTGGCAGTTCAATGCAATCAGACAATACTCAAGGTGCGGCTAACACCTCTGCCTATGATCAACGTGAAGCGGCGAGAATTGCAGCAGAGGCGGCTAGGTTTCGTCCTGTTGGCGTAACAAGTCGTTACGGCACTTCTAACTTTCAGTTTGACCCTAGCGGTTATCTAACTGGTGCTGGCTACACTGTCAGTCCTGAACTACAAGCCTATCAGAACCGCTTACAGGGTCTTACAGGCGATGCTTTAACTCAGGCGGAGATGGCGCAACAACAGTATGCGCCACTTCAACAGGCGGCTGGTGGATTGTTTGGATTAGGTCAACAATACCTTGCACAGAGTCCTCAACAAGTTGCTGCTCAATATATGCAACAACAACAGGATTTGCTTGCCCCTAGTCGTGAAAGACAGATGGCACTATTGCAGAACCAGTTATACCAACAGGGTCGTAGTGGATTGTCTGTAGGTGCTACAGGTGCTAGACCAAGTGGTGCGGCTGGTTTAGGTGCAACTACTCCTGAGTTAGAGGCTTACTACAACGCATTGGCACAACAAGATGCTCAGTTAGCGGCACAATCTCAACAGGCTGGTCAACAGAACGTAGCATTTGGCACAGGATTGTTGGGTCAAGGTGCTGGATTGTTGGGTCAGTATCAAGCTGGTCAAGTTGGTGCATTGAGTCCATTTAGTGCTTATTTAGGTGCTGGTTCTACCATTGAATCTCTTGGACAGCAACCATTAGATATTGGCGCACAGTTGGGTGGTCGTGCTGCTACTGCTGGTGGCAATGTTGGTCAATCATTGTTGCAAGGTGGATTAAGTGCGGCTAGAACACAGCAAGCTGGTGCTTCTGGTAGCGGATTAGGTTCATTCTTAACAGGTGCAGCAAATAATCCTCAACTTACAAATGCTGTTGGCGGTGTCTTAAAAGATTGGTGGAATTCTTCTCCAACTACATTTGGCGCATATAGTGGTGGTGGTATAAATTCATCAAATGTTGGATATAACCCTGCGGCTTGGAACTATTAAGGAATAAATCATGGCAACAGACATCGCTGGATTATTTACAACACCTGAGCAGTATCAACTTGCTCAACAGCAAGCGCAACAAGCGCAAGCATTGGGTTATGCTCAACTTAATCCACAAGCACAGTCGCAATATGGCTTCTATCGTGGCGGTCAATTGCTTGGCAATGCCATTGGTGGTGCTTTGGGTGGTCAAGACCCACAGTTAAAACTGATTTCACAGCGTCAACAGTTGGCATCACAACTTGACCAAACCAATCCTGAGTCATTTTTAAAAGTAGCTCAATTGGCTGCTCAATCTGGTGATCCACAATTTGCTATGGCTATTGCTGACGCTGGTAGACAAATGCAAGCTAGTATGGCTACTGCAAGAAAGACAACTGCTGAAGCACAAAAAGCAGAATTGACTCTTACACAAGAACAAAATTTGCGTGATGAGTTGTCTAAGTTGCCACAAAATGCAACTGAACAACAGATTTTGGGTGTTGTTACTAAATATGGCTCACCAGACAAAGTTTTGGCTGCACTTCAAGCATCTACTGATAAGACGGCTCAACGTGAACTGTTGACATCACAACAATCTGAAAGACTTGCTGCGGAAGCTAAACTTTCAAAAGAAAAACTTGATTCTAAAGCTGAACAAGCTAAAAAAGACAATGAGGCAAAACTTGAAAGACTTCAAGAACGTCTTGATGCGGAAGCCAGAGCAGCCAAAGAAAGAGGTGCTACTTCTTCAATGTTAAAGACAATGGAAATTAATGGCAGAAAAGAAATTGAACAAATAAAGAGCGAGTTCAAACAATCTCAATTGTTAAACAAACCTATGCCAGCAGGATTGATTAAAGATGAAATTAAAGATAATGAGATTATTGATAACATAGATGCTCAAGTTACTGCTCTTGCTCCTGTTATAAAAAATTTGGTAATTGACCCAAAAACAAATAAAGCTCCTTTGGAACTTGGTTTTATTAACAATCGTAAATATGAATTTGCTAATGCAACTGGCAACTCAACTACAGAAAGTAGAGCCTATGCAAATTTAGAGCGTGCTGTTCAAGCGGCAACAAACTTAAAAGTAAGTGCAGAAAAAGGTGTTCAAACAGACAAAGACGTATTGCGTTTTGCCAATGAGTTTCTTGCTGCTTATGGTAAAAATGATACAAAAACAACATTTGAAGCGTTAAATAATTTTGTTAAGGCAGCACAAACAGCAAAAGAAAAAACACAAGCAAGAATTGACAAACGCAGAGAGGCGGCAAAAGTAGAACCGCTTTACAAAGGAAATTATTTGTCTGATGAAGATTTGTTAAACAAATACAAATAACGAGGTTTTCATGGTTGCAACTTATGATGAAGTAATACAAGCTCTGCGTAAGGCAGATGCTCAAGGTAATCAAGAAGATGCTCGTAGATTGGCAAAAATTGCTCAGTCTATAAAAGAATCAAATACTCCTGATGCTGGTCAGCAAGATATTCCTGCGCCATTACAGCTTATGGGAGATCAGCCAACTCAAAATACACCAACAGAACAGCCTAGTTTTTTAAATCAAATGGTTGGATTTGGTTCTCCTACATACAGCTTGTTAAGAGGTGCTGTAATACAACCTGCATTAGGTATAAATGAATTGTTGGCAAAGAGTGGTTTGTTTGGTCAAGATATAAAACAGGGCGCATCTAGTCTTGTTAGACAAGAGCAAGCAGCTTATGAGCAAGGAAGACAAGCTGTTGGCAGACAAGGAATAGATGTTCCTGAATTTGCAGGAGCAGTATTTTCTCCAGTTAATAAACTTATTCCATCTAGCACTGGTGGTTTAATTGAAAAAGGAATGAATTTAATAGGTGGAGGAGCAATTCAAGGAGGATTGAGTCCTAGTGGAAAAGAAGACGGTTCTTATGTTTCAGATAAATTGTTTAATATGGGATTAGGTGCTTTTATAGGTGGAGTAATTCCTCCAACAACAAAAGCATTGTCTTATATAAAAGAACAATTAAGTAATTTGCCAATTACAGCAGCAAATAAAGAAGCTGCGGCTAGAAGATATATTGAATCTTTAGTTGGATCAGAAAAAGAACAAGTAATTTCAGCATTAAAAACTGCTGGAGAAATTATTTCTGGTAGTAAACCAACAACTGCTGAAGCATTGTCAACTACACCAACAGCTATAGGACTTGTAAAAGAACAACAGAGATTAGCAAGTCAAGTTAGCACACAACCACAATTTGCACAAAGAGCGCAACAACAAGCTGCTGCTCGTAAACAAGAATTAGTTGGTCAGTTTGGGACTGAGGCAGATTTAGCGGCAGCAAAATTAGCTAGAAAAGCGGAAACTACCCCATTGCGTGAAGCGGCACTTGAGCAAGCAAATGTATATGGTCAAGTTGTTCCAAAATTAGAAGCAGATATTGCTGAAAGACAAAATGCTTATATTAAAAATCTCCAAGCACAAGGCAAAACGGCTACAGAAGAATCACAAGCATTAGTTAGAGCTAATACTTGGACACCTGTTCCGGGGCAACCAAGATTCCCCGGTCGTTATAACCAAAACTATGAACTTGCCAAAAGTTTATCTGACGCAGTTCAAGAATTTGCTGACCCTATTGCTCAAAGAAAAGCAGAAGTTGCATTTAAACAGTTTCAATTAAAAAGTGTAACTGATAATGGTTTTTATCCACTAACAACACAGCCATTGATTAATAAAATAGATGAGAGTCTTGGTCGTGTTGGAGAAAGATCAAATAGTTTGCTTGTAAATTCATTAGAGAATTTAAAAACAAAACTAGCTACACTGACTGATGAAAATGGAATTATCAATAGTGTTGACTTATATCAAGTAAGAAAAGAAATTGGTGATGACATCAAAGCATTTCTTACTCAAAGGAATCAATCATTTGGAGCGCAAGCAACCAATGTTGAAACATCCATTAAGAAAATCCTTGATAACGCCATCAATAAAGCATCTGGAAATGATGTTTGGTCAAACTACCTTACTAAATTTGCTGACCACAGTAAAAAAATCAATCAAATGGAAGTTGGTCAAGAGTTAATTGACAAGTTAAGTTTAAATTTAACTGACGCAGAAAAAGCTGGAAGATTTGCTTTAGCTGTTGATAATTCAGCAGGGTTGATTAAAAGAGCTACTGGAGTGCAAAGATATGAAACATTATCTGACTTCTTAACCCCTGAACAGATTAAATCTGTTGAGAGTGTTCGTGCTGATTTAGCAAGATCACAAAAAGCAATTGAAATGGGTAAGGGTGTGAAAGCATCTGGAGAAGAAGCATTTGCTGGTGGTGAGAAAGTTCCCGGCATGATTAGTAGCAAAATAACAATTTTGAAATCTGTTTTAGATACATTGAAAACAGGAAGCCAAAAGCAATTAGATTCAAAAATGACTGAGTTAATGCTTGATCCACAAAAATTAGCTGACTTTTTAGAAGCTATACCAAAGAAACAATCTTCATCAATTACCAGTTCTTTGATGGCAAAAATGAGTCCTGAAATGCAAAAAACATTTAAAGAATTTGTTTCTGCATCTACTCCAACTCAAATTCAAATTACTCGTGGAACTATTTCTCAAATCACAAGAGAATAAGGACTCAAAATTGATCCAATCTCCCTCCTATTTGCCGCTAATGCTTGTGTTGCCGCAATCAAAGAGGGTTGTGAGCTTTACAAGCAAGCCAAGACTTCTTTCATGGAAGTCAAATCAACTGTTGATGAAGCAGTCAAGATTGGCAAAGAAGCCCAAGGATTCTGGGGAAAACTCAGGACGATGTTTGGTGGCAAACCCAAGCCAACCCAAGCCTCTGCCACGCCCAAGCCTGTGGCGCAAAAGAAAAAAGAGAAACTTGTTGCTGTTGACGAAACCCAAGTCAAAGTCAACATTGTCAAACAACTCACTGAATTTTTCCGTATCCAAGAGCAACTTGCTACTCATATAAGAGAGGAAGAAGAAAAGTCGAGAAACATTTACGACCCAAACCAAAACCACATGGAAGCCGCCCTAAATAGGATCATGGCTCAACAGCAAATGGCTGAGTTGGTTGTTCAGATTCGTGAATGTATGGTGTACCAGAGTCCTCCAGAGATGGGTGCTTTGTACTCTGAAGTGTTTGAGATGAGAGAGATCATTCAAGAGGAGCAAGAACAGGCTAGGTTGAAGCAAGAAGCACAAGAGAGGTATAAGGAATGGCAACGGCAGGAAGCAAAAAGAAATCTGCAAGCCAAGTCAGCGTACCTAGTCGTAACAGGAATATTCCTCCTGTATATATGGATGTGGCTAATATTCGTAAGCCAGTGGAGGAAGATATAGTGGGTTGGATTGCTGCTTGTGTCTTGATTGCCTTGTTACTGCCAATTATGGGCTTTCTGTATCTCGATATTTTGGAGACAAAGTACGAAGCTAAGGCTCAGATGGAAAAGGTTGAGAAGTTGCGACAGAAGATTGAACAAAAGGAAAGGGAAAAAGACAAATGAAAATATTCTGCCTGATGGCATTGGTTCTATTGAGTGCTTGCGAGGATAGGTTTCGTTACCCTTGCCAAGACCCTCAGAATTGGGATAAAGCTGAATGCAAACCACCAATCTGTACCGCAACAGGTACTTGTCCTGAACAACTTGTTAAACCAGAAACGGAGAAAAAGTAATGCCTACCATTGGATATAAACCTAACACTCGCATGACTTCAGAAGAAATTGAAGTCAGAATTTGGGCAATCGTCATCTTTTCGTTGACCATGATTCTTTTGGGATCAGTTGCCATGTTCCTGTACAGCGTTTCATTTGTGACTCAGCCTATGTCAGGCATGGCGGCAATTGATAAGGTTTACACACAACAGATCAATACCATTATGGTGTTTATCACTGGTGTGTTGGGTGGTGTGGCAGGTCGTTCTGCTGTTTCAGCCAGTGCTAAGGCTATTGCCAAGGCAGATGCTGACGCTGATGACGAGCCAAAACTGGAAGCTAAGGAATGAGTTTATTCAATCCTTGGGTACTACTTAGCATCGTCTTGGCGGTGCTGAGTGCGTTTGGCGGTGGATATTACAAAGGTGGG
>Ga0209296_1001491_pt1 | contig 17913 bp, 25 predicted proteins | sample S_130206_EF_Meta_FD_187319 | JGI IMG/M metagenome (GOLD analysis project Ga0209296, IMG submission 187319) | Freshwater microbial communities from Lake Simoncouche, Canada to study carbon cycling - S_130206_EF_MetaG (SPAdes) (version 2) | ecosystem: Environmental > Aquatic > Freshwater > Lake ...
CTGGCTAGACCTGGCAACGGGTCAAAACACTGGCTGGTACCCGGTGGAGTATGCCTTGTAGATAAAAACAGTGAGAAGGATAGCAATGTCTGTTGAAATTGAAACCTCTGCGTTGAGCACGTTTGAATCCCTTGACTCTCTTAGATCAACGCCCTTGGTCATGCACCGTATTCAGATTGAGTTGCGTGATATCAAAGTCTGGTATGCAGTAATCCGTGAACTCAATCAGGTCTTTGGTGTCAACAACTGGAAAGGCCAAAATCATATCAAACGTCGCCTGGAAAATCTGATCTGGGACGACAGTAAGACCCTTTGGGTTTGGTTTGATGTTCCTGATGAGAAGATTGCCACCTGGTTGGCAGTTAAACTAGCCGTATCCGTCCGCGTAGTACCCAATAAATAAATCTATGTTCCTCAGTTATTTTACATTGTTAACCGCTCTGTCATTGAGCGTGGTTGCGGCCTGGTACAGTATACTAGGCCTTACTGCTATTTTTGCCTCAGCAGTCATACCCATCATTATCATGGGATCCATCCTGGAAGTGGCCAAGGTCACTGTCACTGTATGGTTGCACGAATACTGGGACCGTTGTAGACTGTTGATGAAAATTTACCTGGTACCTGCTGTGGGCATGCTCATGGTAATAACCAGCATGGGCATCTTTGGTTTCCTATCCAAAGCGCACAGTGATCAAAATTTAATCAGCGGTGATGTACTCAGCAAGATTGCAATATATGATGAAAAAATCAAAACCCAAAAGGATAATATTGAAGCCAACCGCAAAGCACTTAAACAAATGGATGAGGGCGTGGACTCGGTATTGGGCCGCTCAGCAGATGAAAAAGGTGCCGACAAAGCTGTGGCTTTGCGAAGAACCCAGCAGAAAGAGCGTGTTAGACTTCAAAATGAAATACTACAGTCGCAGAAGCTTATTGCAGAACTTACAGATGCCCGTGCGCCTATTGCCGCCGAGGTACGTAAGATCGAAGCAGAAGTTGGGCCAATTAAATATATCGCGGCGTTCATCTACGGCGACAACCCAGACGCCAATCTACTAGAACGTGCTGTACGTTGGGTCATCATCATACTTGTGGTGGTATTCGATCCACTTGCTATCATGATGGTGTTGGCTGCCACAGAGAGCATGAAGTGGGAACGTGAGCGGCGACGCCAACCTGTGTATGAGCCTGACAATGGCCCACTGACAGATGAGCAAATTGCACAACTGCGTGAGACTGCACAGTCAGAACTGCCCACAGGAGAGGTGGTCGAAACAAGTCGACTGTTTGATGATCTGCCTAAGGATCCACACCCTCCAGGGTGGATGTATGACAACCCACAATCAACCACATTTAATGAAGCAGAGATAGAGGAAGTCATTGCTGAGTTTGATCAGGCACGTCACCAGGTGGAATTTGATCAGGAATATTTAAATGCAGTGGCGCAAGAAATTGAGCAAGAGGAGCATGAAGATCCGCAAATCAAAGCTGCCATCAAACAATGGAAGATTGAAAACCCAGACCGAACCATAAAAGAAGAACGTGCCAAACTTGCTCGTGGAAAAATTGATCAATTACCGTGGATGGGATTAGTAGCAGACAATGATTTAGGCAGAGAACCCACATCAGGATTTGGTATCAATTTCCCTGCAACCCCAGTCAAGGGTGACACATACATGCGTGTGGATTCCATGCCCAATGTGCTGTACAAGTTCAACGGACACGATTGGATTATTGTAAACAAAAATTTAACTGATAACTACACATATGACGATGCATACATTGAGCATTTGATTGCCAAACTCACCAGTGGTGAATATGATCCAGACATGTTGAGTGACGCAGAAGCGGATGCTATTGCTCGTCGCGTAAAACCAATTTAAATATGAAATCACCTGAAACCCTAGACAACTGTAGTTTCTGCGGCAAGCACAAAGATTCGGTAGCCAAGCTGATTGTGGGCAATGAAGTCTCAATCTGCAACGAGTGTGTAGATCTGTGCCAGACCTTGCTCAAAGAAGAACTTCCTGAAAAATCAAAAGAGATAACAGATGACACACTAGATCCACGTGCTATCAAAAACCATTTGGATCAATATGTGATTGGGCAGGATCATGCCAAAATGGTGTTGAGTGTGGCCATTGCCAATCACTACAAACGCATAGCCAATGCTGATACTGATATAGAAATTGAAAAAGCCAACATTCTTATGCTAGGACCAACAGGGTCGGGCAAAACATTGTTGGCACGTACTGTGGCACGTTATCTGGATGTGCCATTTGTGATTGCTGATGCCACCAGCCTGACCGAAGCAGGCTATGTGGGCGATGATGTAGAGAGCTTGATCACAAGACTGTACACCGCTGCCGGCGGCGATGTGGCCCGAACACAACGTGGTATTGTGTTTATTGATGAAATTGACAAGATCAGTCGTCGCGGCGAGAGTGCCAGTATCACTCGAGATGTGTCAGGAGAGGGTGTACAACAGGCCTTGCTCAAATTGGTGGAAGGCACCCGGTGTAGAATCACTCCACAAGGTGGCCGCAAGCATCCTGCAGGTGAAACTGTGGAAATTGACACAGCCAACATACTATTCATTGCCGGTGGCGCATTTGTTGGACTGGACAACATTGTGAAGAGTCGAGTAAAAGGTACCAGCATGGGATTCTCAGCACAGGTTGTGGCAGACAGCACCAGTGTGACCTTGGACAAAACCACACCCGAAGACTTGATAAAATTTGGCATGATACCTGAGTTTGTGGGACGTTTCCCCAGTTGGGTGGCTTTGGCAGAACTTCGCAAAGAAGACTTGATACGTATACTGCAAGATGTCAAACACAGTTATGTCAGCCAGTATCAGTGGCTGTTTCAACGTGACCAAATTGAGTTAAAGTTCAGCCCTGACAGCCTGGATTTGATTGCTGAACGTACCATTGCCAACAAGACTGGCGCCCGTGGTCTTCATTCAGAACTTGAACGTGTGCTGTTGCCACACATGTATAACTTGGCACGTTATCGCACACATGGCATTCGCACCGTCTCTATTGATACTCAGCAGGTAAATATCCCTGAGGAGCTCAAAGAGATAAATGAATAAATCACGTGCAAGATCTGTATTAGTCCAAGATGGTAACATTGAAAAGGCTCTGCGCAAGTTCAAGAAAAAAGTACAAAATAGTGGCATACTGAACGATCTTAGAGAGCGTGAATTCTACATCAAGCCTACAACTGCTAGAAAGCTCAAGCACAGTGCAGCCAAAAACCGTTGGCGTAAACAACTAGAAGCCCAACAACTCCCGCCCCGAACTTATTGATGTACATAGAGTTTGATTTATCAAACCAGGGCTATTACCACGCAAGAGAATCTATTGATCAAGCCATGGTGCAGTGGCACAAACAATACGGCATTCAATATCGCACCAAACCTATAAAACTCAAGTTGAGAATTACATTTGATCATGATGAGTCCTATACATTTTGGGCCATGACTTGGAACCCACAACAAACTGAAACACTTGCCCAATACCGCATTGTGTCTGATCTAAATAACAAAATATAATTCTGAGTTGTGTTATAATAAATACTGCTGTAGTGCCCATAGTGGGGCTACAATTCAAAAGTCATCTTGCTTAATAAAGGAGAAAACAAATGACAAAAACTCTCACCCTTCGCACATTCGATCTTCCCGCAATTCACAAGTTTGGTATCGGTTTCGATAACTTGTTTGATGATCTCATGCGTGTGAATGCTCAACAAAGCAACAACAACTATCCACCTTATGACATTGTGCAAATCAATGATGATGAGTACATGATCAGTTTGGCTGTGGCTGGTTTTGGATTTGACAACTTGAGTGTTACCAAGGACAAAAAATTCTTGATCATTGAAGGCAAGCACAGTCGTGAGAACATGGACAGTGAATATGAAGAATCCGCTACAAAATACTTGCACAAAGGCATAAGCGAACGAAGTTTCCGCAGGGAATTTCAATTGGCTGACCATGTGGAAATCAGCAATGCACATCTTGAACTGGGTATCTTGAATGTTTACTTGAAACGTGAAGTGCCCGAAGATGCCAAACCAAAGACCATTGCAATTACCTACAAAGAGTAATATAATGTAAATACAGTGACAGCAATCCTGCTGTCACTGATTGATTAACAGCGCAAGGAATAGAAATGGCACAGAGCGATACACGCACACGAATCAAACCATCAGAGGCTGTAAAAGAGCCGCCCATGTTCAAAGTTATCTACTTGAATGACAGCCAAACCACTATGGATTTTGTGGTGGATAGTCTGGTTGAATATTTTGACTATACACCTGAATCTGCTGAACAAATCACCATAGACATTCACGAAGCAGGTGCAGCCACTGTGGCAGTGTTGCCTTTTGAAATTGCCGAACAAAAAGGTATTGAAGTCACACTCAGTGCAAGATCACAGAGTTATCCACTGCAAATCAAACTTGAACCTGAAACTGTAAATTAAAAGTCCACAACAATGCGCCGGGGATGATAGACATATTGTGAATACGCGGTGTCGCCCCGACCTCGACAGTTGTTGACAAATCTTACTCCAGATCTTGTTTGATCAATTGATCCATGATAATGGCCAAAGCACCAGGTATGCAACTTGCTTTTGATGTCAGCATGCAGTGTTTGCATCATGAAACTGTTGCCCATGGTATTGAATCTCATTGACCCAGACAAGTCAATATCATGTGCAATCAAACTTGAATTTGGTACAGTATGTGTAACACAAACAATTTTTTTGACATCTTCATGGTGTTGCAGGCGCTTGACACTGGTGACCATGTAAGTGGCATCTGTGGTGGCCATGCGACCCACAGTTCGGGCACATGCAGATGATACCTGGGCTTTGTCTTGGAACCATAAACTGGTTTGTTCTGGATCAATTCCCAGGTCAAAATCATATGTCCACCAACCGTTGGTGCCTAATATAGCAACTCCGTCAATCACCACAACATTGTGTTGCAAGAACACCACATTGGGTATGCGTTGGATTTTTTTGACTAACTCGTTATAGCTTTCAGGAATATTTTCATATTGATGCACATGTTCGTCGTTGCCGTCTACATAAAACACTGCTTGATAACACTGTCCAAGATGTCTCAAGGTATCTATAACAGTTTTTCGGTCTCGGGCAATATCACCAGCCACAACGCAATATGGACTGGTGGCTTGATGGGTCCAATCAAAGTGATCCCAGGTTTCAATGTGCAAATCAGAAATTAAATCAAAAGCAAATGTCATGATACATATTTAAAAGGAAATTGTATGAATATAATATTTGGCGAGGCATTAGGAGAGGTGCCAGACAACTACACAATACTGGAATTAGATACTTTTGTTTTGCCACCAGACAACAAAAAAATCACCAGTTATTGTATTGTTGAACAGATTGCACTGCATGATTTTCCTGTATTGGAAAATTACAAACAAGTGCATGCTGATTTGTTGCAGGCCTATCGTGATCAGAATTGGCAATATTGTGAAGATGCCATTACAGGGCTAACAGGTCGTTGGAATGGTGAGTTAGATACATTCTACAATGATTTATCTGCTAGAGTTCAGAAGTACAAAAGCCATCCACCTGGTGATTACTGGACCGGCTATATCGATCGGACTGTTTAAATTTCAGGTTTGCTGCCTGACCGGTCCTCACCAGCACCCAGTACACATGCTATTTTATCGCCATATTCTATCATGGTCCACGAACGAGTCTCTTGATTCATCAACAATGTGATATGAGTATTGTGTACTGATTTTCCAACCCAGACTGGTGTCTCTTGGTGTATATCTGTAAAATAGTTCATTACACTTTGTGCATCTGAACACTTCAAAGGTTTTTGTAAATCTATAATTTCCTGGGCGTGGGCTATAGAGCTGATTAGGCAGAATAACAACGCCACTGAGGTCTTTTTCATAGTGGCTTCTCCTGTGAAATATTTATGTTATATTTTTGTAATATTTGAATGTTAAATAACTATTACAAAAGGCCCACAATGAAAGAAATCTTACAAACACTAAAAGAACAACGCTGGGACGATCATCGTTATTATCATCACAGTCGCATCAATCAATTTTTACACTTGATATCAGCCACAAGTTTTTTGGTTGCGTATGTGTATCTATTCATTGATCCAGTAGTGAGTGCTTATGTTGCATGGTTGGTTGCTATGACCACTCGTCAAGCTGGCCATTTCTTTTTTGAGCCCCACGGCTACGATGAATACAACAATGCCACATTCGAATACAAAGAAAAAATCAAAATTGGATTCAACTTGAAGCGCAAACGTGTGTTGATGGCCTGTTTTGTAGCTGTGCCATTGTTGGCCTACTTTGATGCTGAGTTGATGAATGTGTTGATACCTGACAATGACCCAATGACATTTGTGAATCGTGTGGGCATGGGCTGGTTATGGCTGGCTGTGGCCGGTGTTGTATTTAGAATGATTCAACTCACTGCACTACAAAGCAGAAAGGTTGCACTGGTTTGGTGTCTCAAGATTGTGACTGATCCATTCCACGATGTATGGATCTATCGTAAGAGTCCCATATACTTGATGCGTGGTCAACTGATTGATCCTGATCTGCGTCAAGATTACACATAACCATCCGCATCAGTCCATTTGCCGTTGGGAGTGAGATTGTCTCGGAATATATGCCAGGCCCTCTCCCAACTCCAGCGATGGCTGCCTTGTTCAACTTTGTCACGTGACAACGCCAAACAACGATATGTTGCTGTGGCTAGATCATTTTCCATATATCCTGTAACGCCTTGATCAATCACATCCACAGGACCTTGTACAGGATATGCCGCAACTGGTGTGCCACAAGCCATGGCTTCGATCATTACTAATCCAAATGTTTCCCACCGGCTGGGAAACACAAATACATCTGCCATGGCATAATATCGTGCCAGGTCCACGCCAGTCTTGTAACCTGCAAACACAATGTCAGGATAACGTTGTTCTAGTTCTGCTCTATACGGGCCATCACCAACAATGATTTTGTTGGCACCTGGATAATTCATGTCACAAAAGTCATCTAGATTTTTTTCCTTGCTCACACGACCCACATACAACAAGATAGGACCATTAACCACTGTTTCAGTTCTATGGTTGGGATTAAACACTGTTCTATCCACTCCGCGTGTCCAAGACACAATATCACCATCAAAGCCGTGTTCGTGCAATTCTGTGACCATACTATCTGTAGTGGTCAGTACCTTGCCTGAATGTTTGTGAAACCAACGCACATAGCGCCATGTCATGCTCTCAGGCACACCGGCTATCTTTTTTAAACCTTCAGGAAACTTAGTATGGTAAGCAGTATTATACCGACGATTCCGCTGGTCAAGATAAAATCTAGCGTACAAACCAAGAGGACCTTCGGTGGCGATGTGTATATAATCCGGAGCCACCGCCCTAATCTTCTTCCCAATCTTCCAGGGAATCGAAATTTTAATTTCACGGTAGCCTGGGCTACTAACATGTACGAACTCCAAGGGAGTAATGTATACAACACGATAGCCGTCCAAAACCGCATGTGCCTCAATGTTCTTGTATGTTGTGACCACGCCATTTATCTGCTCCGGTAAATTGTCAGTTATGATCAATATCGTCTTTGACATTGTCGTGCTCCTGTGTCCATGTTATGATTTCCCAACACCCATTATGATGTTCCACCAAGGCAGTGCATGATTCTACCCAGTCGCCGTCATTCATGTATGTGACACCGTTGATTTCTTTGATCTCTGCATGATGTATGTGTCCGCATATGACTCCGTCAAATCCACGCTTTTTACAATATTGAGCAAGATTATGTTCAAAATGAAATATAAAATCTACGGCTTTTTTGACCCGATGTTTAAGGAACAGGCTAAGGCTAAAGTACCCAAAACCAAAATGGTGACGAATCCAATTGATCCGAGTATTGAGGCTAAGAATGAAATCATATGCTTTGTCTCCTAACATGGCCAGCCACGGCGCCAGCCTAGTGATGCCATCAAACAGGTCTCCGTGTACCACAAGATAGTGCTTGCCGTCCGCACCTATGTGCTCTGTTTGATTTACCAATTCAATTATGCCAAACCCAATGTCATAGTGCATGAAGGGTCTTAGAAACTCATCATGATTACCAGCCACATATACAACCCTAGTACCGCGCTTGCTGTGACCCAGCACCCGACGAATAACATTGGTGTGACTTTGTTTCCATCGCCATTTGTTTTGTTTGATTTTCCAGGCATCAATGATGTCTCCCACAAGATACAGTGTTTCGCAGGTGTTGTGTTTGAGAAAGTTGTTGAGACGGTCTGCTTGACAATCTCTGGTGCCAAGGTGTACATCGCTTATGAAAATTGAGCGATAGGTTTTTTGCATCTAGTATTTAAATCTAGATGTGTTACAGTTGTGTTACAAATTTATGTAAGTCTAAATTCTAACCAAGGTCCATTTTGTATCAAATGACTTACCCTCGGCTCGGCGTTTAGCAATCTTCCGGAACTCTTGCTGGCGCAGTTCCTGAATAGTTTTCTCGTCGTGGTCGAAGCAAGCCCGATACAACTTGGAAATCAATTTCCGTTGTTTCATAGCCCACCCTCCATCAGTGTCTAATACTTATATCGACAAACATAAATCTGTAATTTATGCGTTTATAAATACCCCGTGAAACCCACCATAGCCTTGTTCATCCACGATCCCAGGTGCTCGATACAGAGTGGGAATGGTGTTATCCAAGCACTGAGTCCTTACTACAATTTCAAACTGTTTTCAAAGAATCGTGTGGAAAATGTGTTCTTTGATGATGTGAGCATGATTGTGGTACCAGGTGGCATAGGCGATGCTGACACATTTGCACAACTGTTCAAAAACAACGGAGATGGTGTGCGCCAATTCATTGCTGGCGGTGGTAGATATCTGGGCATTTGTATGGGTGCATACTGGGCAGGTTCACACTATCTCAATGTGCTGGATTCAGTGGATGCTGTGCAGTACTTGACACGCCCAGGTGCAGACACCAGACGTCCGCATGCCAAAAATATCGGCGTGACCTGGCGTGGCCAGCCTGAACACATGTTCTGGTACGATGGCTGTGCCTTGGTGGGGGATAGTTCAAAATTTGAGACTGTGGCAACTTATGTCAATGGTGATGCCATGGCCATTGTACAGAATCGCATTGGCCTAATAGGTTGCCATCCCGAAGCTGACCGTTTCTGGTATGATGGATACTCATGGATGCGCCGGCACTGGGCCGGTGGACATCATCATTTGTTGCGGGAATTCGCTGACCAACTCATGCGGTCATAAAAAAGCACCCCCGACAGGGGTGCTTTGAAAAAACTCGAATCAGGCTGCAAGACGTTGTGGTTCTAAAAATTGCACAACTGGCGTGCCCATGCTGTCTAGGCCGCCCTGGGGAAAAGGCCAACTGGCTTGTGTAGTTTCTTGGTGCTGGCCATGTGCAACTTCTTCAAACTCTTCTTCAGGTTCATCGTCGTCATAAGGTGTAGAAATCACAGACAAGTTCACATGATCATAAACTTTCAGTTCTTCCAGTAGATTTTTAACATTTTGCAACACTTCCAATGTGTCAAGGTTGTCATCGTCATTCATTTCCAATCTAACATCCAAATCGTATATACGCATTTCTAATTTCATGGCTGACTCCTTTATGGTTATGAACAGTGGCCTGTTCGTATTATTTACACGCCGGCCCATTACAAGCACATGACGGCCATAAAAAAAGACCCTTTCGGATCTTTAGTACTGGTTACGAGTTCCAGCGCCGCTCTATCGTTGCGGTCGATTTATCTATTAGAAGCGATGTTGGATACCAACTGCAATAGCGTTCTGCTTGTATTTGCTGTCGCTGAAGGTTGTGTTGTCCTGGCCGGGCACCCAACGATCGTACACAGTAAATGGGCTCACAGCACCTGATGCACGAGTTGCAACCACGTAGTCGGCAAACACTTGAGTGCGCTTGCTGAAATCATATGTTGCACCAACAGCAGTCATTTTGACATTGTCTTTGCCAGCAGTGACTTTGTCTTTGACCACGTAGTAGCCAGCGTTTACACCAAGATTGGCATCAACCTTGTACTTGGCACCAACAAATGTTGTCGCAGCATCGGTCTTGCCGTCAGCCTTGCTTGAACTGGCGTAGTATGTGGTTTGTGCTGTGGGATTGTCAGTCTTGGCATAGCCTGCATTTACAGTCAGCGCAGGTGTGACATCATATTTCACAGCCAACAAGTCAATCTTTTCACTCACAACTGATGTGCTCAAACGCACTTCTTCACGTGTGTATGCCACATCCATTGGCCCTGCGGTGTAACGAACACCCACGTTGGTGCCAGATTTGTAAGCGGCATCACCAGGTTGGTTGCCAAATGCCTTGGCATAGTCAAACTTGAAACCGCTGTAGTCTTTGCTGGACCAGCGAATCATGTTGTCAAAACGGCTCACACCTGACCCTGAGTAGAAACCAGCGTAACGAGCCACAGGTTTCAGGCCACCAAAGTTCCAGTTACCACGAGAATCAAATTCATCCAGCACATTGTACAAGAAGTTTTTGCCACGTCCCAGTTTGACTTCGCCAAAGCCGCCGCTGAGACCCATGTTGGCTTCACGGTCAAACAACACAGTGCCATTGGTGCCTGTGCCTGCTGAGTCTTTGCCAGCTGCACCAGTGCGCAAACTCATGTTGCCTTCTAATTGGAAATTGGCTTTCAACCCACCACCAAGGTTTTCTGAACCCTTGATGCCAAAACGATTGCTGTTGTGCGCTTGGTCTGCAACACCAGTAAAGTCTTGGTTGCTGGAAGTAAAACCACTGCCACTCACAATGCCAGCGCCAACCACTCCATACACCTGTGTGTCGTTTTGAGCTTGAGCTGTACCAGCAACGCCGACAGCAATCAATGCCGTGACCAAAATATTCTTAAATTTCATAGTTTCTCCTTTGTAAAATACTACGTGCTTATTATATAGTGTTTGTACTGACTATACAACTTTTTTTAATCTGTATCTAACCAATTAATCAATTATTTAAACACAAGACTGTTACAATAGTGTTACAGTGACTTGACTTTTGTCTTCTTTTGGTTTGGCCCAGCAGCCTTGGCTTCTTCCAGCTTGCGTTCTGTAGTGGGAGTGATCTGGGGAGGATGATACACATGGGGCTTGTGGGGCTCGTGTTTGCGTGGTGCTCGTTTAAACCAACTCATATGTTTATATTTACGTTGCGCATGGCGTGATAATCTGCTGAGTTTTGATCCAACCACTTGGTTACCCAGGCCAATTCTGCTACGATTGCCGCTCGCTCCTGTGCGGTATGTTGACTTTGCCAACTAGGATCGTTCAACCAGATCTCAGTGTGTTCGGCGCAGACTTCGCCATGCCGATACTGGCGGGCTTGTGTGACTGCATTGTTCATGTTTTCAATATATTCTGACATCACTTGATTGTGCAAATGTGTAAAAAAATGGCGTTTGTTTTTTTCAGCAATCGCATGCAGTTGTTGATACAGTTGGTGTTTGGCATCTGGGTCAAGATCAGCAATTCTTTTCATCTCTTGTATGATAGCACGGAGTCTGGTGGGGGCGTGAGTAATTTGGTCATATGACTCATCTATGAAATCACCAAATGTTTGAAATCCATAATTCTTAAGATATTGTAAACTGCCCGGAGTGGCAGCAAGCATAAACGGTTTGCCACAGGCAATGGGTCTCAAGGATTTTTCAGTCAGGTGCCATCTAGTGTCATCAAACAGTGTTTCCAATACAACTTCTATGCCTGTCTGTGCATAGTCATGATTGCAATAATCGGCACTGGCTGCAGAATCATGAGTGTTTGGCTGGAGATGTTCATGCAAATCCAATCGGCTGATAGACAGTTCTGAGTTGGCAAACACATGCTCTTGATAGTGTTTGTTGTTGTCAACTGCAGAAAAACTAGTGAGACATTTTGACACAAGATTGTTTTCAATTAATAACTGCGCAACTAACAATCTATATTCTCTAGTGCCGTCCCAGGCTCGATTGTAGATTAAAAAATCTTTATCAAAATTGCAACTGCTGTATTCAAGCACAGGATCATGTTCGGCGTATCTGAACCAGTCTTGTGCAATCACAGCATGACTCCAGTAATATGCCGGAATAAATCTATTTTGCTGGAATTTTTCAAGTTCCGTCCCACCCTGTTCGGAATGCAGTAACACAGCACGGTCATGTACATTTTTTAAATTGGTCAGCTTGCGAAAATGCAAATACCCAACATGGTCTGTTAGATCATGCAGTTTTTGAAAATCTTCAAGACCATGTAGTTCATAATCCAACGGCTCTTGATCGTGACAAATGACCGGGACTCCCGTGACCCCAGTCTCAAATGAATAAACCATCAATTCGGACAGGTGTTCAAGTTTTCTTGAGCCATGTGGTGTCCAGCGATAAATTACTAGATCATGGTTGACAACGTCGGCCAAATAGTGATATAATCTGTCTAAAGGAACACTCATATGAAAAAAATTGGTTTTATTGGGATTGGCAAACTGGGTCTCGATTGTGCGGAAGTCATGGCTGAAAAGCATGAAGTGCGCGGTTACGATATTTACCCACGTACTAGCAACTCAGTAAAAGTCTGTGACATTGACGAACTGGTGAACGAAAGCGAATGGATCTTTATTGCTGTGCCTACCCCACATGCTGAAGGATATGATGGCTCAGTGCCCAGCAGCCATATGGAACCCCGAGACTTTGGACACGCGGCTGTGATTGATGCCATCAAGAATGTCAACCGGTATGCAACCACACCCAAGAAGGTGGTGTTGATTTCAACTGTGTTGCCCGGTACCACACGCAAGCACTTCTATCCATTGCTGGACAGCAAGCATCAATTCCTGTACAACCCATACCTGATTGCCATGGGATCAGTAAAGTGGGACATGGTCAATCCTGAAATGGTCATGATTGGTACCGAAGACGGCAACCCCAATGCACTGGCAGGCGAACTGATTGACTTGTACAAGACCATCATGACCAACGATCCACGCTATGAGATTGGTACCTGGGACGAATGTGAAGCCATCAAGATCTTCTACAACACATTCATCTCTGCCAAGGTGGGTCTGGTCAACATGATTCAAGACTTTGCCCTGCGCATTGGCAACATCAACGTGGACGTTGTGACAGATGCACTAGCACGTAGCACCATGCGCATCATGGGACCCAAATACATGACAGCCGGCATGGGCGATGCCGGTGCTTGCCACCCCCGAGACAACATTGCCCTGCGTTGGTTGGCCAAGGAATACAACATTGGCTATGATTTGTTTGACACTGTGATGCATGCTCGTGAAGTGCAGGCCAAGAACTTGGCTATGTATTTGTTGGACCTGAGTGTGATGCACGACAACTTGCCCATTGTGATTCACGGCAAAGCCTACAAGCCTGACGTTGAGTACTGCATCGGCTCTTATTCGACCCTGGTGGGACACTACATCGAACAAGAAGGCCGTAAAGTTGTATACGTTGACCCCTTGGCAGATGATCCCACCAACGTTGTGGCCACTGTGGACACACCTGCAATCTTTTTGTGGGCACACAATCGCAAGATCACATATGAGTACACAGGTGATCAGCTAGACACCCTGCCCTATTGCGATATCAAGCCCGGCAGCATCATTGTTGATCCCTGGCGCAAACTCAAATCAACCCCTGAGGTCGAAGTTGTCCACTACGGTAACACCCGAGTTCATTAAATATCACATCCCAGTGTTCTGGGACGATGAGTTCAAACGGCTTGACTATGTCAACGAGCCGTTTAATGATCCTGTGAATTTAGCATTGTGGACCCAACAAGGCTACGCCAATCAATTCACAGGAGACATGTGTGACATGCGCAGCCCACAACCTCGATGGAACCAAACGTTTTTGGATATCTATCGTGAAATGGGCTGGCAAGACATAGGCACCAGTTACTATAGAATGAACACTGGTACCATACTGCCCATGCATCAAGACTTGTACGTGAAATACGTCCGGTTATTCAACTTACAAGGTCAAGAACACCGCATACGCAGGGCCATTGTGTTTTTGGATGACTGGAAAAGTGGTCATTATTTTGAAGGTGCTCAAGCACCAGTCACACAGTGGAGAGCCGGTGATGCAATTGAATGGATGTATGACGCCCCTCACATGGCTGCCAACATTGGACTAGAACCTAGATACACATTACAAATAACAGGATGGGTATGATCAGCACATACAACGAGTGGGATCCACTCAAACGGGTAGTGGTGGGTCGCGCTGACACCGCCAACTGGCCCGTCAACGATCCTGTGTTCAAAAATGAGGGAGAAAAAACCACTTGGAAAGAAACTCCTGTGCCTCGTGGGCCTGTGGCACAATGGATCATAGACGAAGCCAACGAAGACCTTGAGACATTGACCCAAACATTACAAGACTTAGGTGTGGTAGTAGAACGTCCAGAACCTTGCTTGAACTTTCAAACACATGATGGACTGTCCACCTATTGCCCGAGAGACCGATTGCTGGTTTACGGTTCGACCATTGTGAACCCTGTGATGATGTATCCCTGCAGAGACATGGAAGCACAGTGCTACTACAATATCATTGACGAGGCTGAACACTACCTACACATGCCCAGAAACGAAGGCATGATTTTGGAAGCAGCCAATGTGTGCAGACTCAATGACTCATGGTTGGTGCTGGAATCAGCCGGAGGCAATAGAGCCGCACTCAACTGGCTGCGTGAACAATTTCCCCAAGTCCGAATTGAAATGTGCAATTTCTATGCCGGAGTGCATATTGACTCAACCATTGTGCCCATACGTGAAGGCCTGGTGTTGCTGAACGGCACCAGAGTAAATGACACCAACTGCCCCCGAGTGTTTGAGAATTGGGACAAAATCTATGTGGATGATGTGGTAGCACAAGGCTTCTATCAGTACCCTTACGCATCAAAATGGGTGGGCATGAACATGTTGGCCGTGGATCCCAACACTGTGATCATGGACCGGAACCAACCCAAACTAATTGCACAACTGGAACAGCGTGGGTTCACTGTGATTCCGTTGGAATTGCGCCACAGTCGCACTCTGGGTGGCGGATTTCATTGTGTTACTTTGGATTTGGAACGCTCAAATTAGATTGACCAATAAAGACAATTCGTGTATACTACACACATGACTACACCTAGAATTGGCTTTTGTTGCAAGTGGCTGAATGACCCCTCGGAATGTGGTGGCATGAAGGTCAATGCAAAGGACCGTGACCTAAACGGCAGATCAACTACCATGAGGTGGCTGCGTGAACACGCAGATGAGGCCGAGCAACGGCAGTGGGACATCATGAATCACAATGCTGCCGCGGCGGTGCGACTGATTGAGCGTGTGGGAACACTGCCTCCTGAGCGCAGAATGGTACGTCTGGGTTCGGAAATGCTACAAGGCTATACTGAAAAAGACTGGATTGACTGGTGGCAACGTGCAGAAATCCAAGAACACTGTGCAAAGATCTTTGCCCCTGTTGGCGAGACTGCCCGACGTTTGGGTGTGCGTATATCGTTTCATCCCGGACAGTTTTGTGTGCTGGCGTCAGAATCAGACGAGATTGTAGAACGCAGTATCTTGGAATTTGAGTATCATGCAGACATGGCTCGTTGGATGGGCTATGGCGCCGTCTGGCATGATCATGGATTTAAAATCAATGTGCATTTGTCTGGCAAAGGTGGGCCAGCAAAGTTCCTGAAAACTCTAGGGCGACTCTCGCCCGAAGCCAGGAATCTTATTACCATCGAGAATGATGAGATGACAAATGGTTTGGACGTTACTCTTGCTGTGGCTGACAGTGTGGCTCTTGTTTTGGATATTCATCACCATTGGATCAACACAGGCGAATACATTGAGCCCCGGGATCCACGTGCTCAACGGGTTGTTGAGTCTTGGCGTGGTACTCGCCCTGCTCTTCACTACAGTGTCAGCCGTGAAGATGTTGTGGTGGGACACAATACCTTTGTTAGACCAGACCTCTCAGCCTTACTCAGCCAAGGCTACAAAAAGCAAAAGTTGAGAGCACACTCAGACTTCATGTGGAACACTGCTGTGAATGAATGGGCGCTGACCTTTGCTGATCAGTGGGACATACAGGTCGAAGCCAAAGGCAAAAATTTGGCCAGCGAAATGCTGTACAATCAATGGCGGGCCAATGTCTAGTAAAGCAATATTTTGTTTTGGTATTACAATATTTGGTGAATATACTAATTTAGTAAATTTAGTGTCTGACACCGGAGTAGTCGGCAGCAACGTTACTGGTGTGGGCACCACTCGTGGATTTTTGGCAGGATCAATGTATGGTGATGAATGTGCAATATTTGGTTATGGCAGTACAACACGCAATACTACTAATATAACTAATCTAGTGTCCAATATTGGAATAGTCAGTGCTGACATTCCAACTGTTGGAATCAAAAGAGTTGGTCTAGCTGCCAGTGGTTATGGCCATGGTTGTGCCATTTTTGCCTATGGTAACACTAAACAGATTAAAAACTCATTACGAAAGTCTGGCGCCGGACATACTAACCAAAAAACTTTGATAAATGCAATTACATTGGTGTCGGACACTGGCATTGTTGCAAAAGATTCTGCAGGAGTTGGTACCGCTAGAGAAGGATTGGCCGCCGCAGGATTTGGTATGGGACGGGCGTTGTTTGCTCATGGATACAATGGGATTAATTTGAATTTGTCAAATTCAGTGTCAGACACAGGTGTTGTTGATCAAGACAAAACCATAGTAGGCACCAGCAGACGCTATTTGTCTGCCGCTCGTTTTGGAGTTGGGCAGGCTATATTTGGGTATGGTGGCACTGGACGTGGTGAATGCAATACCACCAACGTGGTATCCGATACTGGGGTCATTGGCAACGATGTCTCTGGAGTTGGTGTCAACAGAGTTGATATTGCGGCAGCGGGATATGGCGGTGATCGAGCAATATTTGGATTTGGATTAAGTGGTACAAATTTAGATACACTGCTGAATCAAATCAGTCTAGTGTCAAACACCGGCATAGTCAGCGAAGATCGTACCACAGTGGGCACAGGTAGATGCGGCCACTCAGCCGCAGGATATGGAGCATGACATGCCATCAAAGTTAAACAGTGAATTCAATTATCGCACACAGGTCATTGGGGAAACAGTCTGGGAAAAAATCAAAACCTTACAAGGTTTTCTTGAAGGACGTGAACGTGCGGCTCGACTGCAAGAAGTGGGCGAAATCTCTTACCAAGCCAAACTGGCCAAACTTGAGTATTTTGAATCGGTAGGCGCACCCAAGTATCAATGCCTGGAATTGTTGGCCGAAATAAAAGAATACGAATCTGCTGGTGACATGAGCTATGCATATGAACTCAATCGTCAAGAGATAGAAATTTTACAACGACTACTAGCAGAATGCTATGCGATTGCTGAACCCACACGCATTGCTGGCTACACTGATGAACAGATGTTTGAGGCAAATGCCGCTAACGAATTCACCATGATGATGGCCAAGGAAATTTATGCTGAAATCATTGCTAATGGTAGACCCAGTCCGGCTAAAATTCGCAATGCCATGCGATACCCAGAAACTTGGGCGGCGCTAAAACAAGTGGGTTTTATACCAGCTGACCATGAATTGTTGTCAGTCAGCAATGACCCATTGCAAATTGAATTAAAACCACTAAAAAATGTATAACGTATTAACAGGAATTTTTGATTGGATACACAGTGATTACAAAACTAATCGCGTTAGATTTTGTGTGGAAGTGCTGGCTTGGGGTATTAGTATTGGGTGTAGCATCACCATGGCTGCCACTGTTCCAAATCCCCC
>Ga0209296_1001492_pt1 | contig 17910 bp, 19 predicted proteins | sample S_130206_EF_Meta_FD_187319 | JGI IMG/M metagenome (GOLD analysis project Ga0209296, IMG submission 187319) | Freshwater microbial communities from Lake Simoncouche, Canada to study carbon cycling - S_130206_EF_MetaG (SPAdes) (version 2) | ecosystem: Environmental > Aquatic > Freshwater > Lake ...
TTGTGATCAAGGGTGAACGCTGGACGAGGCAGCCGGTAGCCCGCTTCGGGGTTACCGGTTTTGCCCGCGAAGCCGAACTCAAGGACAAGGTGAAGCAGGGCTTTAGCCGGATGGAAGACCGGCAGGGAACCCGCTTCGAAAGCACTTTCAGCAAGAAACAAATTCGCAAGATCTGGGACATATGAGCATAGAATCTAATCTGGCAATCGAGTATTCGATGGGCAATGCGGGCTTCCAGCTCGTGACATCTACTGCATCGACCACTGGCCCATTCGTTGCGATCACCACGATTGCTCCCACCACCTTCACTTCGATCACCGGCAATGGTATCAGCGGCACTTGGTCCTCAGTGACTATCCCCGCTGGCATCACGCTTCCTGGGCCGATCCAAAGCTTCCAGCTTACTGGTGGTCAGGTAATCGCGTTCAACGGAGTGATTAGCTCTTAAACCCGTGACACTCGCTCTCGGAACAAGATTGGCTTCGAGTGGGTCTGGCGGAAACGTCACGCCTATCGATCCGCCTGTCGAGAGACGCGCTCTTGTTACCGAGGATTCACAACCGCTTGCTTTAGAGTTTACCGTTATAGCAGTAGATTTTCTTGTAGCATCACTTGGAACTTATGATGTTCTAAGCCTTGAAGGTGGAATATTATCGATTAACATTTTAACGGAAGCATCAGATAAATTCATTCTAACAGTTAACTAATATGGCAGACGTAAAGATTACAGCTCTAGCGGTATTAACCGCCGCTGACCCGATTAACGACGCTATCCCTATCGTTGATGTCTCCGACACGACGATGGCGGCATCTGGTACGACCAAGAGGATCAGCGTAAACAACATCCTCGGAGCATCCGGCACCGCCACCCTCGCCTCCGCCACCATCACCGGCGCGGCTACGGTAGGGACGACGCTGGGTGTAACAGGAGCTTCTACACTTGCGTCTGCCAGCGTTACCGGCGCACTCGGTGCGGCTGGTTTGAACGTCACTGGTGCAACCATTCCGGCGAATGGTGTATATCTAGGATCTGCTAACAACCTGTCGTTTTCGTATGCAAGTACGCTGGGAATGACCCTCAACTCTACGGGGTTGGGGATTGGTACGACTGCGGCTCAGAAACTGACCGTTCTTACCAACATTGGTATCTCCGCAGTAACAGCCGCTGCTGCGGATGATCGGCTGATCTTCACCGAGAACATGGCGAGCGCAAACCTCGGCTCGCAGATTGTCTGGAAAACAGCGTCTAGCGGTTATGCATACGCTTCGATTGGAATTACAAACGGTGCTGCCGGAAACAACGGAACCCTAATTTTCTCAACAAGCAGCAGTATTTTTGGAAGCAATAATGTTGAGCGGATGCGGATCGACAATGCTGGAAACTTGATTTTACAGTCTTCAGCAACCCCTGCAACGCTTGGGACAAATGGTATGCTCACCGTCAACGCTACCAGCAACACCAATCTCCGTTTCAGCTATCGCGGATCTGATGGTACAACCCGAGTCGCCAACATCACTCTCGCCTAATCCTATGATTACCCTCTCTTGGATCATCGAACGCCTTCTCGTTAAGCCGACCGAAGGCTCACTCACCGATGTCGTCATAACCGCCGACTGGCGATGCAACGGCACTCAGGATCAATACAGCGGCACTTGCTACGGCTCATGCTCGTTCCAGCCGCCGTCTGGTAGCTTCACGCCTTACGAGGATCTGACGCAGGAACAGGTGCTTGGTTGGTGCTACGCCAATGGTGTCGATCAAGCGGCCATCGAAGCCAACGTGACGCAGCAGATCAACGATCAGATCAATCCTCCGGTGGTGACGCTGCCGTTGCCATGGGTGCCGGTGCCTCCTCCGGTTAAGGTTGCGGAGCCTGTGGTTATCGCTGACGCTCCCTCCGCATGATCAAGATCGAACTCACCCAGGAGCAGGCCAACAGCCTCCTGCAACTCATCGACATTGCCATCAAAGCCGGTGGCTATCAGAACGCTAAGGTAGGCGTTCCTTTGGCAGACTTAATCCTCGCAGCCGCTCAACCCAAGCCCGAGTAATGGAACCAACGAACAGCAGCACCAGCCCTGGACTAAGCCTAGCAGCAGCGGCAGGTGCCACCGCTGTTTCGTTTATCCCAATCCTCACCGACTGGGTTAGACTTATAACCGCAGTGGTTGGCTTAGTTTGCGCCTGTTACGCCGCATATCGATTATTTAGATCAAAATGAAAAACACGAAAACAACTCTCGCCGGTGTAGGTGCCATCCTCGTCGCTGTCGGTGGGGCCTTGAAGGCCATCTTCGATGGTGACCCGAGCACCAATGTCGATCTAACTACGACCATTGCAGCGGTGACCGCTGGCATTGGTTTGATCTGGGCTAAGGACGCTAAGGAAGTCGAAGCTCCGAAGCCTTGAACTGGATTTATCAACTCGTGAAGGCTCTCTTGGACTTTCTCCGGGAGACGCCTGCACCAAAAATAGAAGAAGGAAATGCGCCAAAGCCTCTCAAATCTGATCTGGCTTCTCGTGTTGCCGATCTGCCTGGGCTGCCAGACAAAAGTGATTCTGGTTCCTAACGGTGATCCCGTAATGCTAGCCGAGCCTATCCGCGCTCGCGTCTACGCTTTTGACAAGGACAAGAAGCTGGTGGGGCCATCCCGAGTGGTTCTTCCGGCTGGTTGGTACGTTTTACCGAAGAACTGATATGGGAACACCACTCACAGGCAGTAGCGTTGCATCGACCTACACTGGCCTACTCAAGAACACCGACAACTCCACCGTAGGCCCATCGCTCAAAGCCATCAGCGACGGCAGCGGAAATGACTCCGCTCTCCAGATCTCTAGCGTTGCAGTTAATGCCACCAACGATTTCAGCGTAGCCACTAACAAGCTCACAGTGGCTGCTGCAAGCGGCAACACGGCCATTGCAGGCACTCTTGGTGTGACCGGGGCTACCAGCCTCTCAAGCCTCGCTACGAGCGGTGCAGCGACCATAGGCGGTGCGCTCAATGTCACCGGAGCAATTACGCTCACTGGCAACCTGACAGTCCCAGGAAACCTCGCGGTCACTGGAACCTCCACGCTGACCGGTGATCTTGCGGCCAACGGAAACACCACACTTGGAAACGCCGGTACCGACACGCTGACGCTCAACTCGGACAACATCACGGTTCCAAACCTCACAAATGTTGTCGTTGATCTTGCTTCAGACAAAGTGCTGATCACCGATGCAAGTGATTCAAGTAAAGTAAAGAGCGTTACTGCCAGTTCATTTGCAATCAACTCTTCCAATGCTCCGCAAGTAAAACAGACTTTTTACAAAGATTCTACCGCAGCGGGAAGTCCGTTTGTTTCAACTAGCACCGGATCAGGAACAGAGATAACGGTTCTGACTACTTCAATCACTCCTAGATCTACAGCTTCAACGGTGTTGGTTACAATAGCTGTCAACTATAGCTCTAATAACGCTAGTGTAGGTTCAAATGCCGCAGCATTTAGAATCACTCGTAATGGAACACCTATTGGAGACAATAACGTAGGTACGGACTTGTACGGTATTGCGCCTTTTCCTGGTGTTGGAGATTTTAGCATCACAGCTTTAAGTAGCCAGTTCATTCAGATTCTTGATTCGCCAGCATCCACATCTGCTGTTACTTACAAGATCCATTTGTACTCAACTACAGCATTTCCATCAATGTGGCTTAATAAATCAGTTAGTGATGTTTCTGGTGGCCACTCTTCATCCAAAGCCCGCGTCAGCTCCTCAATGATCTTGCAAGAATACTTCGCATGAAACCCTCCGAAGCGGCTCAGGCAGCTTGCGATAAGCTGTCGTTCACAGACTCGGCCACCATCGCGTTGGCCAAGAAGTTCTGTATCCGCCGCTACTCGATGATCTGGGATTCATGCCTGTGGAACGATACCCTCGGCGTTATCTCTCATCCGGTCACCGCCGGAGATGAGATGATCACCCTATCGGATTACGTCGCATCCGCTTACGCTTCAGGTACCGGCTACAACACCTTCATCGACTTTCCCGTCGCCATCCGCTTCACGGTTACCGGAGATACCGATGGCATCGAAGTGCCCGCCGCGGAATGGGTGTCATTCTTTCAGCTCGATCCCAACACCTGGAACAACGTCGATAGCCGTAAATCCACCCCCGGCAACTTCGTTAACTGGACCCGGTTGATCGGTGGGGCTTACGGCGAGGCCGGTGTTCCACGCATCAAGCTCGTCCCCACTCCCAATGCCGATGGAACACTGTTCATCCTCGCCAAGAAACAGTCGCAGATGCGGCAGTTCGGTGAGGCTGTCACCATCTCGAACGATACCAACTTCGAGCTGCGAGGTGTAGAGAACGCACTGATGGCCTACACTGAAGGTGATCTCCTCGAATACTCACGCCAGTACGGCAAAGCCCAAGCCAAATTCCAAGAGGGAGCCGCTCAGGTATCCATCATGAAAGACATGGAACGCGGCCAGCAGCAGCAAATCAGCCGCATCATCCCAGATAGCTTGTACGATTACACGTTCCAAGACATCCTGTAATCGCCATGCCATTCCAATCCTCAGATGCTCTCGATGATCAGATGCTTCTGGATGGAAGCACGGGGTTCAGCACTGGCGTCATCTCTGCTACTCGTCCTGATGCCATTCCTGCGACCAGCATGGAATCGGCCATCAACATGGACTATGACGACTTCGGCAATCTCGTCACGCGACTCGGAACCGTTTCACTGACCGGAAAAAGCGAAATATCCGATTGGGAGGATATCCTCACAAACTGGGAGGCAACTACTTCCAATTTTGGATCAAACCTTCAGTCAAACTCCACGGTCCTATCGGGATTTTACTTCGATACCGCAACATCCGAACGCCTTGTCATTGCAGTCAATGACATCAGTACATCAACCAAGAGCCTCTACTTCGGATCACCGGCAACTTCCTACAGTCAGATTTCAGGGTCAACGCTCAACGCTTCTGCTTTCTACGTCTATTTTGCTCAATTAAATGACAAATTGTTTTATTCAGACGGTCTCGGAACGCTGAAGTACATCTCAAGCTCGAACCTCAGCAACTCCACCGCAGCAGGCAAGATCAGCCGCATTGATGTCATCAATCAGGGATCGAATCACGGCTCCATTCCAACGATAACCGTCGCAGCCCCTCCCAGCGGCATCACGGCTACGGCCACTGCGGTTGTTTCTAACGATGGTAATCTCGTATTCATAACGATCACCGATCCTGGAAGCGGTTATGTTACCGCTCCAGCGATTAATATTTCTCCTGCCGCCTCGTCTCACGCCGTAGCTTTCGTATCGCTCACGCCTCCTGCCAAACCGATCTTTCTTACCACCCATACCAATCGGTTGTTCGCAGTTTCCGCGGATACATCCATCCAGCCCGATACCCTCTACTTCTCGGATATCCTCGATGGCGAATCATGGGATCCTCTAGGTTCCATCCGGATTGGTGGTGATGGTGATCCCATCAAGGGACTCTACTCTTGGTTCGGCTATCAACTCATCGTCTTCAAGGAACGCTCTATTTGGAGCGTAAATGCCGATCCTACGCAGGATGCTGCCGATTGGACCATATCACTCATCAGCGGCAATATCGGCTGCTCATCGCACCGCTCAATCACCGCGGTTGGTCCTGACGTATTCTTCCTGTCCCGAGATGGCGTCCGATCTCTCCAGCAGATCCAAGCCGGTACCCAGACGAGCGTAGGTCTCGCGCTATCCAGCCCGATCAACGACCTCATCAGTCGCATCGACAAAACCAAGCTCGACCTCTGCGACGGTGTATTCTGGAACAACCGCTACTTGCTGGCAGTTCCGTTTATCACCGAGGGACCAACGATCCTGGGAGTCGAAAGCGAGTACGCACTCCTGACTGAGAACAGCCTCGATATCGCACTCGAAGGTGCTGTCAACGAGAACAACGCGGTCATCGTATACCACTCACTGGCCCGCTCGTGGCTTGGTTACTGGGACAACTGGATCGTAAACGACTTCATCCCAACCTCGTTCTCAACATTTGGACCCGTCCTCATGTTTGCTGGCGATATCATCTCGGTGTCAGCGGGAGCCGGCCAGGTCTGGTCCTTCAACGATTACCTTCCGAACAGCCGGCTCAATCCGATTTCAAGCTCCGCATACACCGATGGCGGTTCAAATTACCAATCTGAGGTGATCACCAAGGCTTACAATCTGAACGAACCCATCCCCGACAAGATCGGGTACAGCGTTCAATTTGCCTTCGACAACCCGTACACCACCGCCACCACGACCGCCGAAGTGTCGCTGTCCAAGGATATGTCGGCCACATTCGTGACGCTCGATTCCGCGCTGGCGATCACCTCAAGCCAGAAGTTCCTGAAGGCTTACAACCTGATCAGCCAAGGTCGCTGGAATACTTTGCAATTTAAGGTAACCACAGACGCTGGTCGCTTGTCTCTGCAATCCACCATTCTCTCCGGATTCGTCGATTCTGTGCGGCCCCAGCAATGAGCGTTCATCCAACAAACATTGAAGCGGCAAAGCTACTGCGGGAGCATTGGCCAACCTGCTCCTCGTGGACCGATGATCAGATCATTAACTGGATCGGAATCTTCAGCGCAAAGAAGCTGATTGGCATTGTGAAGAACGAGGAAGGAAAGTGCGTCGGGGTGGGAGCTGTTCGGTTCCTGAACTCCATTGAGGAATCCGAGGATCTTAACAACAACTTCCCGGATGGTCACATCGCGTGGATCGAGATTGCCATTGGTACTGAGCCTCATGCGGTTCATACCCTTTGGTTGGCCATGATGCGATTGTGCTCTAAAAACGTCACCAAGCTGGGCGGTTTTAGAAAAGGCATTAACCGTTTGTACGATTTTGACAGGTACTCCAAACTGCTGATGAACAAGAGGATTTCTTATGGGCGGATCATATAAAGCACCAGACATGGCAGCGGCAAACCGCGAGGCAGTTTATGCCCAAGCGGAAACCTTTCCTATTATCCGACAGCTAGATGCTGCTTCTCGACTTGGAACAAGTGGAGAGTATGCAGTCCTTGATGAGAAAGGAAATCCACGGGTTGATGCAAAAGGCAATCCAGTAACGAGGAAATACAACTTTGAAGGTCTAGGGGATGTCGATCTAACGCGACAAATTGCTCAAGTATCCAATGAGTTGGCTGATCCACAGGCCGCAGCTCAACTTGCTGTAGCTCAAAAGTATGGCACTCAGTTTGCCCAGCAGCGTAAGAACGAGCTTGAGACTCTTGATCCTAAACGCTACGCACTTTATGATTCTTTTATTCAGGATCTAAAAACTGGAAAGAATCAGATTCCTGAAGACACGATCGAGTCTCCTTCCTACGAGCGTGTAGGCATGCCGAGTGGTCCTCAAGACACTGGTGAGGCTGCAAGGATCCGTAGTAACCTTGAACGGCAGATTAGTTCTGGTCTCGCTCAAGCCGGTACGCTTGATCCAGCCATGATCCGAGGTGCGGAACAAGCTGCTCGCGCCCGTGGAACTTCGACTGGCAATCTCCTTGGAAACCTTTCGGCATTCCGCGAAGCCCGCGCCGTAAACGAAGCCATCTCCAACGCCGATGTCCAACGCCGGCAGCAAGCTATTGGCCTACTTCAAAGCGGTCAGACCAGCAGCGATGTCGCCAATCGCCAAGCTCAGGAAGCTTTCCAGAACATTCTTGCTGCCACTGGTCAGCGGAACACCGCAATGCAGCAAAGCTTTGCTGGTCAGATGGCTTCGCAACAGCAACGTCAAGGCATCCAGCAACAAAATATCGCCAACGTCCAATCCGCTCTTGGACTCCAGCCAATCGTTTCTCAAGCCGCCCAACTTGGTAACCTCCAGCAGGGTGCGTCTCCGTTTGGTGCTCCTCAATACATCCAAGGCATGCAGCAAGCAGGACCAGGTCAGTTGCTCCAGACTGGGTCTAGCTTCGCTCTTCAGAACGCTCAGAATGATTTTCAAGCTTCTCAAGCTGGATCTCCGTTGGCCATTCTTAAGGGTGTCACTGGGGCGATCGGAGCACTCGGAGCCGGTGTCGGCTGCTACGTCGCTCGTGAGTGTATCCCCGATCAGTGGGAAGCGTTCTACTTCTGGAAGGAACTCGTTGGACCGAAGTGGTTCAAGAGCGTCTACGACAGCAACGCTGAGAAGTTTGCGAAGTGGCTCAAGGACAAGCCGAAGGCGAAGAAGCTTGTGGCCAACTGGATGATAGCTCGAATCAACAGCATTATCCCAAAAAACTGATATATGCCTCGCCCGATCGACCCTCCGGTTCAAGATACAAATAATCAGGCAACTTATGGTGGAAACATAATTCCTCCAGAGCCTCCTGGAATGGTCGATCCTTTTTTTGACGCTGTTTCTAGACAATGGAAAGATCGTTACGTTTCCACACAAGATCCAGAACCTGCTGCTCCTCCTTACTCATTTGAGTTTCCGACTGGAACTCCCGCGGAACCGGTGTCTCCGTTTGATAAGTTTCTTGTTGATCTTGAAAGCCTTCAACCTCCTGTTGGATTTACACCTGGTTCGTATCAAGGACCATCTACACCATCGTTTACACCTACGGCAGCTCCTACGGCTGTTCGGGTGTCTCCTCCTGCAACACCTACGGAACCGGTATCTCCTTTTGAAAAATACTTGATGGATCTGGAGAATCTTCAATCTCCTGTTGAATTTAATCCCGGTTCGTATGAGGGGCCTTCCACTCCTACGTTTACCCCGATGGATAAACCGTCGGCTGTTCGGGTGTCTCCTCCTGCCCAGTTCGGTCCAGTAACCCCATCCGGATATGCTCAACCTCCTGTTGATCCTCTGAGTTACTACTCGGATCCTGAAATAATTCCAGAAACTCCTCTTGTAGGTGATCCCGATCTAAGTGTCCATAATACTTTATCTCCTAGGAAACCTTCAAAACCTGTTCTTGTAGGTGATAACGTAGAGCCAGTTTCACCCGATACTACTAATGTTGGGGGCGGAAGTTTTCGATTAAAAAAAATGGAGTTGAGCGATTCTATGGCCAGTAATGATCAAGTAGACGACAACTTTCGTATGGTTGATGATAAGTGGGTAGAAACAATTCCAAATCCAGATTTTGTAGAGCCATATATCTATCCAGATCCTCCTAGATTTGGCATTCCTCCAGTTCCTAAAGATTTAATAGATCCTGTTTTTAATTTTGGCACACGGGAGTGGGTAGGTCGAAGAATAATAAAACCTGCTACCCCCACTACTCCTAATGCTCCTAAAGATGATGAGAATGTAAAAAACCTTACAGATAAGGAAGTTGAGGATCTAACTGGTGATCAGACTCCAACGCCTCCGGCACCTCCTCAAGATGATGTTCCAAAACTTCCAACGTACAATGTTGTAAGAGATGTAATTACAACCAATCGTCCTAATGTTCCTATTCCTAAACCGTATCAATTCAAGGAATATCCAACTCAAACATCTACTGGGATAACTAGAAGAGAAGGAAAAATAATCCCATTTAAGATGCCAACGGAAGTTCCTATTCCCGCTCGTAGGGAAGCAGGATTGCTTGCTCCTGGATACTCTCAAGATATCAACTATGACCCCGATGAAATCCTCGCAGCAGCGATGAGGGTGATTCGTGGACGTAGCGCGGGAAGATCTTTGATGTACTAACACTATGGCTTTAGAAAACTTCCTACAGAACGCCGCTAATTTTGCTACAGGTGGTTTGTATAACAACCTCAGCGGGCGCGATAAAGAGCTTCAGCAGCAACAACTTGCTGAGGCCGAAGCATTCCGCGTAAACCCCGAGCTGGTTCGCGAGGCTGCGAAATACGATCCCTCCATCATGGAACGCCTTGGCAATCTGCTGACTGGGGGTATCTATGGGCAGGCCAGTGGAATGAACGACAAGCTCGAAAAACGAGCTATGGCAATGAAGCAGATTAGAGATGAAGAACTTCAGCGGCGGATGGAGGATCGAATGAATCAATACAGAATGGGTCCAGTACAAGAACCTGTTGGGAGCGAAATGAATCCCGATCGCAGCATGGCACCCACGTCCGTCGTACCCGGAACACTTCGCAAGAAAAACACTTTCGCTGGAGGCTACTAACCTATGGCTACGAACTACAACTATCCCGATCCCGCCGACATCGAGGCTCAGGCGAAATACCGCCCTGGTGTCGCTTCCAACATCTTCAACGTCCTGACTGGCGGTCTTGCTGGTGCAGTGACCGGAACCACTCAACGTGGCCAGGAAGCGGCTCGTGCGCGTCAGGCGTTGCTCCAGGAGGAGTTTGGTAAGCGGGACGAGCAGCGGATGCTTGATCGTCAGTTGATGATCAATGCGCTTCAGCAGGGGATTGAGCCTCCTACCGGAGCAACCCTTGAAGAGAAGATGGCCGACTTTAGGAACAAGTCTCTTCGTAGGCAAATTGCTGCTGGAGAGGGAATGGGTTATGGATTAGGCCAAAGAATGGGTCCGTCTCAGTATGAGGCAGAACCCGCTTTCAAGATTGCGGCAACTCAGGCTGCGAATCAAATGGCTCAAAGGGAAGCTGAATTGAGGCAAACAAGGGATTTGAAAGGCCCTGAACTTGTTGATGCTCTCGCTGGTTATAAAATTACTCCAGCACCTGGTACACCTGTTGGACAACTTGAATCAATGCTTGAGATGGCTCGTACAAAAGCTCAAAGCCAAATTCCTCTTGAGACATCTGGAATCAGAGCAAAAGCCCAATTAAAAACATTACAAGGGATGGGATTTGTTCCATCACCAATTAATGTTGATGATATGTCTGATGCTGAAGCTGTTGCAAATGCCGAAATATACGGTCGCCAAGAACAGCAAGCTAATTACTTTGGAGCATTTGAAAGGAAAGGTAAAGCTGAAGACGAAGCTGTAGATAATTTCAATCTGTTATTGTCAGACCCAAATCGCAATCAAGATGCTTTGAAGAAGGCTTATCTTAAGCTTCCGAAGGATTCCAAGATTGAGGAGTATCGTATTGCTGCCGGAGTGGGTAGACCTGCTAACACAGAAGAAAACGAATCACTTGATAAATACATTGCGGCGGTTGATAGATCGTCTGCATTGGTTAGTTCAATACAATCACTTGTTGGAAATCGAAGCATTCCTGACGTTTCTCAAGAAAGTTTTAATGGTTTTACGTCTTGGACGAGGGGTGTAAGGAACAAGCTTGGAGCTGAAGATCCAAGTCTTCGTTCTATTAACAATGTGGTCCAAGAGTTTCAGGCACTCATTGCTCAACAACGTAAAGACTTCTTTGGAGCATCTCTTACTGACAACGAGTTTGAAGTTGCTAAACAACTGTTTGCTGATCCAAACCAAGCCAACTTCCTTCCTCGTGTACTTTCGCTTGTTGATTCTATTATGAGCAAGGATGAGATTCAGAATAAGTACGCCAGAAGGGGTATCTTTGTAAATGCTGAGACTAAGAAAGATATTGAAGATAAGAGAAGTAATTACAAAAAAATCAAGTCTGAGTTAAACTTCGGAAGTCCTGGATCTGCTAGAAATGAGAAAAAAATCGATAGCCTTAAAGGAAGGCTTGATGCGCTTCAAGCGTATGTGACTAATTCACCTGCATCTATGACAAACACGGCTTCTGGAACTCGATAATCATTATGGAAAATCAAATGACTCGTGAGGCCGCATTAGCAGAGATTGCCAGCATTGAGCGCGAAATCGCTCGGCTGCAAGCAGAGCCTGCGGAGGAACAGCGTAGGATTGCGATGGCTACCGCTTCCGCTCGTGCTGGTGGTGGAGGTTTTATTACACCCCCAAATCAACCGCCTGACTTTACTTCCGAAGAGCTTGCTCCTGCGGCACTTAGATATGGGGTTCCTCTAGCGGTTGGTATGGCTGCTGGTCCAGTTGTTGGACTTGGAGCACTTTTGCGTCGTCCGGATCTTGCGCTTTCCGCACTTGCGCGTTCTGGATTGATGACAGGAGGTGCTGCTGCTCTTGGTGAAGGAGGCGCACAGACTGTCGAAAAAGTGACAAAAGAAGAGGATTACAGGCCAGAACAAATCTTTGGTGCCGGTTTAAGAGGCATGTCACCAATGCTGAAAAAAGCTCCATTTATCAATACTGCGATCGCCGCTGGATCTGGAGTGGCAGGAGGTGCTGCTGAAGGCAGGACTGGGGGCGAAGAGATGTTTTGGGAGGGAGTAAAGTCCGCTGGCCCAACTGCAATACTTCAGGGTATTGGAGCCGCGCTTGGAGCAGGCAGAGAAATGCTTTCTGGAGGAATCAGGAACACTCAGGACATAGAGAGGATTGCTCCAGGCAAAATCAGAGCAACATTTAGCCAGGCTTTTCCAGAATATGCCGGTCTTGAATCTCGTGTCGCTTCACAGACTGGAAGTCAGGATCTCAATCAGCAACTTATTGAGCAATCAAGAGTTGTTGCAAATGCGGTCCAAAGAATCACCGGTATTCCCGCTGAGGCTCACTCTGATCTCGTAAGCAGGGTAGCTCAAACATTTGGAGGTCTTAGTCCTGAGACCGGAGCAAGGTTGGCCAATGAGGCGCAAGGTGTTAATGATGCGTTTGTTGCTGTTGAACGCGCTCGTTCAGCAGCCCAGAAAAGCGTTGCTCAAGACGCTCTTGCTGAAGCTCAACAGTCATTTCAAAAAGCCGTTGAGATGGAAACACTCAAGGGTGGAATAAGGACTAGTGCTGTTGGCCCCTATCAAGTGGTTCCAGCAGGTACTCGAATCGAAGAGATTGGTAAAAAAGCGAAGGAAGTAATTCAAACAGAAGCTCGTCGTTTGTACGGACCCGCCAATGCTGTCGAAGACGTTCCTGCTTTTGACCTTTATGCCGGTGTCGGAAAGGAAATGTCTTTTGCTGATCGTGCAACCGCAATTCTTAACAGGATACCAGATATTCCAACCTCTGCTTTAACAGACGTTAGAAGAATCCTAGCGAGAAAAACAACTGCTATGGCCGCTCCTTCAATGGATCCAACAGCAGCAATAACAGTTGGTACTCCACAGAAAGCCTCTTTTAAAGAGATTCAAACAATGCGAAAAGAGCTTTATGATTTTGCTGATTTTGCAGGAGAAGCCATTGGTAACGAAGCTCAAAGTCAAATTCGTAAACTTGCTGGAAGCATGACAGACACTGTCGTGGATCAGGCTCCTAAGGCTCTCGGACAGGAAGTGGCCGACTCAATCAATTTGGGGGAAGAGTTCTATGCAGCCACAAGGCCCAAGCTGGACATTTACGGGGTTAAACGGGCGTTTATACCGCAAACAATGAAACGCGGCCAGATGAGCCAAGCTGCTGTTGAAAGCGTAAAATCCCAAGGTACATTATCTCCAGAGTTTGCAAATCTTGAAGATTTGTTTTTAACACTTCAAAAACGTGGAGTTAAAGATGCTCCAAACATGCAGCAGGTGATCGATGATATCCGATTTGGAATCATTGATGGATCAATTAACAAGGCGACTGGCCAATATGATCTGATGAAATTGGCTGCAGACCTTGTTGAAATAGAACAACAAGGTGGAAACGGACTCCAGAAACTCGGTTTTGGAAACCGCAACGAACTTAATAAATTCGTTCAATACATGCAGAACCTTGATCCTGCCAAGGCCAAGGGACCAGAAATAGTGCTTGATCTTCTCAAGAGCGGCACTCCAGCCGGGTTCGCTGTGGCATCGAGAGCGGTCCAAATGCTTCCAGACCTTGCCACTGTGGATTCAGTGTTGAAATCGCTGGAAAAACAGGCAGTTAAGGGATCGAAAGCAGCCGGCGAGACTCTTCTGAACATCCGCGCCAGAGAAATCGAGAACATCCTTCTGGAAGCCGGCAAGACCGGACCGAAACCCAATCTCGGATCATTGATTGAGCTGACTAACCCGGAAATGCGCCAAAAAGTTCAGTTGATCCTCGGACCCAAATTGTTAAAGACAATCGATGATTCGTTCCTGCCAGGATTTCGAGTCATGGAAACGGCTCGCGAGGCCGCTGGTATGGCCGGATCAACGGTTCGTGGCGCGGCTATCGAACGAATTGGGAAAGCGGCTCTTGAAGCTCCGGTTCAGATTGCATCCGGCGAGGTTGTAAAACCGGCGGTGAACGTGTTCAGCAAAATGGCAGACGCTGTTGGATTCGCAGTGATGTCCAAGGTTCTTTCCAAAGGAGCAGGAGTTTCTGGGCTTCGAGACCGCAAGCAATTCTACGGTTTACTCAAGCAAATCGCTGAAAAACCTCAGGCTCAACAGATTCAACTCCTCCGCCGATACGCGGGCGAAGACCGCTCCGAGTAAACTTTCCGAAAGAAAACTCTCGACAGTTTGCAACACGCTGCTACTTTGGCTTGCGTGAGCGTAAAACTTCTAACCGTCCAAGAGATTGCTTCGGCTCTCGGGACTCATCCCGAGACGGTGCGTCGGTGGATCCGGTCAGGAAAACTTCCAGCCATGAAGGCGACGAAGCGCACCATCCGTGTCCGCTCCGATGTAATCGAGGAACTCCTCAGACAAAACCCACAATGAACTCAATCGCAACGACAACGCCCTCGGATAACTCCGAGATGTACTCCAAGATCCAAGATCCAATCTCCGCCATCGAAAAGATGGGCGAGTGGATCGCGGCATCCGGCATGTTAGGATGCACCAAAGTCGAACAAGGTAAACTCATCGCGTGGCAATGCGCCGCGGAAAAGAAGACCCCGTTCGATTTCAAGAGAGAATACCACATCATCAACGGATCCTTGAGCATGCGCTCCGATGCCATGCTCGCTGGTTACCGTGCCCGCGGAGGTAAGATCCTCTGGAAGCAGTTCGACAGCAGGGCCGCCATCGCTCTCTGGACCTACGATGGAAACGCTTGCGAGATTGGGTTCTCAACCGAGGACGCTAAGATGGCCGGCTTATTACCCGCCAAGCCGGGGTCTGGATGGGCCAAGGATCCTTCCGCAATGCTCCGCGCTCGGTGTATCAGCAAAGCGGTTCGCATGCTCGCTCCTGAGGTTGTGGCCGGCGTCTATACCCCGGAGGAGACCGAGGATTTTCAGCCCTCCATCACCGAGGTTACAATCGCTCCCACCAAGAGCTTCGACATCACCGCCAAGCTTGAGGCCCTGTTCGAGGATCGCGAGCCAGAAGTGAACGCTCTCCTCATCAAAGCCGGTCGCATTCAGGAGGGGCAGACCTTCCGCGATCTCCCCGATGCCGTCGCATCCAAGTACATCTCCAAGCCGGACCTCATCCTCAGCAAGCTCGTCGTCATCGTCACCCCTGAGATCGCCACCACGGAGGTTTCCAATGGTTGATATCATGTACGACATGCCCGCCGCGGATTACCACGAGGCGAAGGCTTTATCGAAGTCTGGTCTCGATCAGTTCCGCAAGTCCCCCGCGCACTTCCGCGCTTGGCAGGATGGCAAGACTCGCAACGAATCCAGTCCCGCGCTGGAGTTCGGGACCGCCGCCCATTGCGCCGTCCTAGAGCCGGAACGCTTTATCCTGACCTACAGGATGTTCACCGGTGATCGTCGCACCAAGCAGGGCAAGGAGGACTTCCAACTGATCATCGACAACGGACAGATCCCGCTGCCTGTTGATCAGTGGAACAATCTCACCGGAGCAGCCGATGCGGTTCACGCTCATCCTGCTGCCGCTGGCCTATTGGATGGAATCAAAACTGAGGTCTCCTACTTCGCTGAATGGTCCGGCATCGAGGTCAAAGCTCGCATCGATGGGATCGGCAAGGATTACATCATCGACCTCAAGACCACCCAAGACGCCAGCCCCGCGGCGTTTGCTAAGAGTTGCGCTCAGTTTCGCTACCATGTCCAAGCGGCTTGGTATCAGCGCATCACCGGCATCAACCGGTTCATCTTCATCGCAGTCGAGAAGGAAGCACCCTACGGAGTCTGCTGCTACGAGCTTGATCAGCAGGCCATCGATCTTGGTAACTCCATTATCGACGAGCAGCTTCGCACATTCATCGAATGCCAGGAACTCAACTCTTGGCCTTGTTACCCTTCAACCACACAAACACTCTCGCTGCCCGCGTGGGCGGCTCGTCAGTCCGAATAACAAACATCAACCAACGCACACTAATATGAAATTCACAGTAGATAGAGCATCCGCAGAAGTTAAGCCGTTCGCCGCTCCCGGCGAATACACCGTCACCGTCAATTCCTGCAAGGACGATGGACTCGACAAGAACGGTAACGCCGTCGCAACCCTCCGTTACAAGGGGCCAGCCGGTGAGATTATCAGCGACCGATTCGTTCTCAAAGACACGATGATGTGGCGGCTCCAGGCCCTCATCAGTGCCACCGAAGCTAATATCGCTGATGGAGACGAGTTCGATTTTAGCATTGGAGGGGCGTTCCTACGGTTCTTGCAGGGATTCGTTGGCTTGTCCCTCGTGATCGTGATCGAGGAGGAGAAGTACATCGACAAGCACGGGGCCGAACAGACGACCTTCAGGGTCAAGCGGATGAAGAAGGTGCCAGTGGATCTCGACGGCATCTAACCTTAAAACGAAAGCCCCTCGGAGAGTGCAAGCTCCGAGGGGTGATCGAGTCCCAAACAAACAGAGCGCAACGACACGCTATGCAACACCAAGATTATCCCGAAAATAAAACGACGCAAGCTTTTCTGCTTCGTCCCTATCAACAACGAGCAGTCGAGTGGGCCAAGTCTGGAGTCGATGGACTGATCATCGCTCCTGCTGGATGCGGAAAGACCGTCATCGCCTCCTCCATTATCAAGCACTTTGCTCGATGGCCCGAGTGGACCTTCGGCTGGTTAGCTCCCACCCGTGAGACCTGTCAGCAGGCAATCGATTCGCTCATAGCAGTGGGCGTTGATATTTCACGGGTCGAAGTTCGTTGCCCCCATGACTCCGTAGATTTCTCCCGCAAGAACCTGATCATCGTCGATGAGGCGAAGCATGCGCCGGCAACCATCTGGCGTAAGATCATCGAGTCCTGCAAGGGACTTCGCTTCGGATTTGATGCGACCCCTTGGTCCGATGATAGCGAGCGCAATGAGATCCTTCGTAAGCTCTTCCGCGATACCCAGTTCGAGATCCGCCGTGAGGAACTAGCTGGTGTACTGGCTCATGCCACCGTGTACATGCATTATGCCACTGACCTCCATCTCCAGCAGTGGATCGATGATCAAATCGAGAGGCTGTTCACCGCTCGCAAACGCTACATGCAGGTCAGTCAGCCCATCCTTCGGGCTATGTGCGCTTGGGAAGCACTCACCGAGATCGGTATCTGTGGGAACAAGAAACGGAATGAGGCAGCTATCAAGTTGGCCAACTGCTCATCTGCAACTGGACCTACCCTGGTGCTTGTCCCCCGGGTAAGCCTTGGCGAGGTGTACGCCTACGAGATCAAAGGATCGATACTGGTTCATTCCAAGATGCCTAAGAAGGATCGCCGGGAAGCAATGGAAGAGTTCAAGGCAGGGAACATCCCAACCATGATCGCCACCTCCTTGGCCGATGAGGGGCTTGACCTTCCTAACGTCCACACCCTCGTAATGGTGTCTGGAGGGCGGAGCGCACAGAAAACCATCCAGCGGGCCAGCCGTGCGCTGCGGCGGGCACCGGGCAAGGACACTGCAATCATCCATGACTTCAAGGATACATTCCATCCTCTGGCTCAAGCTCACTCCAAGAAACGGGTCAAGTGCTACAAGGAACTTGGATGCTCAATCCCATAAACAAACAACCAATGAACAAAACAATCGTAGCCTGTGATCCAGGCGTAAATGGCGGATTCGCAATCCACACCAAGGACGGGATACTCCTGTTCGCAATGCCCGAATCCTTACCGGACATGGCGCAACTCATCAGCGGATTCAAGATGTCGGACAGTCACTTATGGGTCGAGAAGGTACCCAAGTTCG
>Ga0209296_1001499_pt1 | contig 17876 bp, 11 predicted proteins | sample S_130206_EF_Meta_FD_187319 | JGI IMG/M metagenome (GOLD analysis project Ga0209296, IMG submission 187319) | Freshwater microbial communities from Lake Simoncouche, Canada to study carbon cycling - S_130206_EF_MetaG (SPAdes) (version 2) | ecosystem: Environmental > Aquatic > Freshwater > Lake ...
ATTGTGATTAACATCAAACATTCTGCTTAAGCAATGTACTTCTCTTTTATTTAATCCAAAAGCGTTGTATACTGGAGCAAGAATATATTCGTCGTGATAAACATAACTACCAATGAAATGTTTTATATGATCATTTTCGTAAAGATACACGATAACATCATTCCATGTATCAAATAGTTTTTTCAAAGAGTCTAAACTATCCATTACGAAAAATCTACCGGCTGCATCAAGTACACGAACAGTATTAGAACACTCTAAATTATGGGCGTCTTTTAATCTGTCTGAAATAATATGCATGCTCTTCTCCTGCAATTCAGCATCCCATTCTGATACTGCATTGTGAATGGTATTTTTTATGTCGAACAATGTATCGTTGAATATATTAAAATCCACCCTAGTATCGGTACACATCATACACACATTACTGATATCAGATCTGTAAGCCTGCAATAAATGGAACCTCATTAAAGAAAATGAATACAGATAATTTTTTTCTACAAATTGTGTAGCATAATCTGTTTTTGATTTAGAATCTAATAAAGCTTCGTATTTTTCTAATAATGGAAACTCTTCGTAAAAATCGCTAAGCTCGTTAATTACTAGATTTTTTCTCTCTAGCCCATCAAAATAACTCTTATCGTCAGTAATAATGAAATAATGTAGATTGTCGTCATCGAAGTAATTGTCTCTTATTTGACGCAGTGCACTTTCTCTATAGCTTTCGCCAGAGCAAGAATAACAGATAGCAACTTTTTCTTTAAATTTCGAGTGCATTGATATTAACTAAATTGAAAAACAGATTTATGATGTAATCAGGTCTACAATACATATCGAAGTATTGAGAACTTTTTTGTGATATTTTGATTAATTCTTCGTAATTATTCATGTATTTTTCCAAAGAATCTATGTACTGATCTGCTACGTCTTTTATGTCCATAGTAGAATAGGTAAACCACGCTCTAGAACAAGGGTCAGTAGCTCGTATGTAATGTTCGTTTGGAATTAATGGATTGTGAAATTGAGAAAGTAACTCCGACCTTAAACAAGGAATTCCTAGTCCCATAGATTCCAAATCTCTTAAACAGAATTCTCCATTACCATTGAAAGATAGGGATACTCTATATTGATTAATCTTTTGAAAGTAATCAAGACCTGTATACCCATGAGAATTATCCAAAACTTCGAACATTGGATGCTTGTTTAATATTTCCTGCAAAGGAGTTCTTGTTCCGTATATAGCGCCTACGAATATTGCCTTATTGATTTTTTGATCTGGTTCGTAAGCTGTTCTTGTTTGCTCTATATAATCGTAGCTATTCGGAACTCCTAAAGGATATTGAAAACTACAATGATCTATATTGTAAGTGTCTTTTATTTCTTTATCTGATAGTGGAATTCCCAAACCTCCGATGTACTGTACTATTTCGTATTCTCGCCAACCCAAACCTTTTTCAAATGCATCCATTCCCCTGTCCCAAAAAGACATTAAAATAGTTTTATTGTTATCAGAATTTGTTATCTGAAAATTAGACATTCCTCCTGGACTACTTTGATACATAGAGTCAGGTTGTCTTTGAGTTATGTTATGTTGAGGATTTTCACGAACAAATCTTTCAAATATACTGTTGTAGATATACTTGAAGTAAGGATTCCCTGCTCCATTTGCATCGTAATAAAAAGTTAAATTCATATTAGATGTCGTATGTAATTCTTTCTGCCCAACCAATTTCTTTAGAATATCCCCAGAATACAACTCTCTTTGGCGTTTGATCTGTTAAGAAGAATTCTTCGTAGTGAATGTTGATTCCTTTTTCCATAAAATTGGATAGCTCTTGACCTGTAATGTACTTGTGATTAACAGCGTTTCCATTTTCATCGTCGAATGCAACTAGTATATGTTCGTAATCTTTTCTTGGGAAATCATGAGTATGTATGGTAATCAAATGGTAGAAAGATCCCATGAAAGATTGTTCCCACAACTCGTCATCGTTAATATAAGGATTCGGTGGATAGTTATTGTCTAACGTATATTTTTGAACTGCTTTCTTTTTGAAATTAAAACCTGCGTACTTCTCATAATCTCTTAAAGTTCTAACCGTTCCTAAATCGTAGCCAGTTAAATCTATGGTTGGATCCTCTTCTGTTCTTAACAACACTCTAATTTTCTTTCTAGCGTAATCCTGTTTGTTCCACCAATCAACACCTAATTTAGCATCGTCGTCCCACTTTAACATTCCAGCCCTTTCTTCTCTCATAGTAGAATGCCAAACAACTAACTTGTGTGGATGAAATAAATCGTATCCATGAGTGTAAGATCTAACGGTTAAGTTTAGTTCTTCACCGCTAAAATAGATATCGGTATCGTGTCTAATCTCTTTTGCCCATTCAGCTCTCGCAAAACAGAAATGACCGGATAAAAATCTACTCATTGGCGGTTCTGTCATGTCCTGCCAACCAGTTAATAATCCTGGTCTGATAAAGATAGTTCCGTGAGGATAGAAGCAAGCAAAGGTCTGCTGCCATGGCTCCATAGTGCGTCCTTCTGGATCGTTAAACGGAGTATACAATGGCAAATAAGCCCCTAAGATTGGTTTATGCCCTTTAGCTTCTAAACCACTATGCATTTCAATTAAGATTTCGTCCCAATTTTCTACAAATCGGTGATGAGAATCTAGCTGTAAAATGTAGTCTTGATCCGTTAAAAGTTTCTCGTTGATTTGAGCCCTCGCCCATGGTAAACCTTGAGACTCAGTATACAAAACGTCCATGATATGAAAACGCTTGTCTTTTCTGTACTTGTCCAAATTATCGAAAGTGTCTTCTGGGTGGTACTGTCTGCAGATACCAAAGTGTACTCTTTTTGGGCACTTGGCATTTTCTAGTGCGGACTTAATTGTTGGTATTAATTCTGGGTCTCTATAAGATGGGAGATGCACCAGAATGGTTGGATTTTTACTTTTTGCCATAACAGAATTTAAAACTTTTATTTGATTTTTAGTAATTTATCTTTATAGTGTTAGAAGCTTCTCACAGCTCTAACGGAATATGGGAACGGAGTATTTTTTGAACCCCCATATTGGCCTCCATTATTAAAAGATTGAAGCCATGCATCGGTAGAACTATATTCGGTTGATGACCAATAATAATCATTTGAGAATCCTCCAATTGTATCTTTGTTTAGGTATAGTTTATTTAACTCGTCTTTACTTGGTAAATACCAATCAGAATATCCGCCCTCTGTTAAATCACCGCACAATCTTGCAGCAATGCCTGCGGTAGCACATCCTGCCATAATATCAATCGTATTTTGATTTCCTGTTCCTATTGCCGTACCGTCCGCTCCTGATATTGTTGTTCCACTACATCCCCATATAGCTGTTGATGAAGCTACATCCGATGTTGTTGCAACTAATCCGTGTGTTACTCCTGCGTCGTATCCTGGATCTCCTGATTGTAGTATGTATGCAATGATTCCACCTTTAGTGGCTTGTCCTACGTAAGGAGCAGGAGTGGTAGGAGTTACGCTAGGAGTAAGTGATATGGTAGGTGAAACTGTAATAGTCGGTGTTACGCTAGGACTGAATGTAGGCGTTAATGAAGGGCTAGGCGTAACTGATATCGAAGGAGTTACTGATATACTTGGCGTAACTGAAAAGGAAGGAGTAACCGATACACTAGGAGTCATACTAATAGATACACTAGGAGTTATGCTAGGGCTATTTGTTGGTGTAATAGAAATAGAAGGCGTCATCGATACGGTACGAGTAGGGGTAAAAGATGGAGTCGGACTAGGCGCCGGTTCTTGGAATCTAGTATTGTAAGTAGAGAATAGAGATTGAATTGTTGACAAGCTCAATACGCCATCGTAAACTTTAACGAATCCAATATCTGCAGTTTGAACTTCGCTTCCTGCTGATCTACTAAATAGCCTTAATTGGTTAAATCCTCCACCACCTGCACTTGTAGCAGTGTACAAATAAGTGGAAGGCGCAGTACCTAAAGGAGTAGAACCGTATAATCGTCCAGTACTTGTAGTGTTATCCCAAGTTGCCCAATCTAAATGCCATGTAGTGTCTATTGGTCCGCTATTTAAGTTAACTTCAAAGTTTGGATAAAATGTATTTGCTTTACCGCTATAAGCACCCATTAACCAGTCTTTAACGCTTTCGTTTTGAGTATTCAGTAATCTACCCGCAGAAGTTGCAGATAATCTATACGCCATAAAAACAGTATAGCTTTGACCAGTTACATAGTTAGGTCCTCCGTAGATGTAGTCAGTTCCTACGCTAGTAGACTTGGAAAACATACCTCCGTAATTAGATTGCCAACTAATGCTGCCTGCGTTGTTTACTGTAACATTATAAGCACTTCCACTTACTGCAGATCCGTTTGTTGGTACTGCTGAATAATTGGCTGCGTCCAAGTTGTACACTAAACTAGGAATAAACATAGAAGTGGATGGAGTAACTGATACAGATGGAGTTTTACTCGGACTCACTGTTGGCGTTACAGATATACTAGGTGTAACTGATATAGAAGGCGTTTTACTCGGACTAAATGTCGGTGTTATGCTAATACTTGGAGTAGTAGACGGTGTTGTTGTTGGCGTTACAGTTGGTGTTGTACTAGCCGTAATCGATATCGAAGGCGTAATTGAAATCGATGGAGTTACTGATATACTAGGCGTAACTGAAGGCGTAATAGAAATACTTGGAGTAACAGAAACAGAAGGGGTAACAGATACACTAGGCGTATTAGAAACTGTAGGTGTTATTGAAATACTAGGAGTAACTGAAACAGACGGCGTAGTAGAAATAGATGGCGTAACAGATATACTAGGCGTAACAGATATAGAAGGAGTAACCGATGGAGTTACAGTAATTGTTACGCTTGGAGTGATCGATACGCTTGGAGTAACAGATACGCTTGGAGTAACTGAAACAGAAGGAGTAATACTTGGAGTAACAGATATGCTTGGCGTAACTGATACCGAAGGCGTAGGAGAAACGTCATAACCAATTGCGGCTTCAGGAGCGGTGCCTAATCCGTTGTCTCCACTAATGGTAGATTTTAACATAAGATCTTGTCCTTTACCAGATATCTTATTCTGATAATTTATTTTTTTGGACGATGTTCCAAATGTTGATATTCTACCGTTTAATGCCATTTTATATTTTTAATTATGGTATATAAGTTAATCCGGAATTGTTACTAGAATAGAAGCCTTGTTCTGTGAATGAGGTACATTCTGATGGGTTATATGGACAATCTTCTCTACCTTGACTACCACTCAGCGTGTCTCTAACGTATGAATTTCCAGTCGTAAGCGTTAATGTATAAGGATTATTACTATATCCATAACAGTGGTCGGATATATAGTCCATATTAATTGTTATATCGCTAATTGCGTTCATAGGACTACCGTACTGATCTAATAAAGTAAATTGATTAGTCCAAAAGTCAACTGTATTTGCTCCTGCACAACTACTTTGTTGAGAGTAATTATATTGACTAAATTGAAGACTCGTAGGAACTAAACAGCTTGTATTATCTACGAATAAATTTCGAGTTTCTCCGTAAGGACTATGACAAGGGTTACTGTTAATCTGTGGCTGATACCTATTTACTCCTGAGCAGAACGTAGCTCCGTTATTCACCCAAGTAGCTGCTGTACTTGGAGCGCTTTGAGAAGGATTGCTTGCGTAAGTTGTACTATTTTCGGTTCTATAAAATTGATTACCTCCAAATGCTCCGTTAGAGTTTTGATAAACCGCGTAAGACGTTACAGTTCCTGCACTACATGTGTAAGTGTAACCAACCAAAGTATTATAGTTAGCAACCGCAGAAGCAGAAGGCGTGATAGAAATACTAGGAGTCATTGAAATAGATACACTTGGAGTCATACTAGGACTGTACGTAGGAGTTATAGAAACACTAGGAGTTACTGATATCGATGGAGTTACTGATATGCTTGGTGTTACTGATATGCTTGGTGTTACTGATATGCTAGGTGTTTTTGATACCGAAACGCTTGGAGTTACAGAAATCGATGGTGTTACACTTATAGATGGCGTTACTGATATCGAAGGCGTTACACTTATCGATGGAGTTACGCTTATCGAAGGAGTTTTGCTTATAGACACGCTAGGAGTTACACTTATCGAAGGAGTTTTGCTTATAGACGGAGTAACAGATATCGATGGAGTAATGCTTATAGAAGGCGTTACTGATACACTCGGCGTTACACTTATAGAAGGCGTTGCTGATATCGATGGAGTTACAGAAATACTTGGAGTAACGCTAGGACTAAACGTAGGAGTTGTAGACACTTGTGGTGTTATGGAAATACTTGGAGTAACTGAAGCTGAAGGAGTAACGGATATACTAGGAGTTACACTTATTGACGGAGTCTGCGAAGGAGAAGCCGTTGGAGTAACGCTTATTGATGGAGTCTCTGAAGGAGAAACCGTAGGAGTCACAGATACGCTCGGTGTTACTGAGAAGCTTGGTGAGTTACTCGGAGTAATTGAAATACTAGGAGTCATAGAGACTGTAGCAGTTCTAGTAACAGAAGGAGTTACGCTAGGTGTAGGAGATACCGAGAAACTTGGTGTATTTGATATCGATACAGATGGAGTGGTCGACATCGTTATGCTAGGCGTTACTGATACGCTTGGAGTAATGCTTATAGAAGGCGTCAACGATATACCAGGAGTTAAAGATATCGAAGGAGTATTCGAAGGAGTAACTGATAGCGAAGGAGTTTTACTAGGACTCAGTGTTGGTGTTACAGATATACTAGGTGTATTCGATGCGCTAGGCGTAATTGAAAGAGAAGGAGTCATTGACGGCGAGAAAGTAGGACTCAATCCAGGAGTAAGAGATATCGATGGTGTAACGGACGGTGTAGCAGTTAACGATACGCTTGGTGTTTTAGATGGACTAGGCGTAGGAGACGTAGATACCGATGGTGTAATTGAAATAGACACAGTCACGCTTGGAGTATTACTAGGCGTTCTAGAAGGAACAGGAGTAAGAGATACAGAAGGCGTAGTAGAAGGCGTGGTGGTAGGCGTTGAGCTCACATCAGGAGTCGCACTAATAGTCGGGGTAATAGATATCGTTGGTGTAATAGATATCGTAGGCGTAATAGAAGGCGTTGGAGGAGGAGTTGGACGAGGTAAAAAAGAAGGCGCAATTGGCAAAGGACCAACAGGCAGACCAGGATTTGCAGATCCAAGTCCAGTTTGGGCAGCAAAAGGAAGGTTCCTATTTTTAACTCTATCTCCGTAAAGAAAAACCTGGGTGGTATCGTCTACAGGGGCTAGCTTTGATTTTTTGTGATCTCTTAATTCCACTCGTGTTTTGTATAAATATTCAAAGAATTGATTACCGCCTATTGGTGATTTATCTTATTCTCTATTCGCTCTAACCAACCCTCAGATATTGAATGAGGCCAGATTCTCCAAGAATACGGTTCGTAAGCCGATTCAAAATCTCTCCATATATGTATAAATTGATCGTCAGGATCTTGTATTCTAAGGGATTGCATCTCTTCGGCGGTCATATCTTGTCTGTACATGTCCTTGCCTTCTTCGTCCAAAATAGCGATGGCAAAAGAATCGTAATCAGGCCCTTCTATTAAAGCTCCTTTATACAGATCTATACAAATCTTTCTTTTGTGTACCAATCCAGATTCGTAATCACCCTTAATTGGAGGCAGTTTATTTTCTAGAGTCTCTTGGTGAATTTGTCTTGTTTTAAATTTAAGACCCGCGTATTTTTCGTATTGTTGTAAAGATCTGTCTTCACCAAATCCATAGTGAGCCAATGCTTTTCTTTGACACGGAGTGCAAGGCACATCGTCCATTTCGAATAGCTTTCTAAACCTAGCGTAAGATGCTCTGTCTAAATCGTTGTAGGATTTATGATCGTCCCAGTGTCTTTGCTTTCCCTTTCTTGTATATTCGTGCCAAACTATGGGTCTGTGTGGAGCAAATAAATCGTATCCATGGGTGTATGCTCTTGCAGATAAACTGGTTTCTTCACCGTGAAAATAGAAGTAAGGATCGTAAGGAACTTCTTTTACAAATTTACCAACAGTGAATATAAAATGGCCTGATACAAATCTAGCAGGAATTGGTTCTTTTAAATCTTGCCATCTGTCTACGTGATACGGTTGTAAAAACACAGCGCCTTCAGGTAAGAATCTCATAATGTTTAATCCCCACACTTCTTGAACTCTATTCTCTGGATCTGTTTCTGGAAAGTATCCTGGTACATAAGCGGATACCACTGGTTTTTTGAAGCCTTTACACTTTAGTAAGTTTACGTAATCTTTTAAAATAGTGTCCCAATTCTTTTCGAATCTGTGATGAGAGTCTAATTGAAAGTAGTAGTCTTCGTCTTTATAGAATTCTTGAATTTTACTTCTAACCCAACAAACTCCCATGGAATCTTTGTGATCAATGTCAAGAATTGTAAATCTTGAATCTCTCACGTATTCGTTTAGATTGTCCCACTCGTCTTCATCTGAGTGTTGCCAACCAATACAAACGTGCAAATTTTCTGGCTCTGCACAATTTTCCAATAAATTCTTTAAAGTAGGTAAAAGTTCGGGGTCTCTATAGGACGCTATCGAAACGAAGATTTTTGACATAACTCAATATTAAACAATTTTTATAACGTAATGAAATTTAAGATCTAAGTGAGATTAGGTGTACCTAAAACATCTAGTAGTAGGTATACCGACATTTACTGTTGTAGCTCCTCCATTTACTGTAAAACTTTGGCCATTATAGTAGGTGGCTCCATTTATAAGAATTCCGTTTTCATATTTAAAAGAAGCTCCTGGAGGTGAGTAATCAGTAGTTGCGTAGAATTGTCCATAAAAGCCTTTGGATAAAGTGAAAGTAGGATAACTCGTGACGCTATCTATAGATCCTCCGGTACAATTAGAAGTGCCGTAAGATAAAACATTTATGCTATATTCCCCTATCTCTAAATCAGTTCCTATTGCAGTACTTAGATCTAAACCTATATATCCAACACCGCCATACTTATAAAAATCGTTTATTGCAAGAGTGGTAGCCGTAGGATACGAAAAATACGACCAACCTCTAACGTAGTACCTTCTATTACCTCCACCAGGACTCCATGAAACATTAGTATCGCCGGCTGCATTCACTGTACTATCAAGTACCACATTACCAAAGTTGTCTTCTACTCTTAGTCGCCTAGTAGCAGTTCCGAAATTGGGTATTGGATAAGTTGCTCTGTCTGCGTCACATAAGGCGTACAAGGAATCTCCGTAAAGAATTTGACCAGCATAATCAGTATCAGGTACACTAGGTCCTACAGCTACTATCTGATTTCCGTTTTTATTTACGTAGACATTGTTATCTATAAAAGTTCCGTAACCGTCTGTGTATTCTGTATTTGCGTAAGTTAAATAAACGTATTGAGGACTAGGCGTAGGAGTTATAGAAATACTTGGAGTTTTTGATATCGATACGCTTGGAGTTGCTGATACAGATATACTAGGAGTTGCTGATACAGATATAGGTGGCGTTACGGATATACTTGGAGTTACTGAGAAGCTTGGTGTATTTGATATCGATACAGATGGAGTTGCACTAGGGCTGACTGTAGGTGTAACAGATATGCTTGGAGTTTTACTAGGACTAAACGTAGGAGTTATAGAAACACTAGGCGTAACAGAATACGAAGGCGTTACTGATACTGATGGGGTAACTGATACTGATGGAGTTACTGATTTCGTAACTGATACTGATGGAGTTACAGATATAGAAACCCCAGGAGTTAACGAAGGAGTCATACTAATAGACACGCTTGGAGTTTTTGATATACTAGGCGTTACTGATACGCTTGGAGTGTTTGATACCGACGCGCTTGGCGTAACCGATATACTAGGAGTAACTGAAAAAGAAGGACTAATCGAAGCTTGCGGCGTTATAGAAATGCTAGGCGTAACTGAAACTGAAGGCGTAACCGAAACTGAAGGCGTAACAGATATTGACGGTGTTACTGATATTGACGGTGTTACTGATATAGATGGAGTAACAGATACGCTAGGTGTAACTGAGAAGCTTGGCGTAACTGATATACTAGGCGTAACTGAAGGCGTTACAGAATAAGATGGTGTAACAGAAACTGAAGGCGTAGGGCTTAACGCAATAATTCTTTGAATTGCTGAGTTTCCTCCGCAAGGATCTAGATTTTCTAATACTATAAGCGCAGCGGAATCTGGTACTGTAACGCTTACACCATTTTGTAAATCTGCTAAACTAACTGCTAAGGAAAGTATATTCACAAAAGAATCCCAATAGATGTTAAACGGTCCTACCGCATCTCCGGATTGGGTAACTTTTATGAATATTGTTTGTGCCATTATCTAGTTTTAGCAGTGTGATGTTGAATATGATGCAACTTGACCAGAAGTATTTACTGTATAAATATTTCCGGACGCGTCTGCGATAGCCGTAATGTTTGTCCACTTCACATTGTACGATTGATACAAGTAAATGTTTGGTTGAATGTCTGTAACTCCTAAAGGTAAATAGATATTCGAAGCATTCGCAACTGGGAATCCAGTTGATTGTAGGAAACAAGGATTCAATCCCAATTGAGAAAGCGTATATCCAATTATAGGAGTAACTGATATCGTAGGCGTTATAGGCGGAGTAGATGAAACTGTCGGAGTTCTTGATGGTGTTATCGAAGGAGTAACAGATAAAGAACTGTTAGGCGTTATAGATATACTTGGAGTTCTTGATATAGTTACGCTAGGAGTTACGCTAGGGGTAATAGATATACTAGGCGTAGCAGAAGGCGATAACGTAGGAGTAATACTTGGTGTAACTGTTGTAGAGACGCTTGGAGTAGGACTCACAGGAGCAGAAGAAGGACTAGGGCTAACTGTAGGTGTAAACGAAGGACTCAATCCAGGAGTTATCGATAAACTTGGAGTAGGACTTGGAGATGGAAATATTGCTCTAATTTGAAAATCAAAATTAGGATTCTGTAATATACAAACGTAATCAGGATCTGTGAATACTACTACTCCTTGAGAATAGAAAATATTTCCAACTTTTTTATAATTGTTATAAGCGTCAATTAAATTACCATTACCATCGTCGATAACGTTATACGCACTAACTTGGTTAGTGGGCATTAATTGAAAACTATTTCTACTTATTTTTTCTCCGAATTCAAATCTTGGAACGTATAAAAAACAGATTTGAGCGTTGGATTCTGTGGGGAAATATCTGATATCTGCGTCTCCGCTTCCTGATGCCGCGGTTGATTGTTCTGATGAATCGTAAGCGCTGCCTGACATTAATAAAGAACCTGAAATATAATTTTTGTAGTACAACTGTTTGATCATATTGTACTTAAGAGCTTTCTCCTCAACAGAACCAGTTACGGTCATAATATGATTCCAAGCTCTATTAATAGTTATTCCCGCGCCTTCTAATGATTGACTAGCATAAGTCGCAGAATACTTAACTTTAATAGGAGCCGAAGATATGTCCGAAAACTGTATTGTATTCTTCGATCTGCTCATTGTTTATTTTTACCAGTCTAGTTTAACTCTAATAAGTGCCTCTTTAGTGAAGTCTTTAACCAGAGGTTTGGACATCTTTGCTACTGCAAGTAATTCGTTATTGTTATTGTACATACCCACAGTTGTAGGATACGTTTGAGGATTGTTGATAAAGTTAGAAAAAACTAAGTTACCAGATCCAGATATATAAGAAGGATTACTTGTGTAGTTGTATTCTCCATTTTTTATTCTCACAAAAACGTAGTCAGAAGAAATCGTTTCTTGAGAATTTAATTGAAATCCAGATCCTGTACTAGCAAAAGCTAAACTACCACTTCTAAATAATTCAAATACTTTACTATTGTTGTATCCGTTTAAATTTATAGCGGTGCTTCCTGTCATTGGCGCATTTAAACCTCCATCTCCAACTTGTAAACCAATAGCAGAAGGATTCAATAATATAGCTCCGATATCAGGTAAGAATAAACCATAAGATCCAGAGATAGTATAGCCCTTATTTCCACCAGATAATGGAGAAGCAGAAGTTGCTTTTCCGTTAGATCCAGAAACAATGTTATAAGCTCTACCGCAATCTAAGTAAGTTACAGTAGAAACATCATTTGAATTATCAGTTAAAGATAATAAAGCCGATCCTGATCCTATGACTAAGTTAAAAGTTCCAGGAAATAAACTCTCTTTATATCTATTTCTATCAATTGCTAAAGCGATTAAATCCAAGGAAGAAGTTGTGCCAATGCCGTTATAAGAAAAATCAAGTTTAGATTCTGCATCTCCGTAAACCAAGTTTCTATATTGACCAAAGGTGATTCTACTAGGCGTATTTTGTGGGATTAGAGAATTCAATGGAGTAGATCCTGATCCAAAGATATGTCCGTAAGCTATGGAAAACTGTACAGCAGCATTCGTCAAAGCAGATCCAGTTTGATAAACGTCTAAATAAAAACCACTTACAGTAGATCCGCTAATCATGTTTTGACCTGTAGTATGGAAAAATTGAGTAAGAACAGGCGCATTCGTACTCCATGCTGGCGCAGTTACCGAATCTGCTGAAATTACGAAATCTGTTGGGTCTAATCTTGAAAATGACATATTCTAATATTATTGAGTTACTTTTGTAATGTTTACTGGGATACTTAATCTAGCTCCTGAATCTCTACCAATTACAACTAAAGTAGTGTACAATGTAGAGTTATTACCAAATAAAGTATTTAATGTTGTTGCAGATAAGTTAATGGTTGTACCGATAACAGTCTTACTAACGTTTGTACCGATAGTAGTCGTACCGTTCAAAGATGTAGCTTCTGCCGTGTTAATTCCTAAGCCATTGAAAGAACTCATGGTTCTTACATCGCCAATAGTTGCAACGTAGCCTGATTGCTCGTATGTGCTTGTAGCGCCTAAGTAATTTAACGTTTGAGGAGTAATAGATAGAGAAGCTCCTTGACGAAGTTGGATAGCGTTGTAACCAATGTCTAATACAGGAAGCTTAGCAGTGCCTCTTGGTAGGGTGATCAACTTGTATTTCATGATCTCTTGATCGTTAGGATATGCCTGTAAGATTGGCATAGCTTCTATGGCTTCACCGTAGAAAGCAGATCCAGAAGGATGATTAGGGTTATAAAGGGTGTAATCTATCTCATCGTCAGATAATGAAAATTGAGTGATTTGGAAAGACCCATCGTTTCTAGCCAAAAGTTCTCTTCCCTTTTTGGTTAAAATGGCGTCTACTACTACCGATGTGCTACTTAAATATGACATTTTTTATGTGCTTTAGAAATAAATATTGACAAAAACTGTTTTCAAATATAACTCTTTTTGGTTACCACAGTATATAAATATTTGTGGTACGTCCTATTTTTAAATTAAATTCTGTTGCTTCAAAGCTTTGACCAGGTTACCCGAGTTCTTTTTCACAATAGGATTGATATACTGAGGGAATACCAAACCGTCTTGAGGAATATTGGTGCTTGAGCTATAATTCAATATCAAATTAGTCTCGTCTGGTATGTGTTTTAAGGACATATACTTTGAAACGTAGCTAGGAAAACTACCGCTATCCACATTCAAGATACTCAAACTTCTGTCCAATATTGCATAGTAGTAAGAGGTACCTCCAGAATTCGCTTGATAAGTGGATACTACTCTATATTCGTCCTCTCTACCAAACGCTCTAGACGAGCTATTATATAATCTTATCATATCTCCGTATTCTAAGGTGAATGGAAATACAGGCAATTCCACAGGAGAAGATCCAGAACCAGCAAACGTAAATGATCCGTAGTACTGTGATTGAACAGCAGTAATTCTAACAGTTCTATTATCTATTGCATACCATCGACTATCTGATTCAGTAACGCTATTAAAGAACTGAGATGTTTTGGTAGTTACTGTGGGCCCTGCTACATAAGACGTTACGCTAAATAAAGTAGGAGTTCCGTAATTAGCGCTGTCTCCTGGCAATATTCCGTTTATTATTTGAGGAGAAGACCAACCTGCTGCGTATTCTACATAGTAGATCTGATCTTGTAATCCGTTAGCTAAGCCCGCTGCAGTAGCCAATCTTCTTAATCCAAATCTTAAATTTTCAGTTGTTGCGCCTCCTGTTATTTTTGCTATAGATACATTGTATGTAAATTGAATTCCTGGAGGAATCAATGTAAATGTAGCCGCAAAATTAGAGATCGTATTAGAGCCACTAGCATCGCTATATATGTTAGCTCCCGGAGTTGTAGTATCAGTAGTTGCTTGAAAAGGATTCTTAAATAAGTAAGACATCGCTGGACTAGTTGCTCCATCAATATTATATAAAGTAGGAGAGTATCTAAATCCGCCTTCAAATAAAGTGAGACTAGGATTATTAGTTAAAAACTGTATATTCTGATCAGCTGGATCGTAATCAAACAATGCAATATCTACCGTTTCACCAGACTTATATACATTTTGAACTGTAAAAATATTCTCGTTTGTCTTAGTTAAGTTTAAAACGTTTTGATCATTTGTAAAAATATACTTAATTTGAGCATTCACCCTTCCAGGTAATTGATAAGATGATGAATACATGTCAACTAAGTAAGCATATTGAAATTTTGATTTATCAATTGCGGCTGTATTGCCATAGGATTGATCACCTGAAGTATAATCGTTATAAGTTGCGCTAATAGTTTTAGATCCATAATATCTAGGAACAGTAAAAGAATTTAAAGCGTAGTTGTAATCCTGCAATTCTGCATAAGGATTATTAGGATTATTGTAAGTATTATAATTATCAAATTGAGATCTACTTATTGATTGCGTAATCAATCCTAAATTAATAGGTTTTAATTGATTTGAAGTGTAATCCAAATCAAAGAATCTTTTAGATCTAACCGAAGCAGAAACGTTTTGATACAGAGGACTTAGAGTGTAAGTAAGATTAAAAGAACCCGTACCAGTATATTGAGTTTTTGATTGTTCAGTTTGATCGCCAATAGAATTTAAACTAGTTACGGTAATTACAGTACCATCAAATTCTCCATTAACTTTTTGTCTTTGATCGTTTATAGTATACGGAATGTATCCAATAGAAGATGTATATAAACCTGTTGTAGAAGTAGATCCTGAGATACTACTAGCGTTCGCAGAATCGGCTGAGAAGGTCAACATATCTATCGACTCAGATAAATTATTGCTAACGCTCATGCTAGGTTCGTGTCTAGCATACTTATTTCTTTCTAGAATATGGCTCTTAACAATAATACCAGTAGATAAGTTTGCTCTAGCAGGAACGAAATCTTTTATCGTTTTGAATAAAGAGTTGTTATAGTACTTGATTAATCTTATAAATTCCCAAACGCTATGAGGTTGAGTATAAGAACTAAAGTAACTTTCTTTCTGTGCGTCTAAAGCAGGATAAGAACCAGAGTACATATAACCCGGATATCCCACTAATTGATCCATGTTTAAATTAGGTAAAGAAGAGGAAATATTCTTATTAATTGTATTCGCAGTAGAAAATCCAACTTCTATATTAGTAGAATTTAATCTATTATCAGTACTAAAATATTGATTAGTTGTATAAGCAGAAAGTATAGATCCTGTTAGTTGTAAAGATCCTGTATTTATATAAACTTTTTGATTATTTACGTCGTTTATTCCAATACTATGTCTTCTATCTTGACCTCCAAATTCGTTGATGGTAAGTATATCGTCAGGTATACCGAAGGTAGAGATCAAAGCTTTTACCGATCTTTGAGTTCCTTTTGTCTTTAACAAATAAGGCAAATTATGATACAATCTCTTGTATATTTCGCCTTGTAAAGTTTCTGGACCCTCTGTTGTTAAACTAGATGTTACGTAGTTTGATATGTGTTCCGATCCAGTTGGAGGTAATAAAGACCCGTCTTGATTGATACCAAATAAAGTATAGAATAAGTTATCGGATACGTTAGTATTAGTATATAATTCGAATCCAAGACCTTTTAGAGCGTCTGATACAACTTCCAAGGAAATTCCGGTTTCAGGATTGTTGGAAGCTTCGTATCTATTTGTAACGTCTTTGTAGTACAACCAAATATTATCGAAGTGTTGACCCATCATGTCCATAAAAGTAGCGTACGGAGCATTAGTTGCGTCGTCCAACAAGTATTGCGGAATAGTATTCTTTAATAGATCTTTGTTAGTAGCGTCGTAAAAAGAAGCCGAATATAATAAAGACGCAGTGGTCGGTGTAGTAACTGTATCTGCTGATCCCAACCAATTTAAAGCAGCTGAAGAGGTCACGGAATACAATTGATACGGTTGCGTTGCATTTATTTTTGGCCAAGCAAAACTTCCTGAATTGAAGTACAGATAGTATTCGTATACGTCAAATTTCTCAATGATATTATTTATAGAATTTTGAATAGAACCGATAGAAGAAGACGCAAAAGCGAAAGTTACAGGACCTCCAGATATAGATGCTTGATCTAGTAACTGAGAGTTCAAGCCTTCTATTAATTCTAATTTGTATACAAAGTTATTTAATCTTTCTGTTGCGCTAGAGAAGTGAACAAAATTACCAAAATCGCTATAATCAACGTTAATCGCTACAGATTTGTCTTGATAGTAACTCAATAACTTTTGATAAGAAGAGCTTACTGGGCTAGTTAATAAGCTAGTATAATTGTAGTAAGGTGTAGTTTGTGTAGTCTTTTCGTTAACAGCTATTTTAAAGTTTGGGCCTCTTAAAGAGTTAGCCGTAGACGAAGTTTCTACCGATGTTTGAATATCTACGTTAAAGCTTACTGACTCTGCAACTTTATCAACTATCCATAATTGAGACTTAATATCGTAAGCCGCTGGTAGTGGTTCATAAAGTTTAATTAATAGATTTCCACCGTCTGCATCGTCTACGTAAGCAACATTATTAGCAATAACTAATTCGTTACCACCAAAGTTTAAATAGAAATCAGGAAAGTAATTCTTTGCTACAGCATAAGATTGATACTGAGTAAAAGAATTTCTTATCTCAATATCGCTAAGTACTTGAGAAGCAATTTTAATCTCTGTTCTTGAGCTAGAAATTTCTTTTATCCAATAAAAAATACCGTAATTGGAATTAAATAATTTTCTAAAGAAATTGTATTGTATGTTTAAAAGACCTCTGCTGTATCCTTTTAATTTCAAATCCTTTTCAGGGTCCAAAGTTAAAGCGCTAAATCTATTCGATCCAGCTATTGAATTCGCATCGGGATAGTAATCTTTAACGTTGTAATCGTAGTCAACTAGATTGCCGTTAGCGTCGTAAATAAAGAACTCAATATAGTCACTAGTATCTCCAAAATCAGAAGTTATAAAGTTTGAAGATACGAGTCTATTATCTTTCGGAGAGTAATTTTGTTGTGAGAAACCTGGGCCAGAATACTGTATGCTAACTTTTTCCATTAAATTAATTTGTTAATATTGAGATACGCGTTACTTAAATCCAATATTTGTTGACGAAGAGAGTTGATCTCTTCTATTAAAGCTTGTTTTTCTGCATCTAGTACAGCTCCACCGATGTACTCTTGACTAGTTCTTACCAAATATTCGTGAGATTCTGTAAAACCATTTGCAGGAATAGTATAAAACAATTGATCGTAGTAATTAAAGAATTGTCCAACAGTAATATTAGGTTCATTTGCGGGCGGAGGCGGCGGCACAAGCTCTGTAAAGCTTGACTTAATTACTTTTTTGTAAGTATTTAAACCTCTTACTTGTTTTACTAAATCTACCTTTGTTGCCATTATCTAGTTATTTTAAATATAGAACCATTATCTACGTCTATAGATTC
>Ga0209296_1001500_pt1 | contig 17861 bp, 17 predicted proteins | sample S_130206_EF_Meta_FD_187319 | JGI IMG/M metagenome (GOLD analysis project Ga0209296, IMG submission 187319) | Freshwater microbial communities from Lake Simoncouche, Canada to study carbon cycling - S_130206_EF_MetaG (SPAdes) (version 2) | ecosystem: Environmental > Aquatic > Freshwater > Lake ...
TTATATATTGAAAACAGAGCACCAATAACAAGAGCAGCCGACCAAACTGAGAATATTAAATTAGTAATTGAGTTTTAGGGAGAAATATGCCAAGTCCAACAGACTTTAACCTTTCGCCTTATTTTGATGATTATAATGAGTCGAAAAAGTTTCATAGAATACTATACAGACCAGCGTTTGCTGTACAAGCTAGAGAATTAACTCAATCTCAAACAATTCTTCAAAATCAAATTGAAAAAGTATCCGATCACCTTTTTGAAAAAGGCGCAATGGTTATTCCTGGTGAAATTGGATTTGATTTAAACTATTATGCTGTTAAACTTACATCTAAAACATATTCAACAATATCTGATTACATAGGTAAACAAATAACAGGTGTTACTTCTGGTGTTATAGGTATTTGCGTTAATGCTGTAGCAAACGATGGAACAGATCCAGACACTTTATATGTAAAGTATAACAAAACAGGAACAAATAATACATCTATTTCATTTACTTCTGGTGAAACTATAAATGCTACTGTAATTGGCAATGCTTCGGTTTTAGCTACTGCTGTTGTAAATTCTACAGCAACAGGTTCTGCTGCTAATATTGCTGCCGGAGTTTATTATATTAATGGATTTCATGTATCAGTAACAGAACAAACTTTAATATTAGACAAATATAACAATACACCTAGTTATAGAATTGGATTAACTGTAACTGAAAGTTTTATAACACCTAATAATGATGTTTCTTTAGTTGATAATGCTCAAGGTTCTTCAAACGAAAACGCACCAGGCGCTCATAGATTTAAAATAGATTTAACATTAGCTAAAAGAACATTAACATCAACTGATGATGCTAACTTTGTTGAGTTATTAAGATTATCAAATGGTATCAGATTAAATCAAGTTACTAGCACAAATTATGCTGTATTAGAAGATAATATGGCAAGAAGAACATATGACGAATCAGGAGACTATAGCGTTAGAGATTTTGATTTAGATATTAGAGAACATATTGTTGATGGTAATAATAGAGGTATATACACTTTAGCTCAAGGTGGAGATCCAGCAAAATTAGCAATAGGTGTTGGACCAGGAAAAGCTTATGTTAAAGGATATGAAATAGAAACTATTGGAACAACTTTTATAGATTCAAATAAAGCAAGAGATTTTGATTCAGAAAATAATTTTAACACAAGATTTGATGTAGAGAATTATGTTAATGTAACTAATATATATGGCACGCCTGATATAGGATTTGTATCTAGTGATGTTGAAGCATTTAAAAATGTTAACCTATACGATATAGCAACAGTATCAAGAGGAACAGAACAATCAACTGTTGGTGTAACTGTACCACAAATTGGTAGAGCTAAATCAAGAGGATTCGAATTAAATAGTGGAACAGCAAGCTCAAATATATTTGCTAGTTCTTCTTTAACAAGTGCTGTTTACAAACATTATCTATTTGATATAGAAATGTTTACACACTTAAACATTAAAACAGCAATAGATTTTACAGACGGAGAAAAAGTAACAGGCGGAACTTCGGGCGCTTATGGTTATGTTCAATCTTTGGATTCTATAAAATCATCAGCTGTTACTAGTATTTCGGTTGCAAATCCGGGGGTTGTAACTTTAAATTCACATTCATTTAGAGAAGGACAACAAATTACATTAACCGGCGGTTCTTTTTCAATCGACAGTGTTGCTTATACTAGCGGAACTGTATTTACGGTAAAAAATCCTACAACAAACACATTTCAATTATACAATTCAGCTGGAACATCTACAGTAAACGTAACTGCTTATAGTTCAGCTCCAACAGCTGCACACGGAGTTGTAGTACTTAATAATGTAACAGGAACATTTATTGCTGGAGAAACAATTACAGGAGCAAGTTCTTCATTTACTGCTGTTATTCAAGATAATAGATATGGGTTTAATGGTGTTCAAACTTTTGATTTTACTTCAGTAAAACAAATAGGTATGTCTGGTTCTCCAACATATACTGCTGACATTTCTATTGATTCTACTTATGGGGACAATTATACATTATTTAATTCGTTATCTGTAGCAAATAATGGAACAACAGTAACAGGATTTGGCACTTTATTTTTAACAGAATTGCGAATTGGAGATTCTATTACATTTACTACAGACGCTGGAAGTTCAATTACTAGAATAGTTGAATCAATTTCATCTAACACAAGTTTAGAATTGACAACAGCAGTAGGAGCTTCTGATGTATCTACAAAAACTGTTGCAATAAGAAAAAGAGGAAAATTACAAGGTTCAAATAAAAGCATTTCAATATTTGAATTGCCTTACAGTGTTATTAAAACATTAAAAACAACTGCTAATGGCGGAATTACAGACACTAATTTTAAAGTAAGACGACATTTTACAGCAACACTATCATCAGGTAGTGCTACTATTACTGCTGGAACAAACGAAATATTTTCTAGTCTAACTGAAAAAGATTTTTCTGTTTCTATAATGAGTATTGGTTCAGCAACTGCTGGCGCTGTAGGAGACGTATTAAGTCTTTCCGGTAATAATCATAATGGTAGTTCTATATTTACTTTAGGAGGTTCACCTACAGGAAAAACATTAACTTTAAATTTTGGAACAAATTATTCTAATGCCAAAATAAAAATATTAGCTACAGTTAATCGTTCGGTAGCTGGATCTAAAACAAAAACAATTAATGCTAGTGCTACAAAACAAGTATCGAGTCAATCAGAAATACAATCTGGTGTTATTAGTTTAAGTAAAGCTGATATTTACACGATTAATAATATTTACATGTCAGCAGATTTTTCTACAAATGCTACATCTGCAAATACAAACGTTACAGATAGATTCATATTAGATAATGGACAAAGAGATAATTTTTATGACATTGGTAGAATTAAATTAAAAACAGGAGCTATAACTCCTACAGGCCGTTTGTTAATAGATTTTGATTACTATTCTCATGGTTCAGGAGATTATTTTGATGTTGATTCTTATTCAGGTTCTTCTGACTATGAAAATATAACAGAATATACTTCCGATACTACAGGTAAAACATACAAACTAAGAGATTGTTTAGATTTTAGACCTAGAGTTGATGACGCATCAACAATTACAAGTTCAGGACAAGATAGACAATATAGTGGAACAGGTGCCTCAACTATTGACATTGCACAATTTGGTTCTGATATTAGTACAGATTTAGAATATTATTTACCAAGAATAGATAAAGTTTTTTTAGACAAAGATGGCAATTTCAAAATAGTAACAGGTTCTAGTTCTTTAAATCCTCAAATACCTAAAGGTCTTGAAAATGCCATGCACCTTTATACTATATTTTTAAATGCTTACACATTAAGTACTTCAGATTTAAAAATTAAAAAAATAGATAATAAGAGATATACAATGAGAGATATTGGAGCTTTAGAAAAAAGAATTTCTAATGTTGAATATTACACACAACTATCTTTATTAGAAGCAAATGCACAATCTTTACAAATACAAGATGCTGAAGGATTCGATAGATTTAAAAACGGATTTATAGTAGATAATTTTACAGGTCATGGTATAGGAGATGTAGGAAATTTAGATTACAAATGTTCTATGGATATGGCAGGCGGACATGTTAGACCAATGTTTAATTCTGAATCCGTACAATTAACTGAAGCAACTTCTGAAGGAAATACTACAGTTACGAATACAAATAGAACATCAGCTGGCTATCAAAAAACAGGCGATTTAATTACTTTACCTTATACAGAAGTAACTTTAATAAATCAACCTTATGCTAGCAAATATATAAATGTAAATCCTTTCAACATATTTACTTGGGCAGGTTCTATCACACTTGATCCTCCAGGAGATGAATGGAAAGAAACTAATAGAGCTCCTGATTTATTGATTAATGAACAAGGCGGTTTTGATACTATGGTTTCTAATTTAGGTAATCCTAATTTAGATAGTGTAGAAATTGATACTGTGTGGAATGAATGGCAAGATTTCTGGCAAGGAACTCCTACTGAATCAACTGAACAAACTAATTCTTATATTGGTAGAGTTGGAGGAACAACAGTTAGATTTGGAGATTTTACAACAACTACAGCACAAGCAGTTTCTCAAACAAGAGCAGGTATTAGATCAGCAATTGTTCCTCAAGTTATAAGAACATCTTTAGGAGATAAAGTTATTAATATTGCTTTTATACCATTTATTAGAAGCAGAACAATTAATTTTACTGCTACAAGATTAAAGCCAAATACAAGAGTTTATCCTTATTTTGATAACATTTCTATTACTCCATATGTTACACCAACAGGAGGTTCTTTAGGAGGAAATTTAGTAACAGACGATAATGGTGCTTTAACAGGAACTTTTTCTATACCTGACGCAACTGTAGATTCTAATCCTAGATGGAGAACTGGTCAAAGATTATTCAGATTAACAAGTTCATCTACTAATTCTTCTTCTGATGTTGAAACATCAGCTGAGGCAGATTATATTTCTAAAGGTTCTTTAGAAACAGTACAAAATACTATTGTGTCAACGAGAGAACCGCAATTAGTTAGACAAACAGTTAACGATACTAGAAATATTACAAGAACATCTACAAGAACAACAACAGAAGTTATACAGTGGATTGATCCAATAGCACAAACATTTTTAGTTGATGACGCAGGTGGTGTGTTTGTAACATCTATTGATACTTATTTTCAATCTAAAGATCAAAACATTCCTGTTACATTACAGATTAGAGAAGTTGTAAATGGTTATCCTTCTCGCACAATAGTTCCATTTGGTGAAGTTGTTTTAAATCCTAGTCAAGTTAATATTAGTGATGATGCAACTGTTGCTACTAAATTTACTTTTTCTTCTCCTGTTTATTTACAAGAAAAAACCGAGTATTCTTTCTGTTTACTAAGCAACTGTAACAAATACAATGCTTTTGTTGCCAGATTAGGAGACACTCAAATAGGATCAGACAGAACAATATCGCAAAATCCTTATGCTGGTGTTTTATTTAAATCACAAAATGGTTCGACTTGGACAGCTGAACAAATGGAAGATATTAAATTTAAAATTAATAGAGCACAATTTGAAAATGTTACAGGCGCTGTTTCATTAGTTAATGATGTTTTACCTACAAGAAACTTGCCTACAAATTCTTTAAGAACAACAAACACTTCAGGAGTAATAAGAGTGTTTCATAAAAATCACGGAATGCACGGCACAACAAACAACGTTACAATTTCTGGTGTTGTTGCTGGCACATATAATGGTATTACTCACACTCAAATTAATGGCACATATACAAGTATTTCAAATGTAACTTTAGACAGTTATGATATTACAACAGCTGGCACAGCAACAGCCACAGGTGATATTGGTGGTACAACGGTTATAGTAACACAAAACAGATTATTTGATGTTGCTTGTTTAAATTTAGGAACATTAACAGTTCCTGGAACAACAATAAATTATACTATGAGAACAACTACTGGTAAATCAATACATGGTACAGAAACAGAATTTAGTTTAGCTTCAGCTTCAAATTCCGTAAATGTAAATATAGGAGATAATATTTACTTTACATCTCCTCAATTAGTTGCAAGTTCTATAAACGAAACAAATGAAATGGCAGGAAATAAATCACTATTCGTAAACTTATCTTTAAGTACATCTAATACTAAACTTTCTCCTGTACTAGACACTAAACGTATTAGTATGGTGGCTGTACAAAACAGATTAAATAATCCTACTTCAGGAAATACACCAAATTTTGTTTCTGACACAAGTTCTACAGGAACATCTTCATCAGCAGTTTATTTGACTAGATCAGTAATTTTAGAAAATTCTTCCACTTCGTTAGACGTAAGATTAACTCAAAATGTTAGATCAAGTTCTTCTGTGAAAGTTTATTATAGAACAACAAGTTCTTCTGAGGTTAGAAATATAAATGATTTATCATGGGTTCCATTTAATATAGATGGTAGTGAAGATATTTCTGTAACTCCTTCGGAAGATGATTTTACGTTTAAAGAATACAAATATTCAGTAACAGGTGTTAACGAATTTACAGCATTTCAAATTAAAATAGTTATGAAAGGATCAATTTCTTCTTATCCTCCAATTATAAGAGATTTAAGAGGAATTGCTTTAGCAGCTTAATATGAGATTAAAAGTACAAGGACATGATTCATTGGTTAGAGATACAAATTCTAATGCTATTATTAATACTAATAAAACTGAATATCAATTGTATATGAATAGAATTAAATCACGTGAAAAACAAAGTGATGAAATAAGAACTGCTGTTAAAGAAATAAATACTTTAAAGACTGAATTACAAGAAATTAAAAATTTATTAAAAGAGGTTTTAAAAAAATAAACAATGGCATACACAGTAATAAACACCACTGATACACTAGAACAAATGCGAGTTAAGTTAAATACTTTAACTCAAAATGATTTTGGTGATCCTTCAGTTTTAGCTGGTGCTGGTATTTCATCAACATCAATCACAGGTGCTGTTGTTGAATTAGCTGGGGTTGTTTTTTCAACTGCTGGTTTTAAAATTGAAGATTCAACTTCTACCTTTCAACAAATAGGTGCCGGCGAAACATTAAAAGTAAGAGGAACATCAAATCAAATTAATGCTGTTGTAAGTGCTACAGATACTTTAACTTTAAGTCTTACAAGTAATGTAACGGTGCCAAACAATCTAACAGCTAGTGGTACATTACATACATTAGGTACAATAGAAATTAGTGGTAATAATATTAGATCAACAGATTCGACTACAGTTAGAATTAATGATTCTTTAAGTGTCAATGGTGTGGTTTCAGCAACTTCTGTATCTTCAACAGGTGCTATTTCGGGAACTACTATCACAGGCACAGGCGCTGTTTCAGGAACTACTATCACAGGTTCTTCTACAATTCAAGGTACAGATTTAATTTTAACAGGTTCAGCAGGAATTCAATTTGAAGGTTCTACAGCAGATAATTTTGAAACAACTTTAGTTGTTGTTGATCCAACAGCAGATAGAACAATTACAATACCAAACGTAACAGGTACTGTTGTTACTACAGGCGATACAGGTACGGTTACAAGTACAATGATTGCTGATGGTACAATTGTAAATGGTGATATTGCCGATACCACAATTAGAGGTGCTAAATTAAACGTATCTACTGATTCTGTAACTTTTGGTAACGTAACTGCCACTAATTTTACAGGTACAGCTTCTGTTGCTACGGCTGTTACATTAAATGCTAATAATTCAAATAATGAAACAGTTTATTTGGTTTTTTCTGATACAGCTACAGGTAATCAAAGTTTAGAAACAGATACGGGATTATCATATAATCCATCAACAAATATATTATCTACAACATCTACACAAGCACGATATGCCGATTTAGCCGAAATATATGGAACAGATAAATTGTATGAAGTTGGTACTGTAGTAATGGTGGGTGGCGAAAAAGAAGTTACGGAATGTTTTGTTGGTAAAAGAGCTCTTGGTGTTATATCTGATAGACCTGCTTTTTTAATGAACTCCCAAGCTAAAGGTCAACCAGTCGCATTAAAAGGTCGTGTTAAAGTAAAAGTTGTTGGCGCTGTTAAAAAAGGTGATGAATTAGTTGCCGGTAATGGTGGTTTTGCTACAACTATTAGTGAACAATTTACTAAAGTTTTTGCTATTGCGTTAGAAGATAATGAAAAAGGTATAATAGAGGCAATTATACTATAATTTTACTGTACTAAATATTACAGTATGATTAAAGTTTTAAATGATGAAATGGTTTCCTTTTCTAGGTACGAAAACAATCAAATAATTTATATAGATAAAGAAGGCAAAGACTATAAAGTTAAAAACGAAATAACTTATGGTAATTGGATTAAAACATATAAAAATATACCTCACATAAAAGTAGAAGGTTTAGAAGATAAAGAGTTTCATTTAAAAATATTAAAAGACTTTCAATTAGATCATAAAGTAAATAGTGTTCATTTGTTCTACAACCAATATGGTGGATTTTCTTTCAAAGAACACTCAGACAATACTAATGTTCTTTTATATATTGTAAAAGGATCAAAAAAAGTTTATTCTGACAATCATTCTATCTTAGTAAAAGAAGAACAAGCAATTTCAATACCCAAAGGCGCAAAACATAGAGTTGATAGTGCTCCTGATACTTGGGCATTAAGTATAGGATACGAATAATGAATTGGATGTTTTATATAAAAACAACTGAAACTTGTCAATTAAATTGCAAACATTGTTTTACAAACGGTATTAATGGAGCAAAAATTTATTTTAATCATCTGAAAACAATTGATTTTGTAAAAAGATTTAGGCATCATTTTGATAGTGAAAAAGATTCTATTCATTTTGAATTTCACGGCGGTGAACCTTTTTTAGTACCAGTATCTCATATGACAAAATTGTATGATGAATGTAAAAATTTATGGAAAAATAGAACGTTTGGTATTACATCTAATTTGGTTTTAAAATTAAAAGATGAACATTATGAATTTATAAAAGGACCTTTAAATAATCGTATAGGAACAAGTTGGGACCCTAAAATAAGATTTGAAAATGATTCTCAATACAATCTTTGGGAAAAGAATGTAAAAGATTTATTGAATAGAGGAGTAACTATCAGATTGTTTATAAGTGTTACTAAAGACACGATAGCTATGGAACCTATAGAGTTATTAAAATGGATAAAAGATTTAGGTGTACAAGAAGTTTCTTTTGAAAGATTAACAGGTAACGGCAATGCGAAATTACATCCTGAAATATTTCCTGATAACATAGAACAAGATAAATGGTTTTTGAAAATGCACCATCAAACGCAAGAATATAACTGTAGAGAATGGTTTGAAAACGATACCTTGGAAGTAATCTATAATAAATTTGAAACAGGTTTTTTGAAAGGTGGAACATTTTGTAGAGATTGTGAACAAAAGATATTTACTATAAATGCTGATGGAACAATATCAGGTTGTCCAAATTCTGCACCGGAGTTCTCATTTGGTACAATAAATGACGATATACAAACCGTTATAAATAGTCCAGTTAGAATAGAAAATATAGCTTGTGAACGTGCAAGAAACCCTATTTGTTTTTCTTGCGAGGTTTTTGAGTTTTGTGGAGGTGATTGCCACCAACTTGCTTGGCAAGATGATATATGTGGCGCACCAAAAAGTTTAATGAAAGAGTTAAAAAAAAATATAAAATATGGCAACATTAACTAGTCCAATTTCACCACAAAATATTGTGGATAGATTTAAAGATTTTGTAACTGATACAGCAAATTCTAGTATAATTTGGGGAACAAATACCAAACCTTTTGGTGATATGCCTGATGCTACATTTTCAGGAACAACAACAGGAACAACAATAACTGTTACAGGATCCGACATAGGTTCGGTAGGATCAACAATAACGGCCGCCTCTATAGTTAACGCTTTAACAACTGAAACGGCTTTATATACTAATATTAGAAATATGAGAGCATTATTAAATGTAACTGGCGGAGGAGGAAACACAGGTTCTCAACCTACAGCTGGAATTATTTTTGATCAAACTCAAAAATCTAACTTAGCAACATCTTATAGACAAACTTTAGATGCTGTAAATAATTCAAACGTATTAACAGGACAAACAATAACAACATCAAATTTAGAAACATTTTTTACAAATTTACAAACAGAATATGCTTCAAAAAGAGATGTAGTACAAGAAATACAGGTTGATATTTGCCACGCAAGTTGCCACAGTTCTTGTCATAGTTCAAGAGGAAGAAGATAATGAATATAATTGAAACAATAGTTCCCATATCAATAGATAATTTAAAAAAGCATTTTACAGATAAAGAAACATTTTACTTAATTGATTATAAGAATAGTGAATTAAAAGGTAAAAAATTATTAACATATTTAAGCAATTTAGATTTACCTTCGGATATTAAGGAGCCTGATTTAGAATTGGTTAAAGAATACTTACATAGCATTACTTTGGTCAATATCAATTCTTTAGAAAATATTGTTATAGATATTCTTTTAGAGTATAAAGGTATTTCTAAAACTAATAAGTATGAAACATTTATTATAGAAAATAAAGATATAATTTCTTTATGGTCGGATAAGCTGGATAGTTTAAGTATATTTAATATGTATATTGTAAATTCTGATGAATTTAAACAATATTCTCAAACTTTTGACAAAGATGTTACTAAAAGTTTAGAAGGTATCAATTTTGTAAGTTTATTAAAACAAGAAAGATTTTATCTGTTTTATAGTAAACTAAATAGTAATATTAAATTTTATACTCATTATTTTAATGATTATATGTTTAGAGGTAAAAACCTTTATGAATTTTGGGCCACATCTAAAAATCCTATGTTTTTATTAACTTGGGGAATAGTACAAGGAAAAGGTAAAGATTACATACAAGCTAAAATTAATGATAAGGAAATTATAAAAAATGTTGCATTTATTTAATAAAACGTATTTAGAGTTTGACGACAAAATAGATTTAAATTTTGATCGTGTAATCATTTCAGATGTAAATGGCGTAAACATATTAGATTCTTTAGATAAAGTTGTTCAAGGAAAATTATTAAAATATGGTAAAAATTTGGATAATTTTAATTTTGTTAATTTAATAACAGAAATAAATTCTCATGGATTATCATCTAATAAAAAAATAATAATATATTGCGATAAATTAAATTACATCAAATTTATAACTAAATGGTTAAAAACAATATTGCCTAATTTAGATTTAAATAATTTTTCAAAATTAATAGAATTAACAATTTACAAAGAAAGAGTAATTAGCAATTCTCAAATGCAATCAGTGATACCTGTAAAACAAGATATTTTATGGGAAGGATTAGGTGATGTATCTTCTTCGTTTAATTCAATAACAGTTTCCAATGAAGATAAACAGTCTATAAAAAATTTAAATTTAAAATATTCTTATGAATTTCTTTTAGCTGATCATTTTAGTGGTTCAATTAATTATACATCTTCTCTTAAAACAGTTGTGCACTTATTTTTACAAAGATGGTTTAAAGAGTTATTTAAAGATAATAGAGAAATGGTGTTATTAAATCTTTTAAATAAAAATTTTCAAACAGCATTAAATTTTACTGAAACTAATATTGATTTAACAAGTTCAAATCCAATCAGTGGTGTTTCTTCTTTACAATATTATTCTGATATTACCATTTGGTCAAAAGAAAATACATGTAATATTGAAGGATTAGAACAATCACAAATAGATGGTTTAAGAAATTTAGTAAAGAAAATTTATGGTGATGTTGAAGGTATGGAAATAGACAATGCTGTATTTGGTATGCTTGACTACTTAGAATATTCAGCAAAAACTTCAATCACTACAGAAGAACTAAACACAATATTAAATTTCGTTGTACAAAATCCATTTGACACTTGTTTAATACCAAAATTTGATTTTCAAAATGTAAACTTTGTTTTTGTACAACACCTTTTAAATTTAAAAAGAGATAATAACACAGGGGCGCTTACAAAGTTTAGATTATTATAGGATTATAATGCGTGAATTTTTGATTGATCCTAAGAGAGATCCTGAACAGGAATATACAATTCATTTATTTGAATTTTGTAATTTAAGTTGTGCTTTCTGTTGGCAAAATCACCAAGACAAAATAGGCATAGATACGGTTCTTGATAAATTAGAACCTATTGAAAGATTTGTTAGTAAAGAATATAAAAACAAAATTACTCTTAATTTGATGGGAGGTGAAGTATTTGCTCCTAGTATTTACACTAAAGAATTAAATGAAGCTTATAAACAACTATCTTTAGGCATTCAAAAAATAGCAGACAAATATAATAAACAATGTTCTTTGAATTGGGTATCAAATTTAGTTACAGATAAGTTAGATTTAATAGAAGATTTATTACAATACTCTAAAGACAATAATATTACAACACGTTTAACAACATCATACGATCCTCGTGGTCGTTTCAATCCAAAACAATTTGAAGTATTTAAGAAGAACGTAGATTATTTTGGTGATAGGGTAACTTGTTTTTCTTGTTTATTGACCAAACCTAACATAGAATATTATCTAAATGAAGGCGATGAATATTTTGATTATCTTTATAATAATGGTAAATATATTTACTTTGATTATTATATGCCAGATGAACACGCTAAATTTAACATGCCAAGTGATGAATTGCTTTTAAAATTTTTTAAACATTGTGTAGATAATTATCCAAATGTACATCCAGTAAAAGACTGGATTTTTAATAAAAAAAATTATGCTTCTTGTAGGGTTAGTAAATTGGTTTTAGCAGATGGAACATTATGTATGTGCGGCAATTTAGTACAGGATAAAAAATCATTGAGTATGTATAAGTCTCCTATTAAACGTATGAACAATGATGAAATTGAAAACAAATTTTTAGAAAAATATAATTGTGCTTCTTGCGAGTTTTTAGATAGATGTTCTTTAGGATGTTTTATGAATCACGATTACAAATATAGAGAGGAGTTGGATGAGTGTGTCTATAAACTTACGCATAGATATATCGAAGATGTACGAGTACAACGAGGCTACGTCGCTTCTTAATATCAATTTACCTAAAAATGTTGATGTTAAATTAGATACGTTACCTGTTAAGTATCCTTATATTCCAAGAATAAGTCCAAGACAAGCTCATATGTTTATTTGGTGGGGAACAAAAGAATCTGATCCCGACATATATGATGAGGCTATACGGAATAAAGGTGAAAATCAATGGGTAAATTGTGATGATGATTGGAAATTAGAAAAAGGTATTGCCGTGTTACATATCTATGATGATGAGATTATAATAGGTTGTTTAAAATATGCAGGCCACATGAGAATAAAACCTATTACAGAAATAAGAAGATTTCTAAAAATTATGATGACTGATATTATTAATATGTTTGGTAATAAAAAAATAATATGTCCTACTGGTTCTTATTTTGAATATTTACATTTAACTATCAATCAAAAAAAAATACAACACGAACCTTATCATAAAAGACTTATGAAACCTTTTGGTTTTCAAAAACAAGGAAATTACTGGATAAGATGGATCTCATAATTAAACCTACTGAACTGTGTAATTTTAAATGTACTTTTTGTTCAAGTACAAAGATATCGGAACATAGAAAAGATGAATTATCACATGAACAAATATTTACATTCTTAAAAAGATTTCCACAAACAAAAACTATTATAGTAAATGGTGGAGATCCTTTAATGATGGAACCTGAATACTATTGGAAAATTATTAGATGGTTAGATGAACATAATTATAATACATCCATAGCGTTGACAACAAATCTTTGGCCATTTTATAAAAAACCAGACAAATGGAAAGACCTATTTAATAATGAAAGAGTTGGCATAACTACTTCGTTTCAATATGGTGGTGGCCGTCTTAAAGGTGATTTAACAGAATTTACAGAAGAAGATTTTTGGAAATGTTCAGACGCAATGTTAAAACATTGTGGTTACAGGCCAGATTTCATATCTGTTATTGTTCCTGAAAATGAAAAAGACGCAATTAAAAATGTAGAACTAGCTAAACGTATGAGTGAAAATGTTACGCCTGATGGAACATTACATAACTTTTCACGTAATAGTAAAACTGGTGTTGAATGTAAATTAAACTACGCAATGGCTAGTGGTGAACAAGGAAAACCTTATTTACTTAGTAAGATATATAAAATCTATGTAGAAATATGGAAACGTGGTCTAACTCCTTGGGAATTTAATACAAAACAAATGATACAAAGATTAACTGGTAATAGAACCACTTGTCCACAAAGCCGTAAGTGTGATGAAGGAATACGTTCATTAAATCCTAGTGGCGATTATTATTCTTGTGGTTCTTTTGGTGACGATAAAGAAAAATCAATAGATTTTGAAAAAGAAATGAAAGGTGAATTTTTTACACCACTTCAAGATGATATTAATTTTGTTAGTATGAAAAAGGCTTGTTTTACATGTCCTATGTTTGAGATATGTAATGGTTGTAGAAAAACCATTAAAGATTTAAAACAACATAATATGGTAGAAGAACATTGTAAGTTGATGAAGTCTATAGCTCCAGATATACTTAAATCTAACAAACTAAATATTGAAGTAACACCTTATATAGATGAAAGTGTATTATGATAGATAGTTTTTTAAATAACGGCTTTGTTATACTTAATGATAATGAATCTTTTAAATTTATAGATATAAATGATATAAAGTGGAGTGATGCTGGCCACGTAGGTTTACAAGTGGTTATTAAAGAAGAAAAAATACAAAACGAATTATTATCAACTCAAAAATATCTTGGCGAGAAATACGTAAAACAAATAGATCCTAATTATAAACTTGCTAATAAAATAGATTTAGTAAACGGAATGGATCAAGCAACCTTGGAGTGGCATAATGATTTGATTGAAGGACCAAATCTTTGTATTTTGGCATATTTTGATGATATGGATGATGATATAGGTGGTGCTATTTGTTTTAGAAATTCAGAAACAAAAGAAGAATTAATCAAATACTATCCAATACAGAATGATCTAGTAATTATGAATCAAAGTTTAAAGTATGAACATATAGTTACACCATTAAAATTAAAATTACCAAGACGAGTAGCTAGTTTTAATTATTACATAAATGAAAGAATTACAAAATGAACTATGGATTTAACGATCTTTGGCCAACAACAGTTTTAAAAGATAATATTGAAGATAAAAATTTATTAGAGGATATTACTAATTATACTTTAGTTGAATATGGTCAAAACAACAAAGTATCAGCTGATGTATTAGATAAAAATTTATTTGATGATCCTTATTATAATAAATTTAAATACAATGTTGTTATACCTTCTTTTGAAAAATATTTACAAAGATGTGTTGGCATTTCTTTAAAAGATAAAAATTATAAACTAAGATCATGGTTAACAGGTTATGGTGTTTCTTATGCTATGCCTAAACATAACCATTCAGGTTCTCAGTTAAGTGCCGTATTTTATTTACTATCAGAAGATAAACATTTAGGAGGATCTTTGGTTATAAATGATCCTAGATTTAACGCAAATAGAGGTTATGATTCTAATTTTAAACATTGGTTTGAAAAACAAATTTTCATTCCTAAAACAGGCGACATTTTAATTTTTCCTAGTTTTACCTATCATAGTGTAGATACTTATTATGGTAAATTGAGACTAGCAATGCCTGTTGATTTATTTTTATATAACAATGAATAATATAACAGTTTCTATAAATCCAAGTTATTTTTGTAATTTTGGATGTAACTTTTGTTATCTTACACCAGATCAATTAAAAGATCAAAAAAAAATACCACTTACAATACTCGATAAAAGATTAGAGGAAATTAGTAGAATCAGAAACATAGAATGGATTGATTTATACGGTGGCGAAATAGGAGCATTAAAAAAAGATTATTTTTATGGATTGAAAGATGTTATAAGAAAACATTATAAAGATAAAATTAATATAATAACTAATTATTCTATGTTACATGAAGGATTTTTTGAAAATGATTTTTATTTAAGTGTTAGTTACGATTTTGAAGCTAGAGAAAAATCTGATTTGGTTTATAATAATATGTTTCAAAGTCCTGTACCTATTGCTGTGTTAATATTAGCTAGTGAAAAGGTATTGGAAATGGATATAGACGAAATGATAAACAAATTAAATCTATGTTCTAGTATTGAAAGTGTGGAAATAAAACCATATTCAATAAATCAGGCTAATTCACAAAAAGTTAGTCATAGAGATTTTGAATTGTTTATTCAAAAATGGATTGAAAGTGGTGTAATAAAAAAATTTGATTTTATAAACGAAGGTAAAATAATTAAAAGTTTAAATAAAGAATATAACGCATTTTCAAACAATCATGTTTATATAACACCAAGTGGCAATTTTGCTGTATTGGAATTTGATAAAAACGATAAAGAATATTTTTTAGAATTAAGTTCTTTAAAGGAATATGTAAAATGGGCAGAACAAGAACCTATTAATAATGTTTCTGATATATGTAGAAAATGTAAATACTATGGTCATTGTTTAACAGAACACTATCGTTATGTAAAAGATTTGAATAATAGTTGTAACGGATATAAAGGATTATTGGAGTATTATGGAAAAAGAATGGAAAATTAGACAAGCTTTATATCACAAATTAAATGGTGATTATACTGACGATTTAAAAAAAGTAAAAATAGAAATTAATAAAAACATAGTTGAAAATGCTGTGAGATATTTTTATAATACTGATATGCCTTTCATATATCCTTCAAAGAGTTATGTGGTGGCTATCTGTTACGCTTACTGGTTATCAAAAGATTTTGGTGAAGATTTTTATGAGTTATTAAGCGATAAAGATTTACTTTATGGTAACGATCCATATTTTAAAACATATGAAGAAGATACTAAAACATATGATGAAATACTAAAAAAGATTACACCATTTAATGAAAATAAAGGTATAGTTCCTGACATAAAGAATTATTACATGGCTGAATTTTTTATATAAATAATAAGTATAACATAAAGGTGAATGATATGACAATTAATATAAATGGTAAAGATTATGACGAAACTAAGTTTGAAGAAATATTAAAAAATTACATTATAGCAAGACAAGAAATACAAAACAGTAGAGCTAGATTTGTTATGGAACTTGAAAAGATTGATGTTCTTACAAGTTACTATAATGGTAAAATTAACGAAGAATTAAAAAAAATTAAATAAATGGCAGGAATAGCAAACTTATCAATAGACGCCGGTGCTACATTTACAAGTGATGTGTTAGTACAGAATGACGATGGTACTGCTTTTGATTTAACAGGATATACAGCTCAAGGTAAAATGTCCAAAGGATATTCTAATACCTATGAAAGAGTATATTTTGATATTACTATTTACACAGCAGACGGTACAGTAACTATTGCTTTAGATCCAGTTACAACTGCTCAGTTAGAAGATGGCCGTTGGGTGTATGATGTAGAGATAACTAATATTGCTGATAGTACTGTAACTCGTGTTGTTGAAGGTATTATTACTGTTTATCCTGGAGTAGTTTCTCCTTATACTTCTTAATCAAAAAATTTATTTGTAGGTATTTTTATTTAAATATTGTTTTTTGAAAAATGATAATCACCATCTGGACCATTATCACAAAAAGGTCCTGAAATTAATTTAAAACCTAAATCTTCAACATATTTAATTACTACATCTCTTAACGGTGCGCCTTTGTTATATTCTACTATTTGTAATTCTAATATCAAATCTTTACAATTTTTTAAAGCTTGTTTAGATCCTTTTAAAACATCTAATTCAGCACCTTGTACATCTATTTTTATTAAATCTGGCATAGGCAGGTTTTTTGAACTTATAATACTATCTAAAGTTTTAGTTTTATACAATTTTTTATTACTTTCATTATATAACTTAGTAGATTCAGGATTTATTTGTTCATTCTCTTTGTAATAACTATTTCCACCAGGATGATAATTGTTTTGATAAAAATTAACTTCTTTGTCATTTCTATCACTTAATACACCAATATGATATTGTAAATTGTTTTCTTTATATAAAAATTCACATTCAGGCATTGCTTCAAAAACAACGTACTTCGCATTTGTCCATATTGTTTTAGCTTCATTTGTCCAATGTAAAACAGAAGCTCCTATATCATAAATTACTTTTGGTGATATATTTAAACTCTTTAAATAATTTACATGTGTTTGAGGTAACAATCTTTTAGTTGATAAATCTTTTAATCTATC
>Ga0209296_1001502_pt1 | contig 17857 bp, 9 predicted proteins | sample S_130206_EF_Meta_FD_187319 | JGI IMG/M metagenome (GOLD analysis project Ga0209296, IMG submission 187319) | Freshwater microbial communities from Lake Simoncouche, Canada to study carbon cycling - S_130206_EF_MetaG (SPAdes) (version 2) | ecosystem: Environmental > Aquatic > Freshwater > Lake ...
GAAGCAAATTCTGGAGCGTTCGCTTCAAGGCGCCCATTGCCTCCAAATACATGCTGCTGGTAAGGCCTGTTGATGCTTCCGAATGTTTTGCAGAAAACACCCCTATCTTGAACTGATAACAAAACTTAATTACCCTCTTTTTTCACTTTACAAATGCAGTCTTCTGCAAAAGAAGTTATCCTTGGGGTATTCATCTACCTTGTAAGGAATGTTCATGCAGAAAATTTCTTTTAATGAAGATCGCTCTGCTGTTTGGCTGGCGTTTCTTTTCATCGCCCTTGCACTTTGTCTGCCTTTAGGCGTAGGCAATCTTCTCGGCTGGGTTCTAGGTGTTAAGGTTTGGACAGACCCACTTAACGCCCTCGCCCCTCTAGGCAAATCTTTTTCCCAGATTCCAGGATGGATAAGCTTAATTGCAACTCTTGCCTTTATTGCACTTTTGCTTCTTTGGGAACGTAGGCGATTTTCAGAAAATAAAAAATCTTTCCTCACCGCACTTCTTATCGTTCTAACACTCACCATGTTTGGTTGGGTGCTGGGCCATGCTGGAATTGTTGCTGCAGTTCCCAACGAAAGAGAAAAACTTGGGCTTAAATGGTCGATGGGTTTAACTGGCGAAGCAGGATATCTGGCTGCATTATTCATTGGATTGATCATTGGGAATTTCTTTACATCCTTTGCAAAATTCCTCTCGCAGGCAGCACGCACAGAATGGTTTATTAAAACTGCAATTGTTTTGGTTGGGGCAGGCGTTGGGCTTAAAGGGCTCGAGCAGGCAAATCTTGCGGGCACGGTTTTCTTTCGTGGTTTGGCTGCAATTGTCGAAGCGTATTTAATTTACTGGGCGTTGGTTTACCTCATGGCGAGAAAAGTTTTTGGATTCAGCAGAGAATGGGCCGCGCCTTTGGCTTCGGGTATTTCCATCTGTGGCGTATCTGCAGCCATTGCTACGGGTGCAGCCATCCGCGCTAGGCCGGTTGTACCAATCATGGTTTCATCTTTAGTCGTAGTATTTTCAGTAGTCGAACTTTTAGTTTTACCTTTTCTAGCCCACGCAATTATTCCAGAAGAGCCGATGGTCGCAGCAGCTTGGATGGGCCTTGCAGTAAAAACGGATGGTGCAGCTATTGCTAGCGGGGCGATTACCGAAGCACTGTACATGGCCCAAGGTGGGTTTCAAAAAGGCTGGATGTTGATGACCACGACCACCGTAAAAATCTTCATTGATTTATTCATAGGTGTTTGGTGTTTCATTCTTGCGTGTGTTTGGGTCTATGGGATTGATCGCAAGCCAGGCGAAAAGGTTTCGCTTAAAGAAGTCTGGGATCGATTTCCAAAATTTGTAATTGGGTATTTCATCGCTTTTGCGTTGTTCATCACTTTAGGGCTTTGCTTCCCCGAGAAAATCAAAGAGCTTAAAGAATCATCCACCAATCTTGATGCCTTCAGAAAATTCTTCTTTGCCCTCGCTTTTTTCAGCATTGGTTTGTCTGCTGATTTCAAACGACTTTGGCAGGAGGGTTTGGGTAAATTAATCCTAGTATATGTTGTCTGCCTTTTTGGATTCGTAATCTGGATAGGTCTGGGAATATCCTGGCTCTTTTTTCATGGCATCATGCCACCCACCGGAGTTACTCCATGAACAATCCCCAAGAATCTGAAAAACTAGTTGATGAATTACACAATCAACCCTATGAACCAATGGTAGCTGCGGAAATCTGGCTCGTTTCCTTAAGTTTGTTTACAGGCATCAGCATTCTCATCATTTTAGCATTAGTCTTAAAAAACTGATCTTTATTTACCACTGCTATAAAAGTAGGCAGATTTCTTAAAAACAAGCACTTCATCAAATACGCACGTCATTGATTCAAACTCTTCATTAAGAACACCTCAAACTCTAACACTAAGAGCTTAAACCCTTGCTATTATGAGTTTTGTATAGTGATTGATTTTCCTTATCAGGGATTTTGATCAGGCTAATTTGTTCTTTCTGGCGATTACTCGGCATTGGCACGGTGTTTGCTCCCCAATAAGTAGCTGTAGAAATTTTTATTGGGCGAATTTTAGTTTTATGAAAGGAGAAAGTGATGAAATTAGTGCATCACAACTTTACTAATACTAATGCAAAAATTCTTTCTAAAAAAATCACCCTTGTTAAAACCATGTTGAATAAAATGCTATCAAATAAGGCGTGTTCAATACCAATATTTGCAAGTTGGCGCCTCTCCTAAAATCTATTTTTTAGTGTTACACACAAATCATTTTGATTTAGGAGAATTGATTTTATGTTTTCAATATTTAAAGCTATTTCATGGACAGCAATGGTATCCGCATTGGGTTATACCTTTGTTGATTTTCCCGAAACAGTTTATTTTCTGGCTAATCCAAACGAGTTTCAGACTAAAATCTCAAAAAATAAAGCTATTTTTGAAGAAATTAATGCGCGTGATCAACTTATGGCCCAACGGAACATCTTAAAAACTCAAGTATTAAATGCCTTTAACAAAAAAGAAATTTCCATCTATCAAGCTGCGAGTTGTTTTCAAACACTGATCCTTTATTCCAATGATAAAAAAGATGTGATTCCCCAAGGGCACGAAAATTATTCCTCCGACATCCGGGCTTGTCTGAGTTTACTTCTTTGGCTAGACGATCCAGCATTAAAGGGTAATGATTTAGAAGTTGTAATCAATGATTTTCGCAACATTGTAAATATTGCCAAGAAAGGAAGTTACCACATCGAACTTCCGTTACCCCCCGCCAAGTTGCTTGCAGACTACCTTTACTAACTTAATTTTCTTCATCATTAATCCTCCAGATGCTTATAAGTGATTGCCCAAGGCAGCACTCTGGTCTTAATGATTTCATCGGAAGAATCACGGGGAACAAAAGCAGTCATGGTTTCAGGGTCGAACAATTTCCAAATGTACGAACCCCACCGGGAATACCAATCTGGCTCGGATCAATAATAGAAGCTTAACCTTCGGGCGAGATGGGAATCTTTCTCAAGCTTTTATTTTCAGTACCGGGATGACCTTTGAAACCTTGGATACCAACCTTTGCGTGGAAGATTCCATTAGGGCCACCCGTACTACAGAAAATTTCATCATGGTTAGGGCCACCAAAAGCGATGTTGCTAACCACTTGTGCTGGGATATCAACATGGCCAAGCACCTTCTTTTCAGGAGAAAGAATGAGGATGCGACCTTGCTTGGTTTCAGGGCGTTGGAAATCAGCAACCCATAAATTACCCTGTTTATCGAAGGCGCACCCATCACCACCACTGCCTCCAAGATCGTAAAAGAGTTCGGGTTCTACGAAAGGTTTGCCTTCCTCTGGGATCAGGTAGCGAAGAATTTTCTTGGATTGCGATTCAATCAGATAAAGGAACTTGCTTTGTGGATCAACATCTAGGCCATTAGGAAAAGCTAGGCCAGTTGCGATCTTGGTAACTTCCCCCTTGGGACTTAATCTGAAAATATTGCCCACAGGTTTTTGCAGGGATGAGCCGGAAGGATCGGTCCAATAAATATTACCCTTAGCATCAAGGGTGAGATCATTAAGGCTGTTGAGAGGTTTGTTTTCGAAGGAATCTGCAAGAACATTAAGCGAGCCATCGGGTGCGTAATCAAGGATGGCCTTATGTTTGTTATCGCAAATAAGCAGATGGCCTTTTGCATTCAGAACCGTACCAGCAGGATTGATATCAAGAAACTTTTCGACTTTGCCTTCCTTGTTTACCCGCAGTAATGATCCGCTGCAGAAGAAGAGTTCGCCATTCTTCCAAGTAGGGCCTTCAGAATAGCCCGGTGCTTTTGCAAATTGAGTAGGCTTGATGTCTTGCAGTTTGGAATAATCGGCCTGCCCGATGATGCTAAAGAAAAAAGAAATAGTAATGATGCAATTGCTCATCATGGGATACGAACTCCAGAAAAAATCATGGGAGGTTTAGAACAAATCGAGGATGGGTTCACCTTCAGCAAGAAGGTTATAAGGCCGGCCTTCTTTATCATGGGCTTCGAGATCGGAAATACCCATGGCATGGTAGACGGTTTTCGTAACATCGGCAGGGGTGACGATTTTCTGTTCGGGAAATTCGCCCCGCTTATCGGAAGAACCATGAACCTGCCCGCCTTGAATCCCGCCACCCGCCATTAAAACACTAAGGCAATGAGTCCAATGATCACGGCCTGCGCCATTGATCCCGCCGCTGCGTGGATCGCCCACTTTGGGTTTTCGACCCATTTCAGATGTAACCATAAGCAGTGTAGAATCAAGTAGATTGCGCTGCGAAAGATCTTCGATAAGTGCAGAAAAACCCCGATCAAAGCCGGGTAATAGATCTTCTTTTAAGCAGTTAAAGTTATTGCCATGCGTATCCCAACCGCCACCGCTTTTGCATTTCTTGTTAAGTTTATCATCGCCTAACCAGAATACGGTAATAAAGGGAACCCCTGCTTCCACCATTCTTCTAGCAAGCAAAAGCGACATGCCATTGGTGTTATTACCATATCTTTCACGCATACTAACAGGTTCATCTGCAACATCGAAAGCCTTGGTGGCTTTTGCGGAAAGAAGCAACGACATTGCTTTTTCCTGAAGCTTGGTCCAAGTGGCGCTTTTATTCGATTGATCAAGCTGACGCCTTGCACCATCAAGCTTGTTTAATATTTCCTGCCTAGCCAGCAGCCGTTTGGGATTCATGCTTGCATCAAGGCTGATCGAAGGCGCGGTGAAGGAAAGGGGCTTATCGATGGTTCCCAAAACATAAAGGGGATCGTATTCCACACCCAGCTTGGCAGCAAACTGGCCCGGCCTGGTATAAGGGGCTGTACTTGGTTTTTCAGGCAGGGTGATTGCATTGGGCATATACGGATGTGGCGGGCGCTTTGCAGAGATCACACTTCCCATGAAGGGCCAATCATCCGGCATGGGGGTACGATTATTACCCAACGAAAGAAAACTCTGATCAGGCACATGGCCTGTCAGATTGTAATAGTAGCCCGCATGATGATCGTTGGTATTAACTGTGCTTTTCACACCTTGAATAATCGCAAGGTGTTTGGCTTGCTTAGCGAGCAGGGGCAGATGTTCGCAAAGTTTAACGCCCGGCGCAGTGGTTTCAGTCTGCTTGAAAAGCCCACGGTATTCTTCGGGGGCGTTGGGTTTCATATCCCAGGTATCGATATGCGAAGCCCCACCCGAAAGAAAGAACAGGATGGTTGATTTGGCTTTGCCTTTACCCGATGCTGCAACTGCTTGGGGAGCAGCCATTAAGCCGGGGGCACCGAAACCAAAACCAGCAATTCCTGCAGTGGAAGCTACAACAAAAGATCTTCTGGATTGATTCATGGCAAAAACCATTGAGGCATGCTTATTCGGCGTAAGTCTATTTTCAATCTAACAAGTTTAAATGTCAACAGGGAAATAAGAGTGGAAATCCTTATTTATAAAGGGAAAGTTCTTTTCCCAAGGGTCATAAGGATGATAAAGTCTTCTAGGATAAACATTTAAATATTAGGAAACAAAATGGCAGTTAATTTTGGACATATGTTGCAGGGGACGATGACCTTGCTGGGTAGGATTTCTCTTTGTGCGATATTCCTTTCCAGTGCCATTGGTTTCAACCTCCCAAACTTTGAAGACGCAATCTCTGCGATGGCCCGTCAGGGCGTACCCATGCCTCGGGTTGCATTGGTGTTGGCCATAGGCTCACTTCTTGCGGGCAGTTTGATGGTAATCATTGGTTGGAAAAGCAAAGTAGGTGCGGGCCTATTACTTTTATATCTACTTGTGGAAACCTATTACTTCCACGACTTCTGGACGATGCAGGAATCAATTTCGAAAAAGCTGGAGATGGTTCAATTCATGAAAAATCTTTCACTGATGGGGGCCATGCTTTTCATCATAGCTAACGGGGCAGGGCCTTATAGCCTTGATGCCCGTGCAAAGGGTGGTTTTTCCGCATCCAAAAAATAAAACAGGTGATCCAATGTCAAGAAGCATAATGGTGTGTTCGTTCGTTGTGCTTTTTTCCATGTCGGTTTCGCAATCTGCAGAAATCGCACTTCCCAAAAAGAATTTCAATCCGCTAGCGTTAGAAGAAATGATGCTAGGGTTCATCGCAGAAAATAACCTTCCCGGCGCATCGGTTGCAGTTGCATATCAGGGGAAAGTTGTATTCTCTGCAGGGTTTGGTTATGCAGAACTGCCTGATGAAATGAATGGGAACCGTGGAGTTCCAGCAGCGCCTAGTTCCTTGTATCGCATTGCCAGCATTTCCAAACCCATCACCTCAATTGCAATCATGCAATTAGTGGAAAAGAAAAAGCTCAACCTAACGGATAAAGTCACCGACATACTCAAGTTTGATCCATTTCTAGAGGGTGATGCAAAGCCCGACCTGCGCTGGAAAGAAATCACAATAACGCAGTTATTAAGCCATACGGGTGGATTCGACAGAGCAAAATCTTTCGATGCAATGTTTAAGTCGGTGCAAATCGCCAAGGCATTCAACAAGCCCGCACCCGCATCCAAAGAAGATGTCATCCGCTACATGATGGGCAAGCAACTCGATTTCAACCCAGGAGAAAGATTTGCATACTCGAACCTAGGTTACTGCCTTCTAGGAAGAATCATCGAAAAAGTTTCGAACCAGACTTACAACGATTATGTCACTGAAAATATTTTCAAACCCTTAGGCATCGATGAAATCAAACCGGGTAAATCTCTTGCATCCAATCGACATCCCAACGAAGTCGTTTACTATCCACCAACACCTTCTAAAGCCAACAGCGTTTTTCCACCCTACGAACCTGTGGATATCGCCTATGGCACCCATGATCACGAATCACTCGATGCAGTGGGCGGTTGGATTGCGACTGCTCGCAGCCTAGTGCAACTCGCTTCCAGCCTCGATGATGATGCCCTTACACGGGTATTGGGAAAAGAAGCCACGAAGGTAATGTTCAGCAATCCTAAACTTCAAAAAGAAGAAAAGCCCTCTCCCACTTTTTATGCCCTAGGTTGGAATGTCCGACCTGTTGAAAATACCTTAAAGGCCAACACTTGGCATAATGGCGCTCTCTCAGGCACTTCTACTCTTTTAGTACGAAGACACGATGGTTACACTTGGGCAGTGCTATTCAATGGCAGCAAACCATCAGGGAAAGACAAACCAACTTCTCCTTCAGGCGCAATCGATCCACTAATGCACAAAGCAGTTGATTCAGCAGAGACCCCCGCCAAAGATGAAACTTTTTCAAAGCCTTCAAGGTTAAAGCGCCTGAGGCCTTTCAAAGATTAACTTTCTTTTACTTGGCTGCGGATGCTTTCAGAGCCGGATGGGCAAGAAAGCAGAAGCATTTGCCACGGAATGACACGGAAAAACACGGAATCAAAAAAAACACATCTTTCAGAGCCGGATGCGTAAGCGACGGTTCTTTCTTGCGGAGGCGAACACAACTTTTTATTGCATATCTTTACAAGCCTGCAGCGCAAGCAAAGGTTCTTAAAAGAAGCAAAGCATTTTTACCGCGAAGACGCTAAGACCGCGAAGAGCCAAAAAGGCAGAAGCAGAAGACATATTTGCCACGGAAGGACACGGAAAAGAAGTGGAAAAGGGGGAAGAGGAATTTTCAGAGCCGGATGCGTTAGCGACGGTTCTTTCTTGCGCAGGCGAACACAACTTTTTATTGCATATCTTTACAAGCCTGAAGCGCAAGCAAAGGTTCTTAAAATACATGTTTACTATTCACACATTATTCCTTCGCTTGCGCTTCAGGCTTGTAAGACAAGAAATACCGTTAAGAGGATAGAACTCCGCATACGCAAAGTTGACATTGAAGTGGGTGCAAGATCTAAAGGTTCAAATGGAGTAGTTGCAGTGGGGCTTCCCCATCGCAACTACTCTGTCTTAAAACAAGCTCATATCAATGAATGGGAAGTAAAAGAAAAAGGTACAGGGCCAGCACCAGCGGATTGACATCCGCCGCTCAATAAGAAAAGGTGGGCTTGAGGGCATTAAAAAAGTGGTGAAGGATAGAAGCCCGGGCTAGCGAAGCGAAGGGCCCTTTTCCCGGAGGGAAGAGGGTTGGGAGTTGGGGGAAGAAAAGTAAAAGGCGAGGGGCGAGCACCAGCGGATTTACATCCGCCGCTCAATAAAAAAGGTGGGCTTGAAGGCATAGTGGATGGGCTTGGTTATCTATTCCTATTAGTTCACAAAGACGCCGCCGGTGTTGGCTGGATCGCCGCTGTAGAAGGAGAACAGCAGATCCAAAGCTGGGAAGTTAAAGACATTAACTTGTGGGCCACCGCCTGGTCCAGCGCCGGTGAGGATATCTGCAATGCCATCAGTGTTGCCATCGTTGATGCCAACGCGAACGCCGCCTGTAAAGTCTTCTGCGTAGGCCATGAACTGGGCAAGTAAAGCGCCGGTATTAGGATCCCAGACAGCAACGACGGGCGAACCACCAGCGCCAGCGCCAGTGACGACCTCGAAGGTTCCATCGTTGCCGATATCGCCTGCTGCGACGAAAACGCCGCCGGTGAAATCAGTAGCGTAGGCATACCATTGGCTAATGATTGCGTTGGTAGCACCATCATAGACTTTAACATGGGGTGCGCCAGTTGGGCCAGCGCCTGTAACTAGGTCGAGGATACCATCGTTATTGAAGTCGACTGATGCAACGCTAACACCGCCTGTGAAATCTACTGCATAAGCGTAGAAGGATCGAAGGACGGTAAGATTGCTGCCATCGAAGATGCGAACTTCTGGACCGCCGGTAGGGCCAGCGCCAGCGATGATATCTAAAATTCCATCACCGTTAACATCTTGAACTGCAACGAATACACCGCCGGTAAAAGCTTGATCGAAAGCAAAGAAAGCTTCCATGACTTCGCCGGTTTGGGAATTAAGGATAGCGATAGCTGGTCCGCCGCCGAAGCCTGCACCTGCGATGATGTCTGCAACACCATCGTTGTTGAAGTCGCCTGAGACAACTTTAATAGGGCCACTGAATCCGGGGAAAGGTACTGCGGTGCCTGCTTCTGCACCGGTGATAGGATCATAAAGGGTGACTGTGCTGGAACCGCCAGAGGAAGATGCAGGCGGCGTTCCTACTACCAACGGTGTAGCAGGCAAAGAGGTTGCAGTCACTTGGGCACTACCGCTTGCATAGTTAGTTTGGGTGGTCGTGATGGTTGCAGTGGAAGAAGTATTAGCTGCTACCCCGGTTACTGTTACCAAACCAGTGTTGGATATCGCTACGGTTCCACCAGCGGTAGCGGTGCCACCATAGGTGAAGTTAGCATCGTAGTTGGTGATCTGCACGGTGAATCCGTCTGTAGTAGCATTTGAGGTGCCAAAGGTTGGCGTGTTTGCTACACCAATAATGTTGGCTACTTGCACTGGACTTCCGCTACTAATCGCATTCGTGGTTACCACTGCTGTCAGGGTGCCAAGAGTTGGAGTGGTACTAAAGGTTACTATCAACTGAGTTGCAGTTGCGCTTGTAACAGTACCCGTGCCGCTACTTAAGGTAACCGTGTTGTTAGCAGCATTTGTATCAAATCCAGTGCCATCAATGGTCAGAGAGGTAGCAGTGACTAGCAGATCACTGGTGTTTAAGGTTACCGAAGGCGCAACAGTAGCAGTCTGCCCAGTGAAGGCAATGCTGTTTAAGAGTACGCTGACGCTGGAGATATTAGAGATGTTATTGGAAGTTATAATGTCGAGTCTTCCATCGCCGTTAACATCGCCCAAGTTCACGCCGCGTGGATGACTTGCCGTCGGGAAGTTTTTATTGGTACTGAAGGTACCATTGCCATTCCCCAACAGCACACTCGTTGTGTCGGCGCTTAAATTCGCGGTGGTGATGTCGAGCCTGCCATCGCCATTCACATCGCCCAAGGTTACGGAGTATGGACCATTACCCGTCGCGAAGGTTTTCTGGCCTTGGAAGGTACCATTGCCGTTGCCTAAGAGAAGGCTAACGTTGTTGGAACTGGAGCCATAATTCGCGGTGATAATGTCGAGATTACCATCGCCATTCACATCGCCCACAGTCACGGACTGTGGATAAGATCCCACAGCGAAGTTGGCTTGAGATACAAAAGTTCCATCGCCATTGCCGAGAAGAACGGTGGCACTATTACCGTAATAATTCGCGGTGATGATGTCGAGTATACCATCGCCGTTCATATCGCCTAAAGCCACGCTTCGTGGATTTGCTCCAGTGTATGTGGATGATGCAGCTGCAAAAGTGCCGTCGCCATTGCCCAAGAGCACGCTAGCGCTGCTGGAACCATAATTCGCGGTGATGATATCGAGTTTACCATCGCCGTTCACATCGCCTAAAGCCACGCCGCGTGGATTAAGACCACTAGATCCCGTGGTAAAGATTTGCTGGGCTTTGAAGGTGCCGTTGCCATTACCCAAGAGCACGCTGACGTTATTGTCACTACGATTCGCGGTGATGATATCGAGTTTGCCATCGCCGTTCACATCGCCCAAGGTCACGGAGTATGGACCACTACCCGTCGCAAAGGTGGTAGGAGCACCAAAGGTACCATTGCCATTACCCAACATAACTATAACGCTGGCACCATTCGAACCCCTATTCGTGGTTATGATGTCGAGCTTACCATCACCGTTCACATCGCCCGAGGTCACGGCGCGTAGATAAGTAGAAGATCCTGTGGAGAAGGTTTGCTGGGGCGAAAAAGTAGCAGTAGTGGCACTACCACCCGTGCCTAAGAGCACGCTGGCGTTATCAGAGTTATAATTCGCGGCAATGATATCAAGTCTGCCATCGCCGTTCACATCGCCCAAGGTCGCGGATCGTGAATTAGTTCCCGTGGCAAAAGTAGCTGCAGATTTAAAGGTGCCATTGCCATTACCCAAGAGCACGCTGGCATTGGTGGACCCAAAATTTGCAGTCAAGATATCGAGTTTACCATCACCGTTCACATCCCTCAAGGTCACGGAGCGAGGATTAGTTCCTGGGGTGGAATTTATCGGGCCTTGAAAGGTGCCATTGCCATTGCCCAAGAGCACGCTAATGTCGTTACCAGCTTTTGCGGCTACGATGTCGAGTTTACCATCGCCGTTCACATCGCCCAAGGCCACGAAGACTTGAGGATTACCTACGGTGAAAACTTGGGACGCTTGGAAGGTGCCATCGCCATTGCCCAAGAGCAAGCTGCCATTGGAACCGGACCTATTGCCGGCAACAATATCAAGTTTCCCATCGCCATTCACATCGCCCAAGGCCACAGAATATGACTGTGCTGCATTTAGCGTGTCGACTGCTTGACCTGCAAAGGAACCATTGCCGGTGCCCAAGAGAACGCTGACGTTACTGGAGCCTTGATTCGCGGTGACGATATCGAGTGTTCCATCGCCGTTCACATCGCCCAAGGCCACGGAGCGAGGACTCGTTCCCGTGGCGAAAGTGGTTTGAGCTTTAAAGGCGCCATCGCCATTACCCAAAAGCACGCTTGCGTTATTGGAGCCTTTATTCGCGGTAATGATATCGAGTGTTCCATCACCGTTTACATCGCCCAAAGTCACGGAGAAGGGCTGAGTGCCCGTGGCGAATGATTGCTGGCCTTGGAAGGTGCCATTGCCATTGCCCAAGAGCACGCTAACGCTGGCAGCGTTATAATTTGCGGTGATCATGTCGAGTTTACCATCGCCATTCACATCGCCCAAGGTCACGGAGGCGGGCTTAGATCCCGTGGAGAAGGTGGATTGCGCTGCAAACGAAGGCAATGCGGTAATGGTTGGCAAGCTTACGAGGTTCAAACCAAGTGAGCCGACACCAGTAATACCGGTAACATTTACGGTGTAGGTGGCCCCTGAACCAGATACGGAGGAGATAGTTCCGTTAGCAACGGTTCCGGTAGCAATTAAATTGAAGTCGGCAGCATCCACCCCGGTAACTGGTTGATTGAAAGTAACCGTGAACGAAGCGGAATCGGTGACAGCACTTCCAGGTGCATTAATGGATAAGGCATGTGGAAATGCCGGCGAGAAGGGAACAGGGGGTGTAATAAAAGCACCAGCAGTATAATTAAACACTGTATTAGCTGAAGTTGAATTAGTTCCATTGATATCAGTTACTAAAACATTTGCAGCTCCAAAGGTGCCAGGAGGTGTGACTGCTGTAATCTTTTGTCCGTTCACCACGGTAAAACTGGTTGCAGCATTGCCGCCAATAGTGACTGCAGTTACGTTGCTTAAAGCGAGACCGTTAATAGTGATGGTTGTCCCACCTCCTGTAGGACCGGCGGCAGGGGAAATACTTGTTATCCTTGGTACTTCAACAATGTTGGCTACGTTCACTTCGTTACCGCTGCTAATCCCATTCGTGGTTACCACTGCACCCAAGGTGCCAAGAGTTGGCGCAGTATTAAAGGTTACTGTAAGCTGGGTTGCAGTTGCGCTGGTGACGGTGCCTGTACCGCTGCTTAAGCTCACCGTGTTATTGGCTGCGATCGTATCAAAACCTGCGCCTGTAATGGTGAGCGTGGTGGCGTTGATCGCCAGATTGTTTGTGCTAGGAGTTACGGTAGGACTGTAAGTGTACAGTGTGTTGGCAGTATTGGTACCGCCCACCGTGGTAACTTCAATACTTACAGCACCTGCAGTGTGAGCAGGTGTAGTTGTGGTAATGCTTGTTGAGCTAACCACGGTAAAATTGACAGCAGTGCCACCAATGGTAACAGAAGTTGCGCCGGCCAAGTCGGTGCCTGTGATGGTAATGTTCGTACCACCTGCGCCAGATCCGGTAGTAGGCGAAACGCTAGTAACAGTAGGTGCTGGTGGAATTGTGCCATTAAATTCGTAGGCGCCAATACTGGGCGTGGTGGTAGATCGGGTATAACCGCGTTGATCCAAGCCAAAAATCGGTGCTGCATTACTTACAGTTGCATCGCCCGCTGCAATTGCGGGGCTAAGAGCACCGAGTGCCATGGTTTCGGTGGGGCCACCGTTATTAGCTAAAGGGCTAAGTAGGGGATCGCCAACAATGTCTCCCGAACCTGATGAGCCGCCAGTGGTATCATTTAAAGTTCCATCTTCCACAAGGTTATTGAGATTAGTACCGATGCTACCCCCACCGAAGTAATCATTACCGCTAGGGCTATTGGCAATGATGGTGTTAGCAATGTTGAGGAAACCGTTGTTCTGGAGGCCACCGCCAGCTTGAGAAGAATTGCCAGAGAATGTGCAATTAGTGACGGTGAGGGTGTCGTAGTTATTGATGCCACCGCCGAAATTTGTTGCAGTGTTCTCAGAGAGTGTGGAATTGGAGATGGTGATGGTGCCTCTGTTGTTGATGCCGCCGCCATAGCGTCCAGTATTATTATCAAAGGTAGAATTGGAGACGGTGATGGTGCCACCGGTGCTGTTGAAGATGCCACCGCCGTAGGAGCTTGAAGTATTGCCAGATATAGTGGAATTGAAGATGTTGAGGGTTGCGCTGCCGTGGTTAAGGATGCCGCCGGCATCGCCGGTTGCAGTATTGCCAGAGATGGTGGAACTATAGATGTTGAGGGTGCCTTCGTTATTAAAGGCTCCGCCACTGCCTGCGAGATTGGCCCCAGTAACAGTCACGCCGGAGATGGTTAGATTGCCCCCAGCATTGATACTGAAAATACTAAAGTTGCCTTGGTTAGCGTCAATGGTAAGCGAGGAAGCGCCAAGGCCGTTAATGCTTAAGGTGCCTGCGGAGCTAGAAGTTGCAATGCTGGGCAAAGCGGATGCCAGATTGATGCTGTAGGGGCTGTTAACTATAGAAAAATCAATGATGTCATTGGCTGTGTTGGCGTTAGCATCGAATATGGCCTGCCGAAGCGACCCAGCACCTGCATCTGAATCGTTTATTACCGTAAAGGTTGCAGGCACAACTCTTTCTTCAAGGCTAAGGAGTTCGAGCCTACCGCGAATACCCTTTTTTAATACTGTTTTAGTGGTTTTTGGAGTGAAAAGTTTTTTGAAAGCATTTAACATCGGTGGGATTTCCAATAAGTAAAAGCAGCTTAACTGCAGGGCGGTTAAAAATACGCTCCAAGAGCATTATCGGTACAAAGCAAGCACCAATTAAAACAGAACTAACATTCTTTAATAGTATCTGACAAAAAAAATGTTGTCAACTAAAAAAGCAGAATACTCACTCTATTCTTCCTATTTTAAATAATCCATAAACTCAAAATCACCACTGTTTACCAGCTTTTTGATGCATATTGGTAAGATTGCGCAGAGAGCACCAAAAGAATTAACCATGGAAAGAAGAATAAGCAGAAGCAGAAGTTAGCCACCGATTAAAACAAAATTTAACGGATATAAAAACAATCAGATGCCGAGTCTTGCCACCAATTAACACGGAATTTCACGGAATCAAAACACTGCATTCAGAGCCGGAAGTGTAAGCGACGGTTCTTTCTTGCGAAGGCGAACACAACTTTTTATTGCATATCTTTACAAGCCTGAAGCGCAAGCAAAGGTTCTTAAAATACATGTTTACTATTCACACATTATTCCTTCGCTTGCGCTTCAGGCTTGTAAGACAAGAAATACCGTTAAGAGTCGGTTTCCAAATCCGCAGCTCATTGCGGACAAAGGAGCGCGGGCCCTTCGACAAGCTCAGGGACCGGGTTTATGTACGGTCAGTGGGCTTGCCGAACTGGCGGTTGGTATCAAGTAAAAACTCTCGTTCATCTTATCCTTAGGTGCAAAATCCAAAGGTTCAAATGGAGTAGTTGCAGTGGGGCTTCCCCATCGCAACTACTCTGTCTTAAAACAAACTCGTATCAAATAATGAGAAGTAAAAGGAAGAATAAGAAAAAGGCGTGAGGCAAGCACCAGCGGATTTACATCCGCCGCTCAATAAGACGAAAGTTGCAAAAGCAGTGGTGGAGGTTAGAAACCCGGGCTAGCGAAGCGAAGGGCCCTTTTCCCGGAGGGAAGAGGGTTGGGAGTTGGGGGAAGAAAAGTAAAAGTAAAAGCAAAAGTAAAAGAAAGCAAAAGAGAAAGCCGCTTGCACTAGCCCAAAAAATGCACGAAGATAGCGCTTTATTGATCCGTATGATCCTTACCATAAGAGTTGAACTCACCCTAGCCTTACATCTTTAATAAAAGAGATAAACATCATGCATAGTTTCAAAGTGTTATTTACTCTAGGTCTGCTTTTGTTGTGGAATCATGTTGCCCGGGCAGCAGATGATAACAAACCCACCTCCCATACCAAGAGAACCGTGGAAGGCTGGACGGTCCGAGTTGATGATCGTCTGCTTCAACCAGAAAACAAAGAAAAGCTTGATCGTGCTATTCACTTTCTCGAAGCCAAACTTATTGATATCAAGATCGTAGTTCCAGAAGATAAAGTGAAAAAACTGCAGACGGTAACCATCGTACTAGATCAAACCCATGGCAAGCTTAGCTCCATGCAATATCATCCGGGCGCTGGCTGGCTTACATCCAATGGCTACTCCGCAGACCTTGTGAAATGCGTTCATCTTCCTCGTATTGATGATCTGGTTACGAAGCGCAACACCAACGAACAACCCTGGGTCATTCTTCATGAACTGGCACATGCCTACCATGATCAATTTCTGGGGTTCGATGAACCACGCATTAAAGATGCCTATGAAAATTATAAAAAGAGTGGCAAAGGCGACATGACTCTTTTATACAATGGCAAACGAGTTAAGCATTATGCACTTACCAACCAAATGGAATTCTTTGCTGAGATGACGGAAGCTTATTTTGGCACCAACGATTTCTTCCCCTTCAACCGTGCAGAACTTAAAGAATCAGAACCCCAGATCTATGAGGTTCTAAAAAACACTTGGGATTCAACTAAAAAGTAACATTAACAAAGGATCTTGATCTAATGAACTTAAAACAATTTGCAATATGCTCTATCATGCTTGGAATAATGGCCACTACCAGCTTGGCTGCAACTCCAACCATCTTGAATATCTGGCCTGGCAAACCACCGGGCGAAACCAAAGAGCTTCCCGCAGAAGTTGATCTCACCAAAGATACCGACAAGTTGATTGCAGGCAAACGCATCATCAAGCTGGGCAATGTTTCTACACCCCAAATAGCTGTTTATAAGCCAGAAAAATCAAAAGATACTGGTGCATCAGTAATCATTTGCCCCGGTGGTGGCCATCATATTCTTGCCTACGATCTCGAAGGAACTGAAGTTGCAGAATGGCTTAACACCATTGGCGTAACAGGAATCGTTCTGAAATATCGTGTCCCTTTCAGAGACCCTGAGAAGCGTTGGGGCGCTGCAGTTGCAGATGCCCAGAGAGCTGTAAGCCTAGTGCGAAGCAAGGCCGCGGAATGGAACCTTGACCCCAAGCGAATTGGGATTTGTGGTTTCAGCGCAGGGGGCGAAACCGCAGGCTTGACTTCTTTGTTTCTTGAGGAAAGGCAATACACCGCTGCAGATGATGTAGACAAGGTTTCCTGCAAACCTGATTTTGCAATCCTGATTTATCCAGGTGGCTTTGATACCAAAGGGCAGGCTCAAATGCGCGAGAGCATCAAGGTAACAAAAGATACTCCACCCATGTTTTTAATTCATGCGTTTGATGATCCTGTCACCGCCAACAACTCACTTGCATTGGCAGTGGAATTAAAGAAAGCGGGCGTTCCAACAGAACTTCACATCTACGATGCAGGCGGCCATGGCTACGGCCTAAGGTTGGTGAACACTCTGCCCATCACCACTTGGCCCAAACGCTGCGAAGAATGGATGCAACGCAGAGGTTTGCTGAAAATGCCTTAATAACTTGATGCCGTGATACTATTTGACAACCTTAAGGATGCGGTTGTTGAAACTATCCGTGATAAACAATTCACCCTTCGGGCTGATTTGTACGCCATGAGGTTGAAAGAGTTCCACATTTTCAGGTGGGCCATCAACTCCAGCGCTGCCTTTTTTTCCTGTGCCCGCGACCAAAGAAGTGGTTTCCGTTTTAGGATCATAACGTAAAACCCTATGATTATCAGTATCAGCGATAAGGATCGTGCCATCGTTATCGGCACACAAATGTTTGGGCCCGTTTAATTCTGTATTTAATGCAGGGCCACCCACGCCTTTGCTTCCAGCCTTGCCCGTGCCAACCACGGTTTTGATCATGCCATCTTTGTCAACCATTCGGAGGGCATGGCCTCCGCGTTCCAAGATATAAAGATTGCCCATAGCATCCATGCAAGCAGCTCTCGGATCCACAAGAGGGCTATCCACCGCCTTCGAGTTATTTTTTGGCACGCCACCTTTGCCATTGCCTGCAAGGGTAGTAACGATATTGGTTTCAAGATTGACAGAACGGATTCGACGATTCTCTAGGTCGGTAATGATCAAGTTCTTTTTAGCAGCATCTAAAGCGATGCAGAATACCCCGGTGAAAACTGCTTTGGTAGCGGGGCCATTATCTCCTGAGAATGCTTTGGCGCCCGTGCCTGCAAATGCAGTAATGATATTAGTTTTGGGATCGATCTTACGCACCCGGTTATTCCAGGTATCGCCAACATAGATGGAATCATCCTTGCCAATGATCACACTATGCATGCCATTGAAAGTAGCTTCTTGCGCATTGGCATTATCGCCTGACGAACCTTTTGCACCGGTACCGCCTACAAGGGTCAGATTATTTTTAGAATCAACCTTCATGACCCGATGGCCTGCGATTTCGATGATGTAAAGGTCGCCTGAAGAGTTCCAATCAACGCCAAAAGGCCCTTTCAATTGAACTTCAGTTGCAAGGGCAGGGGGAGGATTTTTTCCTGAGCCTGCAACCAAAACTATTTTGGCAGCTTCCGCAATAACCGAGATGC
>Ga0209296_1001504_pt1 | contig 17844 bp, 20 predicted proteins | sample S_130206_EF_Meta_FD_187319 | JGI IMG/M metagenome (GOLD analysis project Ga0209296, IMG submission 187319) | Freshwater microbial communities from Lake Simoncouche, Canada to study carbon cycling - S_130206_EF_MetaG (SPAdes) (version 2) | ecosystem: Environmental > Aquatic > Freshwater > Lake ...
TGTGCTATAGTATCCTTATCGTTTATTTTACGACTAATGGCAAACAGAGTAAAAGGTGTCACCATGGCATTTATACGGGAAAAATACCCTAATTTTGATAATGAATATCATAAAGTATGGAGAGCTATTTGCAAAAAAAGACTTGCTGCTCTTGATGGTAGAAAGTCCACTTCTGGTAGACTCACTGGAGTTATGGAAGAATGTCGTCAATTTTTTCCATATCTTAATGTGGATGAGATGGGTACAGTGGCAAGTTCAATTTCTGATAAATTTAGATATAGTCTTGGACTTGAAGATTGGGATCATTGGAGATTAAAACTTCCCAAAATCTTTGGGGATTCGGAAACTTCTAGTGGTACAATTGTGACATTATTTGAGACTGATTCTGACGGAATACCACAAAAAATCTCTACAATGCCCAAAAATCAAACTTTCACGGTCTCTGTTACTTCTGATCAGGGAGACCATCTTTTTAAAATGTCTGGAGTTCCCAGAGATATTGCTATGACTTCTATTTCCGAGATTACAAAGTCACTTGCATGAAAACCGAATAAGAAAGTGGGGAGAGCAACACTCCCCATTTTTTATGTTCTCCAATATATACTAATGATGTTGCCTTCGGGGACATTATTCACTTACAGACGCTTTAAGGAGGTCTATTATGTTTGGAACAAGTACATTTACTATGACAGTACCACAAACTGCAAAGTATCTATTAGAAATTCAAAAAAATAGTATTGGAATGGATGAGTGGTTGAAGAGGTTTGAAACTGTGTTTGAATCACACACAAACTATCCGCCACATAATTTGGTTAAAGAAAGTAGTGTTGATTTCAGATTGGAAATTGCACTTGCAGGATATAAAAAAGAAGATATTGAAGTTACTACAGAATGGAATAAACTTTTTGTGGAAGCAAAAAAAATAGATGATTCTGATGTTGAATATATTCATCAAGGAATAGCAAAAAGAGCATTTACTCGATCTTGGAATCTTTCTGATGATGTAGTGGTTGGTGATATTTCATATGTTGATGGATTGCTCACCATCAAACTAAATAGAGTTATTCCAGAACATCAGAAGAAAAAGGCATATCAACTCAACTAAATAGTATTGATCTAAACTATCGTCGCCGCAGGGAGGGAACTGGCAAAATCCAGTTGCACCTCCCCTTTTTTTGTGCTATAATGGTTGGAGAGGAGGAAATAAAATGGCAATCAAACTCGCTTTGCTAAAATCTGGAGAGACCGTCATCTCCGATATTAAGGAAATATTTTCCAATGATCCCCTGAAATCTATCCTTCAGGGATATCTATTCAAAAATCCTCATAAGGTAAGTACACAACAACCTATTCTTCTTACTGAGGAAGTATATCCTAGTAATGATTCAATTCAGGTTGCACTTTCTTCTTGGATTATGCTGACTAGTGATACTGAAATTGTAGTAGCACCTGATTGGATTGTTGCTATAGTTGAACCAATCAAATCTTTAAAAGACTTATACGAGGAAAAAATTAATGACAAAACAAGTGAAATGTTTACTTCTGAAAATTGATACAGTATTAATTACAGAAATTATTGAAGTTGGTTCCGAACTTGGAGAACCTGATTGCAAATTGATCAATCCATATGAATATTTTGGTGAAGGAGATATGAGACCCTGGCCTGAGGTTACTAATCAAACTGAATTGATGATTCATTCTGATAGTATTCTTACTATTGCAGATCCAACTCCAGAAATTATTGAAAACTATCTTAAACTAACTGCATAATGCGCTTTTACACTAATGTCCAGATGGTTGGGGACCACTTCTTGGTTCGTGGTTATGAAAATGGTAGACATTTCATGACCCGTGAGAAGTTTTACCCGACTCTTTTTGTCCCCTCAAAAAAGAATACTCAATACAAAACCTTGAATGGTGAATATGTTGAAGCAGTACAACCAGGAACTGTAAGAGAATGTAGGGAGTTTATTAAGAGATATGATGGTGTAGAGGGATTTGATATTTCTGGAAATGACCGATACATCTATCAGTATATTTCTGAGACTTATCCTGAAGATGAACTCAAGTTTGACATTAGTAAAATTAAAGTTACAACAATTGATATTGAGGTTGCATCTGAGAATGGATTCCCTGATGTAGAAAGTGCTGCCGAAGAAGTATTGTTGATTACGATTCAAGATTATAATACGAAACAGATTCGTACTTGGGGTCTTGGTAAGTTCAATAATCGGCAGACTAATGTAAACTATCGTTCCTTCACAAACGAGTATGATTTGTTGAACGACTTCATTAGTTGGTGGATGATTGAGGAGAATACTCCAGAAGTCATTACTGGTTGGAATAGTGAACTGTATGACATTCCATATTTGGTTCGTCGTATAGACCGTGTTCTTGGTGAAAAACTGATGAAGCGAATGTCTCCTTGGGGACTTGTAACTGAAAGTGAGAAATTTATTTCTGGTCGTAAGCATATCTCTTATGATATTGGTGGAGTAAGTCAACTTGATTATTTAAATCTTTATAAGAAATTTACTTATAAAGCGCAGGAATCTTATCGTCTTGACCATATTGCTTCGGTGGAACTTGGTTCTAAGAAACTTGACCACTCCGAGTTTGATACGTTCAAAGACTTTTACACCAAAGGTTGGCAGAAGTTTGTAGAATATAACATCGTTGACGTAGAACTTGTTGACCGTTTGGAAGACAAGATGAAGTTGATTGAACTAGCTTTGACGATGGCATATGATGCTAAGGCAAACTATGCTGATGTATTCTCTCAGGTTCGTATGTGGGATACAATTATCTACAACTATCTGAAAAAGAAGAATATTGTCATTCCTCCAAATGTGAGGTCTGACAAAGATTCTAAGTATGCTGGTGCATATGTGAAGGAACCAATTCCTGGTGTGTATGATTGGGTGGTATCGTTAGATTTAACATCTCTATATCCTTCTCTTATTATGCAATATAATATTTCTCCCGAAACTCTCTTAGATGAAAAATATCCAGGAATAACTGTCGATAAATTACTCAATAAAGAAGTTGTCATAGAAAATATTGAAGGTAAATGTGTTTCTGCAAATGGTTGTATGTATGATACGACTAAAAAAGGAATATTTCCACAACTCGTAGAAAAAATCTTTAACGATAGGCAATATTTTAAAAGGGAAATGTTAAAAGAAAAGTCTAATCTGGAGGTAATTGAAGGAGAATTAAAACGAAGAAAAGTTGACTTAAATACTCCATAATATAAATAATAAAAAGTGTTCAAGTCGAATGAATTATTTAAAATCTTATTGTAAATTGATTAGGAATGCCGAAAGTAGAAATTGGAAGAGAAAATGTATTGAATTTTACATTGAGGAACATCATGTTTTCCCGGTTTCAATTTATGGGAAAAATAATAGAACGGTTTTATTAACTCCAAAAGAACATTTTTTAGCACATTGGTTGCTTTATAAAATTTGTTTGAAAAGATATGGAATTAGAAATAATAAAACCTTTAGTATGGGTTCTGCATTTGCTATGATGTGCGTTACTAATGATTTACAAGAAAGAAAATATACATCAAGACAATATGAAACAGTTAGAAATTGTTTGTCCAATATTAGAACTGGAAAATCTAGGAATGATATGAAGGGTAAAAAATATTTTGGGGCAAGTGAAGATTCTATAAAAAATGGAATAGAAAAAATGAGACAAAAGAAAATTGGAATGAAGATAGAGTATCCTAAAAATAGAAAATCTGCACCTTGCTCTATAGAAAAATCAAAAAAAATATCAGAAACTAGAAAAAATACAAAATTAAAATTTATATCTATGAGTGAAGAAGAATTTAGTGTGTGGATTTCTAATCAAAATCTTTACAGGAAAGATGGAGCAAGAAATTCAAATGTCACTAGAGTATTGATGTGGAGAAACCTGTCTTTGGAAAACTATTATGGAAATTGATTATTCTAAAATATCAACAGAAGAATTAAAAAAACTTCGTCAAAATTGTATTAAAAATATTTCAAAATATACTAATAATCAAATGGCGAGAAAGATACAAATCAATAGTTTGTACGGGGCAATTGGAAATCAATGGTTTAGGTATTTTAAATTGGCAAATGCTGAGGCAATCACTCTTTCGGGGCAGGTTTCAATTCGTTGGATTGAAAATAAATTGAATAAGTATTTCAATAATATACTTAAAACAGATGAAGTAGACTATGTTATTGCATCCGACACTGATTCTGTATATTTGAATATGAGTCCATTGGTAGAAAAAATTTATAAAAATAAAGAAAGAAAAAATGAAGATATAGTTAACTTTTTAGATAAAGTTTGCAAATCAGAACTTGAAAAGTATATTGAAAGTTGTTACCAAGAATTGGCAGACTATGTAAATGCCTACGACCAGAAGATGCAGATGAAACGGGAGAATATTGCTGACCGTGGAATCTGGACTGCTAAGAAACGTTACATTCTCAATGTTTGGGATAGTGAGGGTGTTCGTTATGATCAACCTAAACTGAAGATGATGGGTATTGAGGCAGTTAAATCTTCTACTCCTGCTCCTTGTCGTCAAATGATTAAGGATGGTCTAAAACTGATGATGAGTGGAACTGAAGAACAGGTGATTAAGTTTATTAATAAGTGTCGTACTGACTTTAGAAAACTTCCACCAGAGCAGATTGCATTTCCAAGAACTGCTTCTGATGTTCGTAAGTATCGTTCTCATTCGGACATTTATTCTAAAGGAACACCTATTCATATTCGTGGAGCACTTCTTTTCAATCATTATATTACGCAGAAGAATCTTACAAATAAATATTCACTTATTGGTAATGGTGAGAAGATTAAGTTCATTTATCTCAAAAAACCAAATATCATTCAAGAAAATATCATCTCTTTCATTCAAGACTTTCCTACAGAACTGGGTCTTGACAAATACATTGATTATGAACTACAATTTGAAAAGAGTTTTCTTGAACCACTTAAATCCATTCTTGATGCAATTGGATGGAAAACCGAACATACAACAACCTTGGAGTCATTTTTTAACTAATGGATTTTTTAAAAGATATAGTAAACGAAATCGGTGGAGAATACACACAACTTGCATCAGAGATTGACGAAACTGAAACGTATGTGGACACCGGTAGTTACATATTCAATGCTCTTGTTAGCGGGAGCATCTTTGGTGGGGTATCTGGTAATAAAATTACTGCAATTGCGGGCGAATCAAGCACTGGAAAAACTTTCTTTAGTTTGGCAGTCGTTAAGAATTTTCTTGATAATAATCCTACTGGATACTGTCTGTATTTTGATACTGAAGCTGCAATCACCAGATCCTTATTAGAGGGGAGAGGCATTGACACAACTCGCTTGGTTGTTGTCAATGTTGTCACTGTAGAAGAGTTTCGTGGAAAGGCACTGAAAGCAGTTGATCTTTATATGAAGAAACCCGAAGCAGAACGCAATCCTTGCATGTTTGTGCTAGATTCTTTGGGAATGCTTTCCACAAGCAAAGAGATTAATGATGCTCTGAACGACAAGGAAGTAAGGGATATGACCAAATCCCAACTAATCAAAGGTGCATTCAGAATGCTTACTTTGAAACTGGGTCAGGCAAATATTCCAATGATTGTAACCAATCACACTTATGATGTGATTGGTGCATACGTCCCAACAAAGGAAATGGGAGGTGGTAGTGGTCTCAAGTATGCTGCGTCTACTATCATTCATCTCTCTAAGAAAAAGGAAAAAGACGGAACAGAAATCATTGGTAATATCATCAAATGTAAGACTGCCAAATCACGTTTAAGTAAGGAGAATCAACAAGTTGAAGTTCGTCTTTATTATGATGAACGTGGTCTTGATAAGTACTATGGTCTTCTAGAACTTGGTGAACTTGGTGGAATGTGGAAGAATGTTGCTGGTAGGTATGAGATGGATGGTAAAAAAATCTATGCAAAACAAATTCTTGCCGAACCTGAAAAATATTTTACTCCAGAAGTAATGCAGGCACTTGATGAAACAGCACGAAAGGAATTTAGTTATGGTTTATGAAAAACATCAGAATTATACAAACTGGTGTTGATATATCCAGGATATTGAATCAATTACACCAATATACTGAAGATTGGGGATCTCAAAAAAATATTGAGAATACCGAACAGCAAGATCCATCAAAATACACAACAACTGCAGATGTACTGCAGTTAGTTATGGGTGGCATTACCAAAGAGGGAGAATATGTTGGAAATACTGAAATTTGTATTAAAACTCCAGCATATGAAAGACATACTGAGATTCTTAAATTTGTATTTGATAGATTTAAGAAGTTAAGACGATGCGCCTTTTTATCGCTTCCGGTTGGTGAGATGGTAGGTTCTCATATTGACGAGGGAACTTATTATCTCACAAAAGATAGGTATCATCTTTCCATTCAGGGAAGATATGAGTATGCTGTTGGGGATGAAGTTGTGATTATTGAACCTGGAACATTTTTTTGGTTCAATAATAAACTTCCGCATAGTGCAGTGAATATTGGAGACAACGTTAGAATTACATTTGTATTTGACGTACCTCATCATAAGAAAAACTTATAGTTAAAATAATGGAAAGACTTGAAAATACGATTCTCCGAAACCTTGTATACAATGAAGATTATTCTAGAAAAGTTATACCTTTTATACAACCCGAATATTTTGAGCAAAGGTCTGAAAGAGTAGTCTTTGAGGAAATCGTTCAGTTTATTGTCAAGTATAATTCTGCAATTACCAAAGAAGCACTTGGTATTGAGATTGAGAACCGGACTGATTTAACCGAAACTGAAATTAAGGATATACGTGAAATCTGCACATCACTTAATGATTCGGTAGTGGAGAAGCAATGGATGCTAGATACTACGGAGAAGTGGTGTCGTGACCGAGCAATTTATCTTGCTCTGATGGAATCAATTCATATTGCTGATGGTAATGACGGGAAGAAAAATCGGGATGCAATTCCTGGCATTCTTTCCGATGCCCTAGCAGTATCTTTTGATAATAACATCGGTCACGACTATCTACAAAATTATAGTGAACGTTATGAATTCTATCACCGAAAAGAAGATAAAATTGAGTTTGATCTGGAATATTTCAACAAAATCACAAAAGGTGGCCTCCCTAATAAGACTCTCAATATTGCTCTCGCTGGTACAGGAGTCGGGAAATCCCTCTTTATGTGCCACGTTGCTAGTGCCGCGTTGCTACAGGGCAGGAACGTACTCTACATCACTCTTGAGATGGCGGAGGAACGAATTGCGGAAAGAATTGATGCAAACCTTCTCAATGTCCCGATTCAGCAATTGGTTGAACTTCCACGTTCAGCATTTGAGAATAAGGTAACAAGTATATCTAAGAAAACTCAAGGAACTCTAATCATTAAAGAGTATCCTACTGCTTCTGCACACTCTGGACATTTCAAGGCACTTCTCAATGAACTTGCTCTTAAGAAATCATTCCGACCTGATATTATTTTCATTGACTACCTTAATATTTGTGCTTCCAGTAGGCATAAGGCGAATGGTTCTGCAAATTCTTATTCGTACATCAAATCAATTGCGGAAGAACTTCGTGGTCTTGCAGTGGAATTCGCTGTTCCAATTGTTTCCGCTACCCAGACTACTCGTAGTGGTTATGGTAACTCTGATGTTGAACTTACTGATACTAGTGAGTCCTTTGGTCTCCCTGCTACTGCTGATCTTATGTTTGCCCTTATTAGCACAGAAGAGTTGGAAGGATTAGGGCAGATTATGGTCAAGCAATTGAAAAATCGTTATAATGATCCAACGGTCTTTAAACGTTTTGTTGTTGGTATTGACCGTTCCAAGATGAGACTTTATGATGTAGAACAATCTGCACAGAAAGACATACTTGACAGTGGACAGGAGGAGGAGTATAATTATGAAGAAAGCAAACCAAAAAAATCATTCGAAGGATTTAAATTTTAAATATGGCAACTATCGAACCTAATAAGTATATTGAATTTGTTCGTCAAACCACTAGTCCGGCAAGTAGTGAATATCCAAAACTTGTTGAACGTTTGAATGAACTGGAAGGGCAAGGTGCTGATGTTTCACGTCTGATGACTGCTGCATTTGGTATGAGTGCCGAAGCAGGTGAGTTTACCGAAGTAGTTAAGAAGATTTTCCTTCAGGGTAAACCTTATAATGAAGATAATATCTTTCATATGAAGCGTGAACTTGGAGATCTATGCTGGTATTTGGCACAAGCATGTATGGCATTGGATATTACCTTTGAGGAAGTTCTTGAAATGAACTATGAGAAACTGAGTGCTCGTTATCCAGAAGGTACTTTTTCCGCCTATAAATCTGAAAATAGAAAAGATGGGGATGTGTAAAAAATATGTCTATTCTTGGAAAAAGGAAAGGAAAACCAATAACAAGAATCCAATTTGATGCAATTCTTAAGAGATTTTTAGTTTTCTTAAAAAGGGAATTGAATTTGACTATTGATATTCCCTACATTCTCATCGATGATGTCGATTTCTCAAAGAAAAATATGGCATTTGGTATGATGAATAGTGATGGTATTATTTACATTAGTATTATTAATCGTCACCCATTAGATATCTTAAGAACTTTTGCTCATGAGTATGTTCATTACAAACAATCTATTAGGGGTAAATTATTGAAATCGAATCCTGGTAGTCCTGCTGAAAATGAAGCAAATGCAAAAGCAGGAGAAATCATGAGAAAGTATGGAAAACTTCATCCAGAATTATTTGATCTAATGTCAATTAGGTGAAATAATTTTTTTTTTATGTGACAGTTGGCAAACTGGACCACACCTCTTACAATGTCCCTCTAGAGGTGCCATAATGGTCTTGTGAATAAAACCTTTTAATGAAAAACACTCACCTCGAACACGCAGAAGATTCTATCCTAACGGGAAACTTAGAAGTATTAGATTGGTTCGTCAATCCTGGACATCTCAGTGTTAAGATTGATGGATCTCCTGCAGTATGCTGGGGAACCAATCCTGCGACTGGTAAGTTTTGTGTTGGGACCAAAAGTGTCTTTAACAAAGTAAAGATTAAGATTGCACATTCCCACGAAGAAATTGATCAATTCTACACTGATAAAGTTGCGAATATTCTTCATGCTTGCTTCGATTATCTTCCCCATACAGAGACAATCTATCAAGGTGATTTCATTGGGTTTGGTGGAATGAATGAGTACACCCCCAACACTATCACTTATCAATTCCCCGAAGTAGTAGAACAAACTATCATTCTTTGCCCACACACTTGCTATTATGCTCAGAACGATCTTCGTGATGCTGTTGCCATGCCTGACCGTGCGATCTGGAATGATACTGAGACAGTCAAGTTTGTGAAACCGAAGGCATCTATATTTGCCGGGGCAGAATACTTTGCCGACCTTGAGGAGGTGTGTAAGTTTGCTAAAGTGATGGCAGTTTGTGTTGAGTTTGTGACTCCTAAAGTTGCGGCACAAATCAAACAGCAATTGAATGTCTGCATTCGTGAGGGTAAGGAAGTTAATCCTGATGATTTTGAGAATCCTAACCTGATTCAGTTCTGGAAGTTGGTTAAGTCTATCAAGGAGGATGCACTATACCTTTGTCGTAATGATGGACCTGAAGCATATATTGGGAAGGACCGAATCGACTCAGAAGGTTATGTGATGACCAATGAGTTTGGTATGTTCAAACTTGTCAATCGTGAAGTATTCTCTCATGCCAACTTCACAATGCAAAAGAATTGGTAGTCATAAATATAAGTATATTTTATCGTTTATGACTATTTTGATCCCGGAAAAATGGAATAAAAAATGAAAAGTTTTTCAAAATTTATAACTGAAGCATCAAACAGTAAAGCAGTTCAACAAGCAACTCGTATGGGTCTTGTTACTGATGGTCATGGTGGATGGTATAATAAAGCGACTGGAGAATTTAGTGCAAAAACTTTTCAAGGTCAATTAAAATTTTATAACAAGCGCCAAATAATAGGTGGAAAAGATCCTAAGCAAACTGAACAAGAGAAGAATTTATCTCAAACATCTTATTTACAACCTGCACCTCAACAACCTGCTCCTCAACAACAAGTACAGGAACCAGTTCCACAAGATCAAGTTCCTATGGATCAACAACAAGTTCAGGAACCATTGCCGCCAGAACCATTTACTCCCCCACCAGTTGAAAAAACATTGGGAAATTTGACAATTGCTTTTGGACGTTTTAATCCACCAACAGTTGGTCATCTTCAATTGATGGATACTGCTGCAGCCTCCGCAGAACAGGATCAGAGTGATTATATCATTGTTCCTTCTAGAACTCAGGATGCAAAGAAAAATCCTTTGGATGCTGATACCAAAATTTATTATATGAGAAAAATGTTCCCTCAGCATAGTGAGAGAATTTATAATGATGTCAATATAAGAACTATCTTTGATGTTCTCAAAAAAGCACATAATGATGGATATTCGAGTGTAAGAATTGTTGGTGGATCTGATAGAGTTAAAGAATTTGATAAACTAGCAAATAATTATAATGGTAATCTCTACCAATTTGACAATATTGAAGTAATTTCTTCTGGTGATAGGGATCCTGATTCTGATGGAGTCGAAGGAGTTTCTGCATCAAGAATGAGACTTGCTGCTGCAGAGGGAGATTTTAAGACTTTCCGTGTCGGTCTTCCTCCAGAAGTTTCTAGAAAAGATGCAATGGAACTTTTCGATGTTCTTCGTCAATCTATGGGAATTGAGCAAATTCAACAAGAAGGATATGATATTTGGGAAATCGCTCCTAAATTTGATGCAAATTCTCTTCGTGAGAATTATATTTCTGAAAATATTTTCCAAATTGGACAATTAGTGGAAAATTTAAATACGGGTCTTGTTGGGCGCATTATTCGTAGAGGAACTAATTATTTAATTTGTGTCACTGAAAGTGGAATAATGTTTAAATCGTGGATTAAGGATATGATGGAAACCAAGAAATATACTGAAGTCAAAATGGATAGTGAAATGAGATTACCAGGAAAACCAAATACTTTAACTGGAACTCTCGGTGCATTTAAATATGCTTCACTTCAGACTCCAGGTGCTATTGGAACAAATAGTGATTACTTACAAATTGGTGGAAAAGCGTATGGTATTAATTTCATAAATAGATTTAGAAAAAAGTAAGTATTAAATTTTCCAATGACTACTAAAATTTTTGAAGAATTTCCTTCTAGAAGAAATGATAGAAGTGCATCTTCTAGTCCAGAAAGAAAAGGAGGATCCGGACCTACTGATATGAAAGGTAGGATGGAGAAAAAGGTTCGCCAAGCAGTTTATGATATTCGCTATCGTGCAAGAAGAGAGGGAATTGATGTAAAGCAAGCATATTCCCAATATATGCAAAATAGTAGTCTGAATGGGCAAGAAAGAAATCTAGTTAAGGCAAAAATATTTGGTAGACCTATGGCAGAAGATTATAAAATTGAAGAGTTTGCATCCAGTTCTGTAGCAAAAGCACTCTTTAAAGTTTTTGTTGAAGGTGTAGAAGAAGAATCTACTCTTGGTGAGGAGTATATTCAGGAACTTAACAGTATGCCTGATAGAAAATATAAAGTTAGAGTAACTGATAAAAACGGAACTTCTTATGTTCGTTATGCAACTCGTCAAAAAATTAGTGATCTTCGTGCAAATCCAAATATTGAGTCAGTTGAGATGACTGAGTATGGCGAACCTTATGAAGGTGAAAGAACTGGAGGTAAACAAACTGCTGCAGCAAAAGCAGGTAAAGATTATGATGGTGATGGTAAGGTCGAATCCGGTGCTAAAGAATATCGTGGATCAGTACATAATGCAATCCAACGTAAAAGGGGTGGATCTCCTGATGGTAGAGATACTTCTAGTGTAAAGGAAGATCTTGATTTTTTTGAAGAAGGTAAAAAAAAAGATAAAAAATTTGATGTAATGCGTGGAAAAAATGATAAACGTGTGAAACTTTTCCCAGAAACCAGTAAACCACAATTTGAAGAATTTGTTCCAGATAAGCATAAAGGTCTTCCAAAACATGTTCAAAAAGAGGAAACTGCTTGCGATTCTTCTGAACCACAAAGAGATACTAGAGGTGATTATGCAAAAACCAACGTTATCAAAAATAAATTGAGATCTGCATTGGGTGTTAAAAATCCTATTGTAATGGTTTCTAATGATAGTGATGTTAAAGAAGGTGTAGGATTGAGCGTTGGAATTTCAAAACTTGCTGGTAAGATTGGTGCAAATCCAAAAACCTCTGCAGAACAAGGTGCAAAAAATTTCCAAAAGAATTTTGCAGATCCAGTTGGTAATGCAGTAAAAGGTGCTGTACGCGCTGTTGTTCAACCTGCAAATATGTCTCCTGAAGCACAAAAAGCAAGAAATAATAAGTATAGACCTGAAGAGGTTGAATTTGAAGGTGAAATGATTGATGAAAGAAGAAGGGAAGACAAAGGGACTCCAAGAAAACCCCGTGATCGCGCAGTAGAATTTGTAAGGTCTCGAAATAAAGAAGGAATGATGACCGGAAGTGGTAAAACTATTGCCCAACATGAAAAAGAAAGGGGTGTAAAAAAGGATCGCACCAGCGAAGTTAATCCAGAACCACCAGCAAATCCACCTGCTAAAAAACTTGCTACAAAAAAAGCACAAGCAGAAAGACAAAGAGAAATAGGTCGTGAAATGCAAAGTTCAAGATTTGATTGATTTTTACTAAATAAGACAGGATCCTTCACACGAGGTCATCATGTCAGCACTCATCGCATGGGCACTTGATAATCAAGCACTTATCGCAACTGTTCTTTTTGCAGTTTCTGAAGCACTTGGAGCAAACCCAAAAGTCAAGTCAAACGGTATTCTTTCGCTCATTCTTTTACAAGTCCAAGGACAACTAAAAGCAAAGGGTGGTAAAGATCTAACACCTTAATATTTGTTATAATAATTTGAAAGGAGACCAAAAGTAAAGGTCTCCTTTTTTTATAAATATTACTAGAAAAAGAACTATAGGTAAGTCACATGTCACTTTGGGGCATTTCAACAGCATCTGAAACTGCGGCAAATAATTACGCAATTCCAAAATTCCAACTTGAGACTGATCGTAACACAAGTCCTTGGAATACTTTCGCAGATGTGCGTGGTTGGGTTCAGAGAAGATATAAAACTACAGTAAATTCTGGAATTTCTACTCGTTACTTTGATGAGGTTTTAGTTCCTGTTACTGGAATTAATAGTACTAGTGCAGTAGGAGGAACTGCTGGTATTGGAACTGCCGGACCAGTTGCTGTTTTCTTTGAAGATCCTAACCAAGCATCACCAATTTCTGTTGGTGGCGGTGGAACTACTGGTATTGCAACTAATACTACTGGTTATGTTCATGTAGTGTTTAATGAACTTGTATTTGCTGGTGCTGGAGCAACAGTTCGTATTCGCACATTTGATGCAAATGATGCTAATGAATCAACAGCAATTGTTGGAACTGCCGTATCAAATACTGGAACTCAATATGCTTGGGCAGGACCTGCTGCTGCTCATGGATCGCCAGATGTATATACTGGATATAATGGTCAGATTACCAATAGAGTAGCATTTGCATTTACTTCACCAAGCACTGTTCTGACTGCAAATGTTAATTTCTTAACTACTACTATAAACTCTACAGTTGCTGCCGGTTCTACTGTAATTTACGTTGCTAGTCTAACTGGAGTTTCGGCAGGAAGTTCAATTAGTGTGGGAACTGCGATCACAACAAGATCAGTAGTTGCTGTTGGTGATACCTTTGTTACAATTGGAACAGCATCTACGGTTGCATCTGTAATTGGTATTACTACTGCTGTTACATTTAGCACAAGAACCAGTGCAACAAAACTTAAAATTGATATTTCAAGGGGATTTGTCGGTGTAATTACCGATGGTTCAAATGGTGTTGGTGTAATTAGTTCATTCACTTCACAATTTGGAGACGTTATTCTTCGTAACGTTGGTGGTGCTGGAACCACTGGATCTGTTGGACTTGGAACTACCACATTGACAGTTAGATAATTAATATGAGATTTGATGAGTTGAATGAAAGTAATTATTTACTTTTTGCTATAAAATTCTATGATAATCCCCAGGCGGTTACAAAAGAAGATTTTGAGGATGATCTAAAGCGAATTAAATATATAAAAAGATTATTGAAACGTTATAAAAATACAGGTGAACTTAAGACTCATTTGATCTTAAATCACCTGACTGTTTTATTCAATGTTTTTGATGATGCTGCAGTTCCATTACTTTTTTATAATTTAGATAAAGAACTTTGGGCATCCATTAAAAGCTTTTTAGTTTTCTTAAATAGACTTCCAGAATATCCAAAAACTGAGATTAATAATCTAGAAGAAGATTCTGAGTGTTCATCACAATTACAATCAATCTAATGGAAAGTAAAATAAATAGAATTATCAATATGATTCGTAATCTCAAGGAAGATGGTGCAGTTGGTGGAGCACCTACCAATTCTGTTGGAGATGGTGGATTAACTAGTAGAGGTGAAAAACTTGCTGGTTATGATAAAGTAATGGGACTTGCAAGACGAACGCAAATAATTGGTAAAGGTAAGTTCCCCGGTGCTAGAACACGCTGGAAAAACACTAACACTAACAATAGCAATTAGAACAATGTTTCAATCATCATCTACAGATACTAAAATAGCCGTGCTAGAAGAAAGATTAACAGTATATGAGCAGATGATGGAGAGGATTGATACCGCAATTCAAAAGATTGGTGAGACAAGTCAAAATATCAGTCAAATGCTTGCTATTCATAATGAGAAGATTGAGCAGTGTAACCGAACAGATAATATAATTGTAAAGATGATAGAGGATATTAAAGTATCATCAAAAGAACAACATGACCAAATAAGTGAAAAGTTAGGTGAAAGACTAGAAAAAGTAGAAGAAAAGGTAGAAGGTATTTCTAAGTTTAGATGGCAAGTATTGGGTGGTTTAGCAGTGGTTGCCATCTTTATTAAATTTGCCCCCCCAGCATTCAATCTCTTGACACCGCGTCATGCTCCTGCTACAGTAGAAAGAACGAAATAAAGCACCCTTCATAATGGATTTGATTGATTCCAAGTATATTGGATTAGTATCATCGCGTCTTCAAAAATTCAAAAGGGTTAAATCGGATTTGTACACGTTCCGTTGCCCGATTTGTGGAGACTCTCAAAGGAACAAAAATAAGACAAGAGGTTATATTTATTCAGTCAAAAATAATACAAACTTCAAGTGTCACAACTGTGGAGCAAGTTTATCTTTCAATAATTTTCTTAAGCAGATAGATCAAACTCTCCATAAACAATATACTCTTGAAAAGTTTAAGGAAGGTCATACTGGTAAAAACTTTGTGGTCGAAGAACCAGTATTTGAGTTTAAGAAACCTACCTTTAAGAAAAAATTGGATTTGCCAAAGGCATCCGAGAACCCTATTGCTAAACAATATCTTGAGAAGAGACTTTTAAATCCGGAAAAGTTTTATTTTGCTGACAAATTTCAGGCATGGACTAACACTCAAAAACCTACATTTAGTAGGATTGTGAGAGATGAAAGTCGCATAATAATACCATTACACACTAGAGAAGGTGAAGTTTTTGGTTTTCAGGGAAGATCTCTAGGTCCTAGCAATGTTAAATACATTACAGTGATTTTAGATGAGAGTATTCCTAAAGTTTATGGTTTAGAGGAGGTAAGTACAGATGAAACAATCTACGTCACAGAAGGTCCATTTGATTCAACGTTTGTCAAAAATGCCATCGCAATGTGCGGATCGGATATTCTACTCGATAGTCTTAATTTGGGTGATGATATTGTGTACGTCCTTGATAATGAACCCCGCAATAAGGAAATCTGTAACAGGATCTCCAAACTCATCGACGGAGGTAAGAAAGTAGTTATTTGGCCAAAGGCGATACCACAAAAGGATATTAATGATATGGTGATCGCTGGACTTTCTGTTATGGATGTGTTAAAATTGAATACATATAAAGCACTTGAAGCAAAAATCAAATTCAACGAATGGAAGAAGGTATGAGTAACGGAACAAGCGTAGTTAAGAGAAATGGGTCGGTTGAGGGTTTAGATTTAAATAAACTTCATTTAATGGTAGAGGAGGCATGTAAAGATCTTGCTGGAGTGTCTGCATCACAAGTTGAGATGCAATCTGGTATTCAATTTTATGATGGAATTACCACTGGGGAAGTTCAAGAGATTTTGATTCGTTCTGCATCAGATTTGATTGACTTGGAACATCCTAATTATCAATTCGTTGCTGCTCGTTTGCTTCTATTTGCTCTTCGTAAGCAGTTGTTTGGTCGTATGCACGAGTGCCCCACTGTTTTTGAACATACAAAAAAATGTGTTGAATTGGGTGTCTATGATGCGGAGATTCTTTCTTTGTATGATGCTGAAGAGTTTGAAAAACTTCAATCCTATATTGACCATAGTCGTGATTATTTGTTCACATATGCAGGTCTTAGGCAAGTTAGTGATAAGTATCTTGTACAAGATCGTAGCAGTGGACAGATTTATGAAACTCCACAGTTCATGTATATCTTGATTGCCGCCACTATTTTTTCTAAGTATCCAAAGGAAACACGTTTAGACTACGTTAAGAGGTATTATGACGCAATCAGCAAGCACAAAATCAACATCCCAACGCCAATCATGGCAGGAGTCAGAACACCACTTAGGCAATATGCTTCTTGTGTTCTCGTTGATGTTGATGACACCCTCGATAGTATCGGTCACTCTGATTTGGCTATTTACAAATATGTTGCTCAAAGAGCTGGAATCGGTATCAACGCAGGCAGAATCCGTGGCATCAACAGTAAAATCAGAGGCGGAGAGGTACAACACACAGGTGTTGTCCCCTTCCTTAAAAAGTTTGAAGCAACTGTACGAAGCTGCACACAAAACGGTATCAGGGGTGGTTCTGCTACAGTCCACTTTCCTATCTGGCATCAAGAAATAAATGATATTCTTGTTCTGAAAAATAATAAGGGAACTGAAGATAATCGTGTTCGTAAGTTAGACTACTCTATCCAAATCTCTAAACTCTTCTATGAACGATTTATCCGCAACGAAGAAATTACACTCTTCTCCCCACACGATGTTCCTGGTCTGTATGATGCTTTTGGCACTGATAGATTTGACGACCTTTATGTGGGTTATGAACGAAATGAATCTATTCCAAGAAAAACTATCGGAGCTCAAGAACTTTTTCTGGACCTCCTGAAAGAAAGAGCAGAAACTGGTCGTTTGTATATTATGAACATTGACCATTGTAATTCTCACTCATCCTTTATGGATAAGGTTTCGATGAGTAACCTTTGTGTTTCTGGTGATACCCAAATTACAATTCAGTTTTATGTTGATAAAATATTGCAGCATATACCTCTTCTTTATGTAAAAGATTATGTGAAAAAAACAATTAGTATCAAAAACTTGGATGGTTATATTGATGACCCAAATTATAAGAATTTAAAAGTTCTTTCTTATAATACAGAAACTAATAAAGAAGAATGGGCACCTATCACTGCATTTGCGGAAACATCACCGAAAGCAAAAGTAATGAAAATTGAATTTCCGGGTCCTGTTTCTGGACCCAGAAGTATCGTCATAACTCCAGAGCATAAGATTTATACTAAATATCGGGGTTATGTAATGGCAAAAGACTTACAACGCAACGATATAGTCAAATTTAAAGGTGGAGTTGAAGTATATTGTACAGGAATGTTGGGTATGTATTCTAAGATTGAATACTTA
>Ga0209296_1001505_pt1 | contig 17827 bp, 13 predicted proteins | sample S_130206_EF_Meta_FD_187319 | JGI IMG/M metagenome (GOLD analysis project Ga0209296, IMG submission 187319) | Freshwater microbial communities from Lake Simoncouche, Canada to study carbon cycling - S_130206_EF_MetaG (SPAdes) (version 2) | ecosystem: Environmental > Aquatic > Freshwater > Lake ...
CATTAACATTTTGAGGGATTAGGTGAGAGCCAGAGTCAGTTTTTAATAGTGGTATCGCAACATCATTTGCACCAGTTATTGAGTTTGCGAGTAAGCCAATTCCTTTGCCTAAGTGGGTTGCAATTAAGGTGCCCATAAAGCCTCGCAGCAGGCGAGCTAACATCGCCTTCATCGCATCTTGCTGCTCTGGGCTCTGATTTATCTCCCCAGTAAATTCGATTGGTAGCGAAGAGGATGAGCTTGAGATTACATTTGCCAGTGCATCTGCCATACCAACTGCTAACGGCTCTATTAATTGTTGCCAACCAGCTAGTGATTCATCAAGCCACTCCCGCTTTGACCAAGCACTTTGAGTTGGAGCAGTTGCTGATGGAAAAAGAATCTCTGGATCAAGCCAAGTATTAGCAATTGCTAGTGATTGACCAAGCCGCTCTTGATCTGCTGTGCCAACTGGCAGGTCACCTTTTGCTGAAATAATTTCTTTAGCAATATCTCTAAGTGCTGCTACCGTAATTAAATTCTGATCACTTCCAGTTTTAGCTGAACCCATACTCTCTAAAAATGATTTGGCACCAGCTAATGCGCCAGAATCAATTCCCATTTCTGAGAATTGCTTTAGCAATGCTTCAAAATCCGGTTGTCCGTCATTTGGTAAAAACCCGAAACTCATTTATCCAACCACCCTCACCGCTTTGACCTTTAGATATCTGATTCTAATAGAACAATAATGACACCATTTTTCTTCCCCGCTCATTAAGATTACCTTTATGAACTCAGCCTCAGCCGCCGCCCTGATTTGGTGGGTGATTCCGATCGGTGCCGTGCTTTGCGCAATTGGCTATGGAATTTGGATCTCAAAATATAAATCAAAGTATGAGAACCAGACCAACCGTTCGGTTAATAGTTTTAAAAAGTTTCAAAATACCTTGAAGAATAAGAAGAGTAACTAGATTATTTAAATGAAATCTATTCTTCCAGTAAGACCCAAGTTACCTACCCCTACAAAAATAGCGGTACTCCTCTTAATAACTGGTGCATTTTTCCTGCCTTCACCATTTGTAATACTTTCACCTGGCACACCACAAAATATTTTAGGTTCGGCAATTACTATTACTGGCGCAAAAACCTATCCAACTTCCGGAAAACTCTCAGTTACATCAGTGATGGTTACCGACCCAGATTCTTATATAACTGGATTTGATGTTTTATATGGTTGGTTTGATAAAAATCGTGCAGTATTACCTCGAGTTGAAGTCTATCCAAAGGGTGAGAGCACTGCCCAGTCTATAAAAAATGGCACAGATGAAATGAACGGCTCTCAAGTTAACGCAACCGCAGCCGCACTTTCATACCTTGGCTACCAGAGCACTTCTAAGTTAGTAATTGTTGAAGTTAATGAAAAGTCTAATGCTTATAAATCTCTGTTAGCCCAAGATCAAGTTATCTCAATCGATGACAAAAAATTTACCTCCCAAGCAGAAATCATCAAGGTTTTAGATGAAAAAAAGCCAGGTGATTTAGTTAGCATTAAAGTGTTGCGTTCTGGCAGCGAGATAATAACTAAGCAAATCAAACTTTCAGCCCGCGATGATGGGTCAGCTTTTATTGGTATTAATATTGAACAAAAGTTTGTATTTCCAATTGATGTAAAGATTCAACTTGCTGAAACTGGTGGACCCAGTGGTGGATTGATTTTTGCATTGGGCGTAATTGAAAAGTTAACACCAAATGATTTAATTCACTCTAGAAATATTGCAGGGACTGGCACAATTACATCCGATGGCAAGGTGGGTCCAATCGGAGGAATTGCTGAGAAAATAATTGGAGCGAAAAGAGATGGGGTTAAGATCTTTTTAGCACCGATTGAAAACTGCAGTGATATAAAAAATCAAAGTCAGCTAACAAATAGCGGCGGATCAGCAGAGATGAAAATTGTGCCGGTCGCCACACTTGCTGAGGCTATTTCAGTACTTAAATTGCCAGATAATGCTAAATATCCGAGCTGTGGAGCGATTTCCTAGAAATAGATAAGATCGGCTAATGAGCAACTCTGGTTTTGGTGGCGGCGGATTTAATCGCAATAACAATCCATTTGGTGGCAGTGGTTTTGGTGGATCTTTCCCAAACCCATTTGGAAATCGCGGCCCTGGAAAACGTCGCGTTAGTCCACTAACAATTACCGCAGTTGTCCTATTTATATTAGGCAGTATTTTAGTTTCTTCAAGTGGTTTTTATGCTGACTTGCTTTGGTATCGCTCAGTTGATTTTGTTAATGTCTGGCAAACAACATTGTTTACCAAGATTTATTTGTTTATTGGATTTGGACTAGTAACTTCTTTATTTATTACCTTAAATATTTATTTAGCATTTCGTAAGCGTCCAATTTATGTTCCAGTAGCAGTCGAGGCAGATAATCTTGAAAGATACCGGGCCCAACTTGAACCGATTCGTAGGTTGGTTGGTATTGGCGTATTTTTAACACTTTTCTACTTTGCTGGCAGTGCTGGTTCAAAGCTTTGGCAAGAGTGGTTGTTATTTAAGAACTCAACAAATTTTGGAACTGTAGATCCACAATTTGGTAAAGATATTTCATTTTTTGCTTTTAAGTTACCGATGTACCAATCATTAATTGGTTGGGGAATTTCAACCATCATTTTGGCATTACTAGCCGCAGCAGCTGTTCACTACATCTATGGTGGTATTCGTACGCAAGTAAAAGAAGATCGAACAACTGTTGCTGCTCGAGTTCAGCTTTCAATTTTGCTTGGACTTTTAGTATTACTAAAAGCAGTTGCATATTGGTTTGACCGCTATGCCCTTACTTTAAAAGAAGGTCGTTTAATTACTGGACTTACCTACACAGATGTAAATGCACTACTTCCTGCCAAATCAATATTGGCAGCAATTGCAGTGGTTTGTTCCTTGCTCTTTTTTGCCAACATTGTTCGTAAATCATGGTTATTACCAACTGCCGGTGTGGCATTAATGGTTATCGCTTCAGTATTAATCGCCGGTGTTTACCCAGCAACAATCCAACAATTTCAGGTTAAACCATCTGAATCCACAAAAGAAGCTCCATTTATTCAGAAAAATATTGATGCAACCCGTATTGCTTATGGTTTAGATGGGGTTGAGGTTAAGGATTATCAAGCAACAGTTACAACCTCTGCTGGCCAACTTGCAAATGATGCCGCAACAATTGCAAATATTCGCTTAATGGATCCAAATGTATTATCTGCCACTTTTAGACAATTGCAACAAATTAAGCCGTACTACAGCTTTGCTGATTCACTAGATATTGATCGTTACACATTAAATGGTAAAGAGCGCGACGTAGTTGTTGCGGTTCGTGAATTAAATATAGATGGCAATCCATCTAGAAATTGGATTAATGATCACTTGGTATATACCCACGGTTTTGGAATGGTGGGAGCGTTTGGAAATACCGTTGACGCTGATGGCAAACCAAGCTTTACAGTTGGCGACATTCCACCAACTAAAGGTTTAGGGGATTTTGAACCTCGTGTTTATTTCGGTGAAAATGTTCCAGATTACTCAATCATTGGCGGACCAGCTGCGAGTAATCCAGTTGAGCTTGATTACCCAGATGATAACTCTGCAAATGGTCAGAAGAATTACACCTACACCGGCAAGGGTGGAGTACCGATGGGTTCAATCTTCTCCCGTTTATTATTTGCTATTAAATATCAAGAACAGAGAATTGTTTTATCTAATTTAATTAATGCTGATTCAAAGATTCTCTTTGAACGTCACCCGCGTGATCGGGTTGCAAAAGTTGCACCTTGGTTGACACTTGATGGGGATCCATATCCAGCCATCATTGACGGCAAAATCCTTTGGATTATTGATGGATATACAACTAGTGCGGGATACCCAAACTCTCGAGTAGTTAATCTTGCAAATACTGGTGACGCACTAACTAGTAGATCAAATGCGGTTGCTTCACTAGATGACAAAAATGTTAACTACATTCGTAACTCAGTGAAAGCAACTGTTGATGCTTATGATGGAACTGTTTCGCTGTATCAATGGGATGAGAAAGATCCAGTCTTAGCAACATGGAGTAAAGCATTTCCAGGCAGCGTAAAGCCAAAGAGTGATATTTCACCAGCATTGCTAGCTCATATTCGATACCCAGAGGATATGTTCCGCGTTCAACGAGATATTTTAAGTGCTTATCACGTCACTACCGCTGATGCGTTTTATGGTGGTCAGGACTTCTGGCGCGTGCCACTTGATCCTTCTAGCTTCGGATCAAACTCTGGCAACCAACCTCCTTATTACTTAACTATGCAAATTCCTGGGCAGAGTAAGCCAACATTTTCTTTATACACACCATTTGTACCAAGAGGTGGACGAGAGAACTTAACTGCTCTTGCAGTTGTTAACTCTGATGCCGGTGATGAATATGGAAAAATAACTGTTCTACAACTTCCAAGATCAACAAATATTGCAGGCCCATCACAGGTTTCATCTAACTTTGAAGCAAAGCCTGAGGTGGCCACCTCACTTTCATTGCTACGTCAAGGTGGATCCGATGTAGTGCTTGGTAATTTGCTTACGCTTCCAGTTGGAAGCGGACTGCTTTATGTGCAACCGGTTTACGTAAGAGCAACTGGTAATACCGCGGCATATCCGTTATTACAAAAAGTTTTGGTTTCTTTCGGTGATCAAATTGGATTTAGTGAAACTCTGCAAGGTGCTTTGGACCAAGTATTTGGTGGTAACTCTGGAACTACTGTTACAAATAACCAATCAAATACACCAGCAAATGGTGGAACTGGTAGCAGCCAAGCAGTTAGATCTGCAATTTCATCTTTACAATCTGCTTGGTTAGATCTTGAAGCAGCACAAAAGCGTTTAGATGGTGCGGCTGAAGATAAAGCAAGAGCAAGAGTTAAAGCAGCGATTGCTGCATTAATCTCCGCGCAAAATAGATAACTAATTCAACCCATTTGGGTTAATTGCCCTTACTACTCTAAGATTTCACCACCGACGCGGGGTGGAGCAGCTCGGTAGCTCGCTGGGCTCATAACCCAGAGGTCGTAGGTTCAAATCCTGCCCCCGCTACCAATTTTTTACTTAATACGTAAACTATTTAAAACCACAAATAGGGAAGAAATCGACATCGCACCCGCTGCATACATGGGTGCCAAATTTCCAGTTGCAGCAACAGGTATGCAAACAATGTTATATAAAAATGCCCAAATCAAATTAGATTTAATTATTTTTGTCGTTTTCTTTGAAATTCTCATCGCATCAAGGGCCGCGATTAGTGAAGGTCTCACTAAAGTTATATCTGCAGCAGCAATTGCAGTATCTGTACCAGATCCCATAGCAATACTTAAATCTGACTGAGCGATAGCAGCAGCATCATTAATACCATCGCCAATCATCAGAACTTTACCTTTTTCTTGAAGTGAAACAACAAAATCTAATTTGTCACTTGGCGAAGCAGAGGCAAAGATATGATCAATTGGAATTCCAACCTGAGAACCCATTGATATTGCCGCAATCTCACCATCTCCGGTCACCAACCAAGTATTTAATTTAGCAGCATGCAATCTGTTTATTGCATCCTTACTATCCGGCTTAACCTGATCGCCAACTTCAAATACTCCATATGCCAGTCCATCGATTGCAAGAACAGCAACTGAGTTTGCTCTTGATGTAGCAGCCTCAATCGCAGCGGTTAACTTAGGTGAAAATTCAGTTGTACTGCGAGCAATTGAGATTGGTGATCCGATTAAAACCGCTTTAGAAGTAGATGATCCGATCGGGTGAACTCTGGCTGCAACACCAACGCCAGATGTGTGTTCAAAATCAGTAACTGTAAATGGTTCTATACCTTGTTTTGATAATGCCTTTGTAATTGCGACCGCAATTGGATGTGAATCAAGGCTCTCAATGCTCAACGCATAACTCATTAGATCAGAAGCACTAATAGCAGTACTTTCTGTAGCAAGTGGATTATCAATCAAAACCATCTCTTGTAGGAGCATTTGGCCAGTTGTTAAGGTTCCAGTCTTATCAAAGACCACATCGGTGATTCCAATTGCTTTTTCAATTGATCTCGGAGATCTAATAACTATTCCACTCTTTGCCGCTTGACCAGATGCAACTAGAAGTGCAATTGGAGTTGCCAGCCCAAGTGCGCATGGGCAAGCTATAACTAATACTGCAACCGCAGTAGCGATTGATTGAGCTAGGGCAGTGCCATTTAAGTACCAGGCAATAAAAGTTGAAATTGAAAGCAATAAAACAATAGGTACGAAAACTCTACTTACACGGTCAGCTAATTGCTGAGCAGGTGCTTTCTCAGACTGCGCTGCAAGTACCATGCGAGTAATCCGGGCTAGTTCTGTATCAGATCCAATTCGATTAGCCCTAACAATCAAATTACCATTGTTATTAATCGAGCCAGCAAATACCAAATCATTTATTGCTACTTCAACAGGGGTGACTTCACCAGTTAAAAATGAATTATTGATTGTGCTAAATCCAGAAACCACCTGTCCATCTGTTGCAATTGAGTCACCGGGCTTTACAACAAATAAATCACCGATCTCAAGTTCGTCGATAGAGATTATTGATGTGATTCCACCACGCTTTACTTCGACTGTGCCGGCAGATAACTTAAATAGCTCAGCTAATGCTGAGCCCGCTTTGCGCTTTGCTCGATGCTCTAAATATCGACCAAGCATTACGAAGAAAATTACTGCGGACGAGACCTCAGCATAAATCGTTGGCATTACATTATCTATTACAACAAATGTTGCGGCAGAGTAGATGCTCCAGCCGAGGGACACTAGCGAGCCTAACGAAACTAACGTGTCCATAGTCGGGTGAGTTACATTCTTAATTGCAGCTCTATGAATTGGCCAAGCTAATACAAAAACTACCGGTATCGATAGAGTAATTAAAAGCCAGGTTGTAATTGGTGCAGTTGGGTAAGAAATAACAATTTCCTGACCATTATTTACTAATACATTATTTAAACTATCAAGTGCTGATAAAAGTTGAGTATCAATCTTCATCTGCCAACTGTGGAACATAGATATCAAAATCACCGGTACGGTTAAAAGGAATGTAAGTAAGAGCCTAATTCCTAATCGATTTGATCTTTCAAATGATTCACGTTCACCCTTGAAAGCGGTAGCTTGATATCCCGCTGCAGTTACGGCTGAAATTAGATCTTTCTCAGAAATATTTAGAGGAGCAATTACATGCGCGGACTCCATTGCAAGATTCACCGCAGCTCTTACTCCTGGAATTTTATTTAAAGAGCGTTCAATTGTTCCAACACATGAGGAACAGGTCATTCCGGTAACACTTAGATCAACCTGTCTTGTTTTTATTTGACCAGATTCAATGTTGGCGCCCATATAGTCAGATTACTCTTACTTTTACTCGACTGATAACACCCGACGAAGACTTGCCAGTCTTGCAAGATTTTGGTTTGTAAATCCTGGCCAATTATTTAACGCACACTCTGTTTCATTATGTGAGCAATTTTTAGGGCAGTGTGCGATTGCCTCACTAAATTCAGCAAAGGCTGAGATAACTCGAGAGGGCTGGACATGAGCAATGCCGAAGGACCTAACTCCTGGTGTATCAATAATCCAACCAAACTCTTCGCCGCTAAAAGTTGGCGATAAAGGTAATGCGACTGCACTAGATGATGTGTGTCTGCCTCTGCCTGTTACCTCGTTGACATCGCCGGTAGCCCGGTATGCATTCCGAGTATCAGAGGTTGATTCAGGGTTTGCAGTATTTCCTAACAGATTATTTACCAATGTGGATTTACCAACTCCAGAGTGACCAAGTAGAACAGTTGTCTTGTTACTTAACACTTCTTTAAGATTTGAAAGATCAGATTTACGGTCAATCTTATAAATAGTAATGTCTAAATCCGTATAAGTTTTTAGAAACTCATCACCACTAGCCAAATCCTGCTTGGTCATAATAATAATCGGGGTAATGCCTTGATCAAAGGCAACAACTAAAGCTCTATCCACAAAACCTTCTCTAGGTTCTGGATTAGTAGTTGAAATAACAATTGCAATCTGATCAACATTTGCCACGATAACGCGCTCATCATTTTCATGATCGTCAATAGTTCTAGTTAGAGAATTTCTGCGAGGCAGAACTGTCACAACTCGAGCAAGTGAACCATCTACACCAGATATATCACCAACGATAGAAACTAAGTCTCCAACCACGACTGATTTTTTACCAAGCTCTCGTGCTTTCATTGCAGTGACAATTAATTTGCCATTATCAGTTTCAATTAAACATTTAACTCGACCACGATCAACCTCAGTAATTGTTGCAACTTGTGCCTTTGAATAATCTGGTCTGTCTTTAGTGCGTGGTCGTGCTTTATTACTAGATCCGAACTGACGAGATTTATTTACTCGAACATCATCCTCATCCCAATTGCCTTTTTTACTTGCCATTAAGCATTTCCTGCCACATACCGGGAAAATTAGGCAATGTTTTCTTAGTTGTCTCTATATTTTCAACGATTAAATCCTTGACCGCTAAGCCAATAATTGCCCCGGCCGTTGCCATTCTATGATCTTCATAACTCTTAAATATCTGAGATGCAATTAACTTTGCTGGCTTAATTAATAGTTCACCTGGCCCCTCAGTTACATCGCCACCTAGGTTATTGATTTCATTAGCTAGTGCTGCAAGTCGATCAGTTTCATGTAATCGCAAATGTGCGATTCCCCGTAATGTTGATGGTGTAGATGCAAGGGCGGCTACAGCAGCGATTGATGGAGTTAGCTCCCCAACATTATGCAGGTCAATATCTATTCCATTTATCTTGCCACTTCCAGATATTTTTAATCCTTCATTATTTTGTTCAATCCTGGCTCCCATTTTTGCAAAAATATCTCGCAATTGATCACCAGGTTGGGAGGTTGATTTTGGCCAATCTAGAATTTCAACACTTCCACCACAAATCATTGCAGCAGCCATAAATGGTGCAGCATTTGATAGATCTGGCTCAATTGTTAAATCTTGACCAGATAAATCACCAGATCTAACAGTCCAGGAATTTTCATTTACCTCAACGGTTGCGCCAAATTGACGAAGCAATTGAATTGTCATTTCAATATGAGGCATAGAGGGAAGTGATTTACCAATATTCCTAATTGTTAATCCATTTTTAGTTGCTGGACCTAATAACATCAGGGCAGATATAAACTGACTTGAAGCACTTGCATCTACCTCTACTTCTCCACCTTTAATTCCACCTGAACCATTAATTGTTAAAGGCAAGCGATATTTATTTCCATGTTCAATAGAAGCGCCAAGCTGTTCTAAAGCTTTGATAACTGGTTCAAGTGGTCGCTCATGTGATCTAGCATCACCATCAAAATGGATTAATCCAGTTGCAAGTGATGCAATAGGAGGCAAGAAACGCATCACAGTTCCAGCGTTACCAACATCTATTTGGGTTGGGCCAGTTAATTTTTGTGGAGTTATTTGATAATCAAAGCCTTGTGCAGTTTTAATCTCGTCAATTTTGCAACCTAAACTTTGTAATCCTTTAACCATTAAATCTGCATCGCGAGAAGATAAAGGCTTGCGCAATCTAGATGGAGTTTTAGCAATTGCAGCTAATATCAAAGCTCGATTCGTTGCCGATTTTGACCCAGGAATGCTTATTTTTGCATTTATTGGCTCACCAACAGAGGTCAATCCACCCCGAAACGGCGCGCTCCAATTTGTCATATGCACCAGTCTACCTTCCACCAACTAAGGCAGATTAGGCATTTAAGCGGGGATATAGCGATTGATTGCGGGAATAAGAAGGCCTAAAACTAGGTTCTTTAGGTATGAATGCTACGCGCCATAATATTGGCCTGCACAAAAAATACACTCAGATTCCGAAAACTCCATTCGAGGTAGCCTTAGCACAAATGAGTACTGATAATTTATTGCCGGCAGTCATTGATCGTGAAAAAGAAACCTTAGCTCAACGGAAAGCTAGGTTCGAAAAAGATGCACTTATTTTTACATCTCAACTTTATGGTGCTGCACTTCGGTATACAAAAAATCCACATGATGCCCAAGATTTAGTTCAAGATACTTATGCAAAAGCTTTTACAAGCTTTCATCAATTTGAGCCTGGCACAAATTTAAAAGCTTGGCTATATAGAATTCTTACAACAACATTCATAAATAATTATCGAAAAGATCAACGCAGGCCACAGATATCTGCGGGTGAAATTGAAGATTGGCAGATTGCTGACGCATCATCACATACAAGTGACCAGGGTAAATCTGCTGAAGATGAGGTTTTAGAAAATATTGCAGATAAAGATGTTAAAGATGCATTAGCCGCAATACCAGAGGAATTTAGAATGGCAGTTTATTTATCTGATGTAGAAGGTTTTGCTTATAAAGAAATTGCAGAAATTATGGGAGTGCCAACTGGAACTGTAATGTCGAGGTTGCATCGGGGCCGGAAACTATTGCGGGCATCGCTCTCTACATATGCAAAAGATCGTGGATATGGAAAAGATAAAGCAGGTGATCAAAAGTGAGTATTAACGAGAATAATTTAATTCCGTGCGAGCAGGTGCTTCCAAATATAATTCTTTATATTGATCATGAAATTTTTGATAACGAACAATTAAGTGCTGTCGAGGTTCATTTTGGAGAATGTCCACCTTGTCGAACACAATTAGAGCAAGAAAACAGCACAATAATGTTGATGAGAAATCTTCTTTGTAATGCGTTAAAAGAGTCAGCACCAGAGGAGTTAAATCATCGTATTAATCAGCAAACTCAAGAACTTTACGATCAAATGCTGCAAGCAGGTGAGACTCTGGGAATAACTGAAATTACCTATACACAAACCACTTATACGGAGATTACCTCTGAAGGCGCAACACAAATCGAAATTACTAGCGAAATTCGTAGGCAATTCCCGCAAGAGTAATTAATTAATCACTAATCTTGTGATTATGAAACCTGAGCAAGTGATAGGTGCCATCGGTATGGCAACAATGATAATTCGCCCTGGGGATACATCAGTTGCGCAAGGTGTAAATGATTTACCAGTGGTTGGGTCTAATCAGCTGTTATCACTGATGGAGAGCGCTAGTAGTACGGCAATGATTGAATTCTTAGATTTCGGAGAAACAACTGTTACATCTCAAACTCAAGTTGAGGTATTTAGTGCAGCTGGAGTTGGAACTGAAATTCATGCAACTGCAAGGTGTCTTGGATTAGCAGAAGGAATTTTAAAGTTTGAGATCGAGGTTCATCAATCATCTAGATTAATTGCCTCTGGATTAATAACCAGAAAATTTGTTGAACGAGTTTCCTTTATGGCAAGAGTTGCTGCCGAAACTATGGTTGCTGAAAAAGGTATTCCACTAAAGGAAAATAAAATCGCTAGCAGCTTAAACTTCTAAGCCACTAGCGAAGATATTAAATTACTTCTTTGTAGCCCAGAAAATCTCTGCGATTTCATCAATCTTGCCGATTAGCTTTTCAGCAACTGCAACATCATTTGTTCCCTTACTACCACCTGCACCAGCTAGTTTTGTGGCTTCATTAAATAGAGAGTGAAGGTTTGGATAGGCTTCGAAATGGTTTGGCTTGAAATAATCAGTCCACAAAACCCAAAGATGGTGCTTTACTAACTCGGATCTTTCTTCCTTAATTGCTACAGCACGAGATTTAAAATCTGCATCGCTGCTAGCTGCATATTTTTCCATACAAGCCTTAACAGATTGTGCCTCAATTTTTGCTTGTGCTGGATCGTAAACTCCACATGGTAGATCGCAGTGCGCATAAACAGTTTCCTTAGGTGTAATTCTTGCTAGTAATGCATTTATCATTTCTCTCCCTTGTCGATATAAAAGTTATTTATAGTGGGAGAATACTCCCCATGTTCGCTTTTAGCACGGTGGTGGTTTCTGGAAACTCTATGGCACCTTCCTATCATGAAGGAGATTGGCTGATTGTCAGAAATTTAAGTGGCAAAAAGCACACAATTAAAATTGGGGCTGTCTACTTAGTTCAGGATCCAAACCGCCCTGGGGTTAAATTACTAAAACGATTAAAAGAGAGCCGGATGGAGCATGGTGTTATCCGGTACTGGGTTGAAGGAGATAACCCGCTAAGTGAAGATTCTAGAAGTTGGGGTTGGTTAGAAACAGATCAATTTATAGCCAGAGTAGTGCTTAAATATCGAAAAGGAAGTTAACGAGTAAAAGCCTCAGTCATTAATGCCTTTTCTTCCTCCTCATGCAAATGATGATTTCCAGTTGCCGGACTTGCGGTCGCTCGTCGTGAAACTCTTCTTAATGTGCGACCAGACAATTCTTCGTGTGCAACAAATGCTTCAGAAGCAGCAAGAGCAACAAATGGCCAAGGACCTTGGTTTGCTGGTTCATCTTGCACCCATAGCAGGGTAGCCTTCGAATGTTTTTTAGCTTCAGCAATCATTTCTTCAATCGGTAATGGATATAGCTGTTCTACTCTAGCGATTGCTGTTGAGTGCTCATTCAATTTTTCACGTTCAGCAATTAAGTCATAGTAAACCTTGCCTGACGCAAAAATTAAGCGAGTTGCGTTACTAACTTTTTCATCAGCAATGAATGGTTTAAATGTTCCAGAAGTGAAATCCTTTAAGCCACTTGCAGCGGCTTTTAAGCGCAACATAGATTTTGGTTCAAATATAATTAATGGTCTACGAGCTGGATTTTTCATGTGCCAGCGCAGCAAGTGGAAATAAGAAGCTGGAGTTGATGGCTGAGCAACCGTCATATTTTGTTCAGCACATAATGTTAAGAATCTTTCAATTCGACCAGAGGAGTGGTCTGGTCCTTGCCCTTCATATCCATGCGGTAGTAACAAAACTATCGAAGAACGCTCACCCCATTTTTGTAGTGCGGAAGAAATAAACTCATCAACAACTGTTTGGGCACCATTAGCAAAATCACCAAATTGAGCCTCCCAGATAACTAAGGCGTTATCGCGCTCAACTGAGTATCCATATTCAAATCCCATTACTGCATACTCGGAAAGTAGTGAGTCGTAAATATGGAATTGATTAGGATCTTTAACTAAAGACCTAAGCGGGAACAAGTCTTTTCCGGTTTCTTTATCAACAACTACTGCATGGCGATTACTAAATGTTCCACGTCTAACATCTTGTCCACTCATGCGGATTGGATAGCCTTCTTGTAATAGTGAGCCGAATGCAAACATCTCACCGGTTGCCCAGTCAACTGTTGCTTCATCTAACATTTCAGTTCGTTTCAACAATTGTGGTAATAATTTTGGATGAACAGTGAAATCAGATGGGAACGCAGATTGAGTTGCTGCAATTTTTCTTAACTCAGCTTCAGGTACCGCAGTATTTACGGTGTGTGGAGCAGGAACAATTGGTGCTTTCCAATTTGGGTCACTCTCTGGTTCAGTGTTGTGGACTGATGTAAATACACCCTCTAATTGTTGCTGATAGTCGCGTAATACTTCTTCTGCTTCTTCGACTGTTATATCTCCACGACCAATTAATGCTTCGGTGTAAAGCTTTCTTGTTGATCGCTTTGCATCAATTAATTTATACATAAGTGGCTGGGTAAAGCTTGGCTCATCGCCTTCATTATGTCCTCGGCGACGATAACAAACCATGTCGATCACGACATCTTTGTTAAATGCCTGCCGATATTCAAATGCAAGGCGTGCAACACGAACACATGCTTCTGGATCATCACCATTAACGTGGAAGACTGGAGCCTGAATCATTTTTGCAATATCAGTTGAATAAGTTGATGAACGAGCAGCATGTGGTGAAGTTGTAAATCCAACTTGGTTATTAACAACTATATGAATGGTGCCACCAGTTCGGTATCCCTTAAGAAGGGACAGCGAGAGCGTTTCGGAAACAACTCCTTGCCCTGCAAATGCAGCATCGCCATGCAAAAGAATTGGAAGAACTGGGTAAGTCGCTTGCTCATCAATAGTCACATCACCAGCTACTGCTCTTAACTTATCTTGCTTTGCACGAACTATTCCTTCAAGAACTGGATTTACCGCCTCTAAGTGGGATGGGTTTGCCGCTAAATAAATTTTGGTAGTTGCACCAGATTCAGCAGTAAATGTTCCCTTAGTTCCTAAGTGGTACTTAACATCACCGGATCCATGCACTTCATTGTCGTGATAATTTCCTTCAAACTCTTGGAATATTTGTCCATAAGATTTACCGGCAATATTCGCTAATACGTTGAGCCTTCCACGGTGCGGCATTCCAATGCATACTTCATCTAAACCAGAATCAGCAGCTGATGAGATCATCGCATCAAGTAATGGGATTACCGACTCACCACCTTCTAATGAAAATCGCTTTTGTCCAACATATTTAGTCTGTAAGAATGATTCAAATGCTTCTGCACTATTTAATTTGCGCAATATTCTAAGTTGCTCTTCGCGAGCTGTTCGTGGCGCACCTACTTCTATGCGTTCTTGAATCCATTTGCGTTCTTCTGGATTTGCAATATACATATACTCAACACCGATAGTGCGGCAGTATGAGTCGCGAAGTACTCCTAAAATTCTGCGTAATTTCATAGATGACTTGCCACCAAAACCACCGGTTGCAAACTCTCGATCCAAATCCCAAAGAGATAAGCCATGAGTTACAACATCTAAATCTGGGTGAGATCTTTGAACATAAGCTAACGGTTCAATATCAGCCATTAAATGGCCAGTCGTGCGATATGCATCAATTAGTTTTTGTACTCGCGCTGTCTTACTAACGTCATCTTCTTTTCCAAATTGCATATCGACAACCCAGCGAATTGGTACATACGGAATACGAAGTGCTTCAAATATTTCATCGTAGAAGTTTTCTTCGCCAAGTAAAATCTCATGGATTCGGCGAAGGAAATCACCAGATTGGGCTCCTTGAATAATTCGGTGGTCATAAGTACTAGTTATTGTTACCACCTTGCTTATCGCCAAATCAGCAAGTGTTTGTTCATTAGCACCATGAAACTCAGCTGGATAATCAAGTGCGCCAACACCAAGAATTAATCCTTGACCTTGCACCAATCTTGGGACTGAATGAACTGTGCCAATTGTTCCGGGATTTGTTAGTGAAAGTGTGGTTCCGGCAAAATCTTCAACTGTTAGAGCGCCACTTCTAGCCTTTCTAACCATATCTTCATATGCTGACCAAAATTGTGCAAAATCTAAATCTTCACACCCTTTAATTGATGGCACTAATAATTGTCTAGAACCATCTGCTTTTGCTAAATCAATTGCAATACCTAAATTAATATGCTCTGGATGCCCAACTGCTGGCTTTCCTTCTAACTCAGTGAAGAAAGCATTCATCTCTGGCATTGCTCTTGCTGCTTTAATCATTGCGTAACCGATTAGATGAGTAAATGAAACTTTGCCACCACGACCACGTTTTAAATGATTGTTAATAACAGTTCGATTATCGATCATTAACTTCGCTGGAACGACTCGAACACTTGTTGCTGTCGGAACTGAAAGTGAACCCTCCATTGATTGCACAACTCTTGCAGCCACACCGCGAAGTGGTTCAACCGATGAAGCGCTTGGTGTAACTAAAGTTGGAATCGGTTTAACAATTGGATCTGCGGGCTTCATTGTTGATACGGAAGTATTAATTGGTTCGGAAATCTTTTCAATTATTGGCTGAGAAGCGACTGCGACTGGTTGTGGTGTTGCAACCGGAGGTGGTGTAACTGGTTTAGTTGATTGCGATTTAGGAATTGGCGGAACTCCTGCTTTTGGTGAAGCAGAGTTTGCGGAAGTATTCAGCGATGGTGTGCCCTTAAAATCGGCAAAGAAATCCCACCAAGCTTTGTCTACTGATGCTGGATCAACTTGATATCTTTCATACATCTCTTGAACTAACCACTCATTAGGACCAAAGGAACCGCCAAAGTGATTAGCGGGCGTATTCGCTCCTGCTTCGCTCACTCATAGCTCCTTATTTTGGCCAAAATCACTTTGCTCAACTGGTTAATCTTAACTCTCACTCCAACCTTGCTTAACCTTTATCGGCGATGTATTCATCTGAAAGTGGCCAGTAGCACATAGTTCGGGCTGGCAAGAGCCCTAAATTAACGGCATGGTTGCGCCTATGAGTGATCCTAAAAAGTGGGCGATAGTTACCGGGGGATCTAGAGGCCTTGGATATGAAACTGCCAAAGGCTTAATTGCGGCCGGCATATCAGTTTACATAATTGGCAAAGATGAGGAGAGAGCCAAAGAAAGTGCAAAAACTCTTGGCTGTAGTTATCGAGCAGTCGATGTTGCAGATAGCAAGAAGTTTCGTGAAGTATTAATTGAGATAAATCAGGATGCAACCAGTAACGGTTTTGAAGTTTTAGATGTATTAGTTTTAGCCCACGGAGTAATGAGTGACAAGATGTCTAAAACTCTTAGAACAAATGATGAAGAATGGCGCCGGACATTATCAATTAATTTAGATGCAGTTTTTACGGCAGTCAATCAAGTAGCGCCAACAATGGCAGAAGCTAGAAAAGGTAGAGTAGTTGTTTACTCTGCATGCCTTGGCAGAATGAGTGGACCAGGAACACATGGTGGACTTGCGCCATATCGAATAAGTAAGGCAGGAGTTAATGCATTTGTTAAGAATCTTTCTTACGAAACCGGACTCGGTGCACGTGGTTTCCTAGTCGATGCTATTTGTCCAGGCCACTGCCGAACAGATATGGGTGGTGAAGATGCGCCACGAAGTGCACAAGAAGGTGCTGAAACTGCGATCTGGTTGGCAACTAGAGATTTTGATATTTCAAAAGATAAAACTGGATTACTTTGGGAGGATCGATCAGTAGTTGATTGGTAGTTATTCTGAATAACCTAAAGCAGCTGAAACTAAAGTAGTAATTGCTAGTAACGATAGTGGAATACCAACTAGCAATAAATTGCCCGAGATCATGTAGTAAGAAACTCCAAGCGCTATCAGATTAGCTAACACTGCAGGTGCCCGGCCGTAAGATTTTTTACTCTTAAATCCATTTGCACAAAACCACAGCCCAGCTGCACCGAGTAATCCAAAAACAATCTCAGCAGACAATGCCGCCGGAGCTGATACATCTGAGATAAGTGGAGCTAGGATCAAATAAATAACGAGGGTAAGAAGTAACCCACTCTCTACCTTAAGCAGAAAAATTGCACGCCTTCGGCTGATCTCAGTGGCAAAAATACTTTTCAGATTCACCTTTAAATAATACACATGTTGCTAATTTATTACTTTCCAAAGCGGTAGGTGGAATGGGCAGCAAATTGAGCCCAAAATAAAGACTGTCTTAAGATAGGAGTACCATCAAAGTATGAAGCGATTCCAAAAGCTATCTGTAGGTCTAACTGCCTTCTTATTTGTATTTGCATCTATTACTCCTGCATATTCCGCGACCTCATTGTTGAATCAGTCTTGCACCAAACTTAAAGCCACCACACTAAGTGCTGGTAAAAAGCTTACTTGTGTCAGCAAGTCAGGAAAGAAAGTTTGGGCTCTAAGTTCAGCAAGTAAAACATTAATTTCTACTCCTGTGTTAGTCCCAAATTTTTCTCTAAAGATGACTGCTAACTTACTTTATGCAACATTGATAGTTCCCGCTAGAGACGTGATTAATAAAGAAGAAATTAAAAATGCATCAGTAATACTCTATTCAAAAATTGATGGAAACTATATTAAGGTTGCAACAAAAACTGTTGAAAGTGTCAACATTGCGTATGGCGAGTATGGCGGTTCTACAAATATAATTTG
>Ga0209296_1001508_pt1 | contig 17801 bp, 14 predicted proteins | sample S_130206_EF_Meta_FD_187319 | JGI IMG/M metagenome (GOLD analysis project Ga0209296, IMG submission 187319) | Freshwater microbial communities from Lake Simoncouche, Canada to study carbon cycling - S_130206_EF_MetaG (SPAdes) (version 2) | ecosystem: Environmental > Aquatic > Freshwater > Lake ...
TTATTTATAGCGAAATTATATTGTTTTTCTAACTTTTCAACAAGTTCAGTTATTTCGGCCCGATTGATAATGTGCGATTTGGTAATTTTTTTAATTTGAACAGCCGCTGGTTCGCCTTCTTGGACATCCGCTGGTTCGCCTTCTTGGACATCCGCTGGTTCGCCTTCTTGGACATCCGCTGGTTCGCCTTCTTCATTAGTAGTTGCAGTTGCATATAAATCCTGGGGTTTTTTCTTTTCAGGCAGCTTCATAATAATATTACGATGCTTTACATCCAATGGGACAGACCGTTCAAATATACTAATTCTCTCATCATTTATTTCTAGTGGTTGAAATAAATATAAATCATCAATGTTTATTAAATGCCCCATTCTCCCATATTTATCATTTATAAATTCATTTTTATCTTCAATTAATTGCTCTAATGCTGCGTTTATTTGAATGGGTGGATATACCTTAACACTATTTAATAAGGATATTAAATCACGCTTATTATAAAAAAATCTCTCTTTCATTAGTTGTTTAATTCTATAAACAATTTTATCTGTATTTGTCATAATAAAATCTTCGGTATAAGTGCTTAAGGATACATCATCTTCTTTTATTTCTTTATTAGGGCGACAAGTGTATTCACAACTTTCCATATAATCGCATATAGAAGAATATGGTTTATCGCCTATTTTATAATTTTCAATCTTAATACCGCTTGATAATTCAAGTGTAATTGGTGTTACACCATTTAATTCCATATTTTCTTCCGTAAAGTTGGTTTGTCCAGAATTTAATATACAATCCACTGAAATTTCTTTTAATACCCGACTAACTTTACCTATCTGTAATGCTTTTATTTCTGCTAACCGATAAATATATAAATCTGCCGTTTCTTCCGTTCCATTATCTCGCATTAAAGAAGCGTATAAATACAATTCTACATTTCGTTCATTGAACGGCAATAATTTATGACTGCACGTTCTAATGGCTCTTCCAAATATTTGTTCTATACGATTCATATTATACCATGGTTCCATGACATGAACTTGACGAATAAATTTTAAATCTAATCCTTCCGTTCCGGTTTGAGATATTAAAATAACTTTGACATTTTCACCATTAATATTATCGTCATTTGTTGCCATTTTAATGTCATATGCAGGGTTTGGTGAAAACCCTTTATCTCCTGTAATCATAACATAATTAAATCCTTTGCCCTTTTTGTTAGTGGGATTGGTAGAAAATAATGATCCCATATTTCCTGCCCTAGAAAATCCAATTTCTTCTAATGCTAATGCAAGTGGCACTAATCCCGCATCAATATATTGTGAATATACCAATACAACCCCCTTTGAATGAATGATACGATCACATATTGTTTTGATTTTACTACTATAATTTCCAATTACGTTAGATGAAAAAATTCTTCCATACTTTTCAAGTATTTCTGGGTTATAACTAAAATTACTACGGAAGTAAGTGCTCGGGTCTACGGTAAAATTCATAATACGTTTTAATCCTTCGCCTCCAACCAATTCAATTGAATTAAGATTTCTATTTCTATTATCCAACTCTTCATGTGGATATATTATATTTAATCCTTCCAAAGGTTGCATCAACATTGTATAGCCATATGTTTCTATATTTTCTATTGTTGGCATTTGTTTATTTGTTCCTATATGCCCGCCTTTAATGCGTTCTAATATATAATTGTAACCTTTTTGTTGATATTCGCCAATGTCTGTTAAATATAAAGAGAGATGTTGTATTTTTTGTGTAAGTTCGGATGTTCCATTTAATTGAATTGTAGGATAATCCTTAACAGAAAACGTATGTTCATTTGCAAATTCGGTAGGCCATACTCTATATGGAAATGTGTATGGATTTTCTCCTCTTACCACCGATATATATCCAGTTGCTTTTCTCTCTAATAATTCTTTTCCAATTTCTTCACCTGACGAAGAAACCTTAAAAGAACCATCTTTATTAAATACATCCTTTATTTCTATTGTAGAACGACGATCATTGATATTCAATAAATTAACTAACCATATAATTTCTTTATATGAATTAAACATTGGTGTCCCAGAAAGCAATAATAAACGTAGATTATTTACATTTTTTACTAGTTTCATTAATTCATCTGCGACACGTTTGTCTTTATTATCGTCTGTTATACGAATATTATGAATTTCATCAATGATACATAAACGACCATTGAATACTTTTCTTAATTTTTTTTGTATAATTTTTTGTTTATGTTTTTCATCTTTAATTACTATACCATCATTATCAATATTACTCTTCTTGGCGATATAGTTTGCAAATTCTAGATAACCAACAAATTTATAATAAGTTTCTATTATTTTTTTAATTTGTCGTATTACATTCTCTCTACTTAATCCTTTCATATTCATTGGATTAATCTCTTTTAAAAATTTGTTTCCGGTGCAAGAGCGTATATTCCATAACCCGTCAACCAATTTTAATTTACGCTCATCAAATAATTGAACCTTAAAGTTTTCTTGCACATTTGGCGACGCTACAACTATAATTTGATTTGTAACACCTGTATTTATCATGTAATCTCTCATTTCTTCGGCGACACTAATAGCCGAACATGTTTTCCCGCTGCCTAAACCATGATAAAGCAATAAACTATTGTATGGTGTTTGAAATGATAAAAAATTTCTAACAAATAATTGATGTGGAGCTAATTCAAATTCTGAATTACATAATTGATCCGAGTGTTTTTCTATATCGGGCACTATATCACCATCATACTTAGTATCATTAAATTCTTTTCGTTCTGCAATTTTAATATTAAAATTAGCATCATTTAAATTTGGATATAAAAAATCATACTCATTTACATCTGATAATTCTCTTCTATCTCTTAGTTCAGTTTCATTTAATTGTGTATTAATAGTTATTGTCTCATTTACCGCTGGTGCTGGCGCTGTCTCTATTTGTGCTGGTGCTGGCGCGGTTTGTGCTGGTGCTGGGATTGTCGGCAGTGGTTGATCTTCTTGTCTTCGCAGTTCGGTTTCAGTAAAAACATTTTCTAAATTCATATCTGGTGTTTTTTTAGTTGTTTCTTTAATTGGTTCACATATACCGGTCTTAGGGTTTCTGCGTGTTCCTTTTTTACAACGGCTTTTTTTAGTTGGTGTTGTTTTTTTTTGAGATTTTGATTTATCCATTACTAATATATAGTAATATATATTATTCTAATTACAAATTGTAATAATATAGTTTGTCTTATATATTTGTTTTATTTTATATCATATGTATTGTAATTTGTAATCATTGTATTTACACGTGTTAACACTTCCTTTTTTTCTAAATTGTAACTCCTGATTAAATTCATAGCAGTTTCATATGTTTTCCATTCCATTTTACTAACTTCCGTATGTTGATAAGAATTCATTAATTTTATATCATCTGTCATATGAGCAACATAATATTTATGTTTGTATGATTTATAATTAGAACCAGTAAATATTTCTTCAAATGGTAAAACATTATGTATAATATTAATAGATGACCTAGAAATGCCAGTTTCTTCTTCAAATTCACGTAAAGCGCATGATAAATCCTTTTCTTGATTATTATGTCTGCCCTTTGGAAATCCCCATTCAGTTTCTTCCCATTGACATATTTTATTTGCATCATTTATTAATGATTCAATTGAAAATTCATCATTATTTATAAAAACTCCATTCTTTAATGATTCAAACTTTTCTCTTGAAATTTTTTCTTCACTTCTATATTGACTGCTAATATCATTTCCCCATAATTTGTTCCATAAAGAATCAAATGTATGTGTTAATAAACGTTGTTTTTCATCATTGGTCATCTCAGATATGATATTCAATATATACATTTTACTGTATATATTGTATTTACCACGCATAAATTCAACATACCCAATCGTGTCTTTTCTACGAATAACTAGATATTCTGGTTTCTTTTCATTATTCATTCTATAAACAATAATACCAACACTAGTTATTGGTTGTTTACATTGATAAAATATATGTCCTGTATTACCACAATTATTGCAAAATGTTGAATTATTCATATAAGATTTGATTTATTGGTTATACTATAAATCTTTTTATATTGTTTATTATAATGGCATTAGATCCAAGTGTTTGGGGTTCTCATTATTGGTTTGTCTTGCATACAATTGCGTTGACCTATCCACATAATCCAAATGAAACAACTAAGAAAAAGTATTATGATTTTATTCATAATTTACCGTTATTTTTGCCAATATCAACAATAGGTAACCAATTTAGTGAATTATTAGATAAATATCCAGTAACACCTTATTTAGATTCTCAAAAATCATTTTCAAAATGGATGCACTTTATTCATAATAAAGTGAATGTTTCTATAGGTAAAGAAGAAATAACAATGGAAGAAGCAATGGTTAACTATTATGAACACTATAAACCAAAAGAAGTAAAGTATAAAGAACAACGCAGAAGAAGAGAGAAATATGTATTTTTGGGATTAATAATACTTATTGTATTTTTATCTATTTATCTGTATAAAAAATAATTTAAATTTAAATTTATACAAAAAACAGAATAATATAACACAATACTATATACAATGAGTAACAAGAAATCTAAAAAAATTAAAGTAATAAAATTAAAACCATCAAACTATAATAAAACACGAAAACATAAATGGAAAATGCATACTATAAATAAAATGCATACTATAAATAAAATGCATACTATAAATAAGAAGAACATAAAACATAAAAAATATAATAAAAACGGAGGAGAAGCAATAGCCGCCGGATCCTATGGATGTGTTTTTAAACCCTCAATTAAGTGTGCAAATAATGAACTTATAAAACCCAATCAGGTATCAAAATTAATGTATAATGATGAAATTGTTATTAAAGAAAAAGAAGAAATGGATAGGGTCAAGGAAATTATAAAAACAATTCCAAATAATGACAAGTATTTTCTATTAATGGATACAACTATATGTGATCCTGATAAATTATCTGATGAAGATTTAAAATCGTTTGATGAAAAATGTGATTTGTTTACAAATAATGGAATTACTTCTAAAAATGTAAATACTAATTTAAAACAATTAAAACTAATAACCATGCCTGATGGAGGTATGGAGATTGATGACTACATTCATAAACTTCTTTTAAATCCGATTCAAAGAGAGAAATATAATTCATTTATGAAAATTAACAGTAGTTTAATTGACCTTTTAAATAATGGTATTGTTCCTATTAATAAAAATGGACTAAACCATATGGATATTAAAGGAAATAATATGCTTGTTGATAGCACGGGTCATGTTCGTTTAATTGATTGGGGATTAGCAAGTAAAAATGATGGAATAACGATTCCGCATGAAGTCACTGATCATACATTGCATTTTAATAATCCATTTTCAAATTTATTTTATAATAATTTTTTAAAACAATGGCTGCCTTTAGAATATACAAAAATAAAAACATCATCAAAATTATACAATTCAAAATCAGGACAAGCCGAATTATTGAAAATAATTGCAGTTAATATGGTAAATAAAACTATAAATTACAATCAATCTAGTGGGCATTATACATCCATTGTTTCAATATTACATTACATTTACAAAATATATGCATTGGATAATGGATATAATACGATTGATTATAATGTTTTAATTCAGACAACGATGATAGAATATATACAATCTATTTTATTAGCATATGTAGATGATAATGGAAATTTTAAAGATGTGGACTATTTTTATGATGTTTTTTCACCCAACGTTGACATATGGGGATTTTTAATGGGGTATATTTATATCATTGAAAAAGGTATTGTTTATGAAGCTAATAATAATGTGAACTATTTGATACATAAGGATATAATGAATGGTATATGTAGAATATTAATAAAATATTGTTATAGTAATGAATATGCTACTAAAGCAATTAATGTAAGTGAACTTTCAAAAGAATTAGAATCATTAAACGCTATTTCAAAAGAATTGATGAAACAACCAATTAAAACAAAGGGAATTACAAACCAAATGAAGAAAACCCCAGCTACAAAGTTAGACGATGTAAAACCAACTGGTATTTTAGTAGAAGATATATCATTATAATATCAAATAAAATATCAAACAAAATATCAAATAAAATATAGTATAATTATTATATAAATGAAAATAGAACTACTAATTATAGGTATAACTATATTTTTTGTATTAAATATATATCATGAAGGAAAATATGTAAAATTGGTAAAATCATGGAAAAAATATTATCAAATGGCAGGCATAGGGTTTGTCGGATTATCTACCTATCTTTTTATGAAAAAATACCCATCACAATCACATAATCTGGTATCACACGCAAATGGTATTATAAAATATATGCCAATTGATAAAGAAGCCAGTGATTTACTTTCACCATTATTAAATATGTCCGGTGGAAATAGTGGGGGAAATGGTTATATGATGTCACCCCAAGAAAAAAGAATATTGTCATCAGGAGGAGGTAATGTATCAAATACGCAAAAAGCAACCAAGCGGTCAGTGAGCGAAACAAAAAAGAAGTATGTAGCAGCGCAGCAAGGATGGAATTGCGGTGGTTGTAAGAAACAGTTGCCTGCGTGGTTTGAGGTAGATCACAAAGTCCGACTGGATAATGGCGGTTCTAATAATGTTGATAATTTAGTTGCCTTGTGTAGAGATTGTCATGGAAAAAAAACCGCATTTGAAAACTTATAATATTAATATAGTTGTTATCTTTGTATAATAATAAACTTTCTTACTATTATACAAAGATATGTCTTCTGACTTTAATAATTTTTATAAAGGTAATAATATTGGTAATATAATTACTGATTTTAATAATGAAATATCATCTGCAAAGAGTAAAGTAAAAGATTTTTCTAAAAAAGAAATTAATTTAGATTTTATTGAACGGTTTACTCGTATGCTCTATTTAAACCCAACGAATTTGGCAAAATTGGAAATGCTTCAATACATATTATTTATTGCTATCCTTTATTATTACAACCCACTTGGAATTAAAACCGCATATCCCGTATTCACTAAATTATTAATTATCACAGTGGCATTTACATATGTGATGTTATTCTTTTTTATAAAAATGAAGGTTGATCATAATGAAGACGTTGATTTAATTTATCCAACTGAAAAAAATGTTCTAATTAAATTTATTTCACTTATTGTGTTTTTTATAATTTTCATGTTTTGCATCAAAGGAGTGATATGGCTTTTAATTAATACTAGTTTAGTAACACTGTTAACTGATATTGTTTCACTATTGTTAATTGTAGGCGCTCTTGCAATTATATATTTATTTATGCGAAAAAAAATAGATAAGATTAGAAATTCAAAACAAGGAAATATGTTTAATCTAATTGTTAAGATAATTATGTATTTACCTTGTTTGTTGATAGATATCACTGAATATATTAAATATGAATATCATTTGACAACAAAACCTATATGGACCTTATTAGGTGTTGAATCTTTATTTATTGTATTGTGGTTTGTCATTCCATTAATGTTTGATAAAGTTGTTAACTATAGTGGTAAAAAACTCGTGAACAAGCCGTTAAATTTAAATATAGAATATGTTGTTGGAAAATACAATGAATTATATGATATTCCTGATGTTGACCACTATAATTTAAGTGAAATTGACAAAAGTTATAGTAATAAGATGAAAGATAGAATTATAAAAGAAGAGAGTGCAAAAAAAGTATATACTAAAGAAGATACTTCACTTGATAATGCTGAACCGGAGCAATACACAGATCCCAAGATGCCCAAAAATAAAATTATGGCATGGTTCTATAAAAAAATAAAAAATCCAACGCTATTGAAAGTTGAATTTCAAGTTCATCCTCAACCAGGAATCTATGGAAATGATTATAGATTTAGATATAAATATGCTATATCTGGTTGGTTTTATTTAAATCCACAACCACCAAATACCAATGCGTCATATAACAACTATACAAACATCATTAAATACGGAAATAAGGTTAGATTAGAATATAATGGGAAGAAGAATAGTTTAAGAGTAATGGCAGAAGTTGCATCACCTAAAAAGAATAAAAAGAATACAAAAAAGAGACAGACAAGTAACGATAATGGAGAAGAGAATGAAGAAGAGAATGGAGAAGAGAATGAAGAAGAGGATGAAGAAGAGAATGAAGAAGAGGATGAAGAAGAGGATGTAAAAAATAAATCAGTCGTGGTGTATGAGTCAAAAGATGTTATTTATCAAAAATGGAATAATATTGTTATCAATTACAATGAAGGTTATATTGATATATTTTTAAATGGTGTTTTAGTTGGTTCTTATTCTAGTGTCGTTCCTTATATGCAATTAGATGAAATTGTTACTGGTTCGGAAAAAGGAATATACGGAGGAATATGTAATGTTACTTATTATAATAATGTATTAAATGAGAAAAATATTGTAATGAGTTATAAAACATTACGAGTAAAAGAAATCCCATATGTCTGGAGTATAACGGATGATATAAGTATTAACATTGAAAAAAATAAAAACCCTAATAGTAATTTTATAAATGATATAAAAGCGATGTTGGGTGTTCAATGAATCAAATTATGATTATTTAGATAATATTTATTATATATTATAGTTAATTTCTATTCTATAATATATATAAAATGGACGTGAAACAAATAGTATTACTTGTTTTTGTATTATTAATTATTATTTATTTCATAGTAAATTCTTTTTCAAAATCTACCAAGTTAACTGAAATGGCAGAAGGAAAAATTCAACAAACGATTTTGGCCAAAGATTTAAAAAATTCAAACAATTCTAGCAACTACACTTATTCAATGTGGTTGTTTGTAGATGAATGGAATTATAAATTTGGGGAAGAAAAGATCGTATTAGACAGAAATAAGGGACCTACCGTTGTTTTAGGCGATAAACCAAACACATTAGCAGTGGTTGTTAAATATTATGATACATCAAAGAGTATTGTTGGTGCAAACTCAATGGGAAATAGTGATTCTTGGAAAGATGCGGACGCAACAAAAGCTGCTTGTGATGCGTGTAATAGTGGTTATACTTGCGCGTGCGATGCGTGCCAGAAAGGTGTACCTAAAACAGGTGCTGATGCAGAATCTGCTACCGACCGAGCAACCCGTCTTGCAGATGAAAGAGATAGAGCAAATGCGGGAACAAATGATCATACTTGTTTGATTGACAATATTCCTATTCAAAAATGGGTGAACATTATTGTTAGTATGTATGGACGAACCTTAGATGTTTATTTAGATGGTAAATTAGTGCGAACATGTGTTATTCCTGGTGTTCCTCGCGTAGATAACGATATTGATATCAATGTTACGCCCAGTGGAGGTTTCAGTGGATGGACGTCGGCTTTTAAATACTGGTCAAATGCATCTAATCCTCAAGAAGCATACAATATCTATAAACAAGGGTTTGGAAAAGGCATTTTAGCAAATGCGATTAGTAAATATAGAATACGATTTTCTATGGTGAAGGATAATAAGGTTCAAAGCAGTTTTGAAGTTTAATTAGTAAACGATAGATATGATTAACTATAATTATGATACCCCTATAAGGATTAAGATGTAAAAAATATAATTTATATTATATTTTATATAATATATATAAGAATGGGTTTTATTGATAAATTAGGAGAATATAAAGTAGGAATACAACAATTTTCATCTAATCAATATGTTCAAGGAAGTAAAAATTTTTTAGAATCAAATAGTATTGTCGCCAAATTTGCTTTTTTAATTTTAGTTCTTATTGTCTTCATGATGTTGTTAAGTTTGGGGTCCTTTATTTTAACGCGTGTATTTTCCGCAGATCACAATCCAATTTTGATTGATGGGATGATTAATTCTAGACAAATGATGATTATTCCTCAAAATCCTTCTAAAAGGGGAGCAAAACCGATTCATCGTTCCAATAATCAACGCGATGGATTGGAATTTACATGGTCAGTGTGGATTTTTGTTAATGATTTTGGTGTTAAAGAAACCGAAATGAAACACGTATTTCACAAGGGTAATGATAATATATCTAGTGGTGTTGGTGGTGGAGGTGAATCAGGTGTTAATTTCCCTAATAATAGTCCTGGATTATATATAACACCGCGATTAGATGGACATGGAAAGGGTGATATGGCGGGGTTGAAAATAATAATGAATTCTTTTGAAAAAATAAATGAAGAAATAATAGTGAAAGATTTACCGTTACACAAATGGGTGAGTATCATTATTCGTGTTACAAAACAGAATCAATTAGATGTGTATATTAATGGCACGCTAGTGAAACGTCATATGCTTCAAGGTGTTCCTAGACAAAATTACGGAGATGTGTATGTTTCTATGAATGGTGGATTTGACGGTAATACGTCTAATCTAAGGTATTTTGAAGAAGCATTAGGAACAAACAAAATACAGAGTATTGTTAATAAAGGACCAAATACGAAATTTGTTACTGCTAATTTGGGAACCGGTAATAGTAGTAATAAATATTTATCTACGCGATGGTATATGAATTCGGCAACAAACGTGGCTTAAATAATTAATAAAATAACTCAATACCCCCCACCATTTAATAAACAAAATAGTTTGATTATTACACCTTTGGACATTTAAAACGCCGACTAATTTAATCCTTATAAATCTTTAATTTTCTCTTTCGTGTTTTATTTTTGTTTATTTCATCTAAAATATATTTAACCTCCTCATTAGTAACCTTGTATGCAACATGCGGTCTATCGTGTCGTTTTATTGTTCCTTGTTCATTATATTTTTCAACCCAACGCATAAGACTTCTGGGCGAACATTTAAATATTCGGCAAACTGCTTCTTGCGAGTTGTCCTCCGTAAGATAATACTCTACTGCGGATAATTTGTAGTCTTCACCTTTATGTATCATTTATATTTAGAGTTAAATAAATTATTATATATTTAATAATAATTAATTAAATCCGTGAAATTATTAAATTATAATATTTAGTAATATTATAATATGAATTGCACAAAAAACTCATCATCGGATGAAACGCATAATTTTACGTCAACTAATAAAGCCATAAATGAATTAAATATAAAATTGAAATTAAATAATATAAGAATTAAATCAGTAAAAGATATAATGGATTCCTACACAAAGAAAACGCGTGATGAATTAATTGCAATTTGTAAAGAGCAAAAAATTAAAGGATATAGTAGTATGAAAAAGGACGAAATAATTCAATTATTACAATTACATATAAATAGTATTACATCAAATAATATTACTATACCAACCACCATCAGTATAGGTGAAAATACTAATGAAAAAATTAAATTTATTGATTTATTTTGTGGAATAGGTAGTTTTCATTATTCATTCAAAAAATTTGGTTGGGAATGCGTAATGTCATGTGATATTGATAAGGCTGTAAAAGAAACTTATAAAACAAATTATGGGTTATTACCTCTTGGCGATATAACTGAGATAGACCCAAAAAATGTATCTCATTACGATATATTATGTGCTGGATTTCCGTGTCAACCATTTAGTCAATGCGGACAACATAAGGGGTTTGATGATAAACGAGGGACACTATTCTTCAATATTATGAAGTTTGTTGAATATCATAAACCAAAAATTATTGTCCTTGAAAACGTTCAAGGATTACTAAACCACGATGAAGGTAAAACATTTGAACGAATCCAATCGGATATTACAAAGGCAGGATATACAATCACCTATAAAGTTATTAAATGCTGTGATTATGGATTGCCTCAAATGAGAAAACGCTTGATTATTATTGGTGTTAGAAATGATACCGAACTGGTTAAACATATTGATAAATTACTCAATTTTGATGAATATAAACAAGAAAAAACGCTTTCCGAACTTCTAGGAAAAAAGTTTGATAAAAAAGTGGCTTATACAATTCGTTGTGGAGGTAGGAACTCGCCAATTGACGATAAGCATAATTGGGATGGATATATTGTAGATGGAAAAGAATACCGATTAACCAAAGAAGATTGTTTAAAAATACAAGGTTTTAATGCGGATTTTAAATTATGCGGAACAAATATAGAACAATGGAGACAGTTAGGAAACACTATTCCAACCAGATTTACCGAAATAATCGGTTTAAATATAAATAAATATTTATTTAAGTGGTAATCTGATATGGATTGCTCCATAATCTTTATTTTCATATTTACATACCCAAGGCAAGTCTTGCTCACGACTTTTTTTTCGCATACCTTTATTGCGGAACGATAACTCACAATTATCAATGATTGAATTAACATATGCCTCTTTTTCTTCTTCTGTGGTGCAGGATATATATTTTTTAGAACCATCCTTATTCATAAGTAAAATTGCGTTACATTCTGGATTTGATTTTTTTTGTCCAGTTCCAGAAAATATAAAGTATATTAACATTTTTAATATACTTTGTTTTATATCTTTAATCGCATATGAACTGAGTTTACATAATTTCACATGAGTTTCTTTTTTATGCTCATCATGGTATTCTTTTGCAAGAATATCCAAATTAATTATTTCGTCTTTCAAATATCCCAACTGAAAAACATTAGCCGATCTTGGAGTATGATTTAATATTGAAGGCATTTGTCCACGTTTAGATTTTATTGAAATATGTAATAGTTCCTGCGTTTTGTTTAACAAAATTGTTATGTCACTCTTAGATGCCCCTTTTGTTTTTCTTGGAATTTCACTTATATGTTCATAAGGACGCCCATTTATTGGATTAATTATTTCTATTCCTTCTTGTGCTTTATCTCCAAAAATAGATACACAATATTCTGTATCCATTTTTTTTTCGTACAATTCTTTTTTACACTTAAACTCATCATCTTCGCCTTTGTTTTCTCTTTTAATTTCAAGAGATGAAATTTTTGACGTTAATTCATCCATAGTGAAGATATAATATGTGGGTTATTCTATATTTAATTATATAATTATTTTTCAATTTTATAATTAAATATAAACAATATAAAGAATTAAAGATTTTTCAATTTTATTATATAATATAAACAATATAAAGAATTAAAGATTTTTATCTCAATCTATATAAGATATGCGAGTAAAACTTTGCGATAAATATAAAATAGAACGTGAAGATATATGTAAAAAAATTATTGATATTTTAAAATTAGATACAAATAATGCTTTTTTATTATCCGAATTAGATGAGGATACAGAAAAACAAATGACTATTCTAAATATGAAAGAGGAGATCCAAAAGTGTTTCGCATGTTCTGAAATATCATCGTTTAAACCGAATTTTGAATGCAAAAGACCATATTTAAATGTTGTACGTGGTATTCTAAGAAAACAAGGATATACATTTATATCAACTGATATTGATATAAAAATAAACGATGTTGTAAAAAGAACAAAAAAATATATTATATTTAGGAATAATTAAATAATTCCGCGATTTTATTAAATTATAATATTTAGTAATATTATAATATGGAAATCACCGAACGCTTACCACTTAAACCGATTCATTGGCTTTCGCAGTTGTCTTACTCAGAGTTTGTAGAGAGATGTTTAAACAAGGATAAAAAACATACCAAGGAAGAGTGTAAAACTAAATATTCAATCTTACATCAATTTTGTCAAACTAATTTAAAAACAGATGGTAATACCAAGCGGATTTATTCTTATTCCACAGGAACATCTGGACGCTTATTTTCAGGTGGGTCATTACAAGGTTTGCCTTCTACTATTAGAGGATTATTTATGCGTGATGGTGTAGGTACTGATATTGATATGTGCAACGCTCACCCAGTTATTCTTCGTTATATTTGTAAATTACACAATATACCATGTCCGCATTTAGAATATTATATTAATCATCGTGAAGAATGTCTTATGAAGTTTGAATCCAGAGAAATTGGTAAAGTATCATATTTAACCGCTTTAAATAAAGACACTTTAAATCGTATCAAAGACTTACCATTAGAATTTAAAAAATATGATATAGAAATTAAGAATACTCAGAAGCAATTGGTAAAGATAAAAGAATATACAGAATTAGTTAGTTCAGTGCCTGAAAACAAACCCTACAATAAATTAGGCTCAGCAGTTAATAGGATTATGTGCTATTATGAAAATATTATTTTACAACACGCTATTCACGTTATAAATAAAAAAGGTATGGAAATTGCAATATTAATGTTTGATGGGTTGATGGTGTATGGGAATTACTATAAAGACAAGGGGTTATTAGAAGACATAACACACTATGTAGAAAAGAAAATGTATGGATTAAATATGATTTGGACTTATAAAGAACATAATACTGAATTAAAAATACCCGAGGATTACGTAGTTAAAACTACTGATAACATTATTAAAAATGAAAATAGTTTTGAATATGTTGCAAAAGAATTTGAAAAAACTCATTTGAAAATTATTAATAAATCATTATTTGTTAAACACGACAATAACAACATTATATTTTTAACACAGGCTCAATTAAAAATGTCTTACTCACATTTATCATACGATGTGTCTGTCTATAACGACAAAGGCATTTTTACAGGATTTAATACTTTACCATTTATAAATAAATGGATTGGATTTACACACAATATTAGACGAAAAGATGATGTAGATATTTATCCAAATATTACAGATTGTCCTGAAAATATTTTTAATTTATGGCGTCCTTTTGCTATGGAATTATTAACTGAACCCTATACACATAAACAAAGAGAGTTGAACTTTATATTAAATCATATTAAGATTCTCTGTAATAACGATGAAAATGTCTATGATTATTTTATTAAATGGATTGCTCAGATGGTTCAATATCCACATATAAAAACTATTATGCCGACTTTTATAAGTAGTGAAGGGGCAGGTAAAGGAACTTTATTTAAATTATTTGAAAAGATGTTAGGTAATGAAAAGGTTTTTGAAACAACTAATCCAAGTAGGGACGTATGGGGAGATTTCAACGGAATGATGTGTAATTGTTTTCTGGTCAATTTAAACGAACTATCCAAAAAAGATACAATGGAAGCCGAAGGCAAAATAAAGGGATTAATAACGGATAATACCCTCGCCATAAATCAAAAGGGTATTCCGCAATATAAAATAAAATCCTATCATCGGTTTATTACTACCACTAATAAAGAAGAACCAATAAACTCAACCAACGGCGACCGCCGTAATTTAATTATTCGGTCAAGTGATGAGAAAAAAGGGGATTATATTTACTTTGAAATGATGCACAAATATTTAGAAGATAATGACGTAATTAGAACATGCTATGATTATTTTAAGAGCATTGAAGGAATGGATAAGTTCAAAGATATATCTATACCTCAAACCGAATATCAAACAAACTTAAAAGAACTATCCAAATCACCCATAGAACAATGGTTAGAAAGTTTTACCAGAGAACATATGAACGATAGTAAAGAACATATAGAATTACTTGGTACAGAAATATATGAATTATTTAAACATTGGTCTAATTCAAATGGTATAAAATATGATATTAATGCTGTTAAATTAGGTGTAAAATTAATTAATATGAAAATAAATGGTGTTTCTAAGGGAAGACACACTATGAAAGGTGATACAAAATTCTTTAATATTAGCGAATTAAAGAATACTTTTAGTTTAGGATGTCTTATTAATGTATAAATATGAGGGGATGAGGGGATGAGGGGTGAAGGGTTGTTTTTAGATTAGTTCAATATTTTACAAAAAAAAGTGTTTTTATACAAGTTTTTGTAAAATGTAATATTTTATTACAATATATTTTATTAAATATAAATTAGCACTAAACCCCTCATCCCCTCATAAAAGTCGGCGTTTTAAATGTCCAAAGGTGTAAACATTAATAAAATAGATTCATTTATTCTCTCAGGTTAGGATTGATGCAAATATCCTTCGTTGGGAAAATATCACCAGACATGCAAACATCTCCTTCACCCACTTCTATACAACTGCGAAATCCTCTATCTTCGCCGATATAACAATAACCTTGTTTTGAAGTTGGTTTAGTTGCTTGCATCCGACTAGCACTGACATCAGGTTCAGGTATAAATGGTTTTTGTTTTGTTATTGGTTCTGTTTCTTCGTGTTGTTTCTGACTATTTTTGCCATCAATCTTATTAACTATTTTTTTATCATCAATTGTTTTCTCCAATTTATTTATAGCACTCTTATTTACTTTTTTGTTTACATTTACTTTTTTAGGTGGGGTTCTCTCTTCAACATTAATCCCAAATTGTTTTAAAAGAGGATCATACATATCCAAAATAGGAGTATTAACTGGTTTTGTTAAATATAAGAATAAATTTAAAAATAAAAACCCGAGTATGATAAAAATAGATAAATAACGGAAAAAAGGACTGCCTGATTGAGCAACAACTGGAGTAATAATTGCTGCATTTGATATTAAACCTTTCCCCGAATCTAACATAGAAGATACCGAAGAAGATACCGAAGAAGATACCGAAGAAGGAGAAAAAGAATCAGACGAAAAAGGAATAGAATCGTTTTTATTTGATTTTATGCTGGATGGAATACTTAATATCCTAGGTCTAGATGATTTTTTAGGTGAAAATAAAGATTCTGATTTATCTGACATTGTTTTATACAACCCTTCAGCTGAGCGTGGCGATGAACCTGACATTTTATTACTAAAAGCTGTAATAGACATTATTGTATATAATTATAGATTATAAAATTATAATTATAATGCGTATGTTTTTATAAGACACATTTGTATACCATGAATAATAATAATTTAACAACTAACGTTTAAACATACTCCAGTCTCGTCTAACTTGCGTTTCTCGCGGAACAACCAATTTATGTGTAGTTCGTATATCAACCGGTGCATATAATTGAATATCAGGATTCATTTTACAATTAAATTGCGACACATTTATATATTCATTATTAATAGTCCATCTTATATTATTTAAATCATGCATACTATCAGATTCTTTTTTTACATATATAAGAGAATCTCTTCTAGATATCGTGCGTTTCCATCCATCAAACGTACGTAGTATTCTCTTATCATGAATGTGATAAAATTGTGAACGGTCAATAATAAGACCTGCTTCTAAACAACGGTCATTTATTGTATTGTCTTCCAGCCCCCAACCCCAAAAGTTAGGAAACCCTTTACTTTTTTCAAAATCGGCACCTTTAATTGCAAAAATACCACCAAGCGCAAATTTATATCCATAATAATGTTTTACAACTCCATGTGTGGTAGTATAGTCAATTAACCCTTTTCCAGATGGCAACGTATCAATATCATGAAAAATAAAAGTAATATCTTTATAATTCTCAGGGTATTTATTTTTGATGGCAAGGAAACCAATATTTTTCATGGCCCCACGATTAAATGGGCGGTTATCATTTTGATGTGAAAAATAAAATTCATATGTATTTGTATTTGTATTAGTGTTAGATTCATCATTTTCTAAGAGTGATGTCATGTGGTTTGTAAATATTTGTTTATCTCTTGCCCGATCTCTATAAGGGATAATAAATATATGTGATGGCACTATACGTAAAGGTTTAATTGGTTGTTCAATCTCACTTATCTCCATGGTTATGGACATTTTATATTAATATAATTATATTATTATAGCTATATTTTTATAATTATATTAATATGTATTGAACTAAAAATGATTACCAAAAATAAATATTAAGAATAAATATTAAGAATAAATATTAAGAATAAATATTA
>Ga0209296_1001509_pt1 | contig 17786 bp, 11 predicted proteins | sample S_130206_EF_Meta_FD_187319 | JGI IMG/M metagenome (GOLD analysis project Ga0209296, IMG submission 187319) | Freshwater microbial communities from Lake Simoncouche, Canada to study carbon cycling - S_130206_EF_MetaG (SPAdes) (version 2) | ecosystem: Environmental > Aquatic > Freshwater > Lake ...
CTGCGTTTATCAATGGCAACAATGCGGTAAAAATGCCTGCCATGTCTGCCAAACTGTTTCATTCTAATGCTAACTGCCATGCTTCTTCCTTTCCAAAGGTATGCCAATTTTTTATTTTATGAAAGATTGAGGCAGAAACCCACTACCTTTCTTCATTCATTTTAAGAAACTAGCGTTTTTTATTATTTTTTCTTTCTTTAGCCCGTTCCTTAGGTGTTTTTCTATGACCTGTATCGCCCTTTGTCTTAAGTTTTGCGCCGGGCTGAAAAGCACCCATCTTACCCATCCCCGAAACCATCTTAATTCTTTCCCAAACACTCATCTTCGACATGGCCCGCATTAAGTTGCGAACTTGCTCGAATTGATTCAGAAACTGTTTCACATCATGGGGTTGCGTCCCGCTACCCGCAGCAACTCTACGCCTTCGATTTTGGTCTAAAACATCCGGATTGGCCCGTTCTTCCCGGGTCATGGAATCCAACATTCCTTTGATTCTTCTAAACGCAGCTTCGGGGTCTTCACCTGCAGGAACCATATCCGCCATGCCTGGCATGGAACCGATCAGGTCCTTCATGGACCCCATTTTGGCAATTTGTTCAAATTGTTTTCTAAAATCGTTTAAATTGAAGTCGCCTTCGCGCAATTTCTTCTGTTGCTCTTCCAATTCTTCCTTGGAAATATCGGACTGAACTTTGCTGACTTTTTCAACCAAAGACATGATATCGCCTTGGCCCAATATCCTTTGCGCCATGCCTTCAGGCCGAAATTCTTCCAGCTTATCAAGCTTTTCGCCAACCCCGATAAACTTGATCGGGACCTTGGTAACCTCCTTGATGGATAAAGCTGCACCACCACGGGCATCGCCATCAAGCTTGGTAAGGATCACGCCATTTAATTCTAAAGCCTCGTTGAATGCTGCTGCACTATTAACTGCATCTTGACCAGTCATTGCATCGCAAACCAGATAAACTTGATCTGGTTTAGCGAGCTTATCAATCTGCTTAAGCTCATCCATGGGCATTTCAGCGATATGCAATCGACCTGCAGTATCGAGAATTACCGTATCAATAAGAGTTCGCTTGGCGTAGGCGATTGCATTAACGCAAACTTCGACAGGCGTAGGGATAGGCTTGCCGGGTTCTGCAACTTCGGAATAAACAGGAACCTGAATCTGCTCGCCCAAAACGCGTAATTGCTCGACAGCGGCAGGCCTTTGCAGATCTGCTGCAACCAATAATGGCTTGCGACCTTTGCCTTTAAGTGTCAGCGCCAGTTTGCCTGCGGTGGTAGTTTTTCCCTGCCCTTGAAGGCCACAAAGCATGATAATCGTGGGCCGATCCTTGGCGAAAGGAATAGCGGTATCCACAGGCCCCATAAGCAAGACAAGTTCATCGTAAACGAATTTTACTATTTGTTCGCTAGGGTCTAAGCTGCGAAGAACTTCTTGGCCGATTGATTTTTCAGTGATTCGATTAATAAAGTTTTCGGCAGCGGTGAAGTTCACATCGGCATCGAGAAGAACGATGCGGATAGCTTCCATAGCCTCGCGGATGTTCGCCTCAGAAAGGCGCCCTTTTCCACGCAGGGTTTTTAAAGCTGCGGCCAACCCTTTTCGTAAACCATCAAACATGGCAGTCCCAATAAAAATCGAATGCGCCTAAATTGCGCTATAACACTATCTTTTATTATAAAAGAATGCACTGCAGGTGCAACCTATCGTTGGAAAACTCGCCCCTAATAAATAATATCCTCACGTTTCAATCTAAATTGATTGTATCAATTATTATGCATATGTGAACATGCGTACACATAACAATCATTGCATTATTTTTTTAAATCATTGACAGAACGGGCCCCAAAAGTTTAACTTATATCCTTGGCCTCTTCTCTGTTCCGGCCCCGCTAACGCAGTCAAATGTATTAGCGGGGTTTTTTTATTCCCCTTATTTACTACTAAAGCTTTCTACCTTAAACTACTCTCCGTTCTTACAACCGATCAAATGCGCCACAAAAAATGACAAGTCTGCAACGAATTTTAGAACCCGAAGTGATGGACACCCTCGAGGAAGCTTGCGAATACGATTCCATGGATCACAGCCAAGTCAACGAAGTCTTTTGCAACGATTTTTTTGCTGCAAGGAATTTAACCGATGGCGTTCAGATTCTCGATGTTGGCACAGGCACCGCCCAAATCCCCATAGCAATGTGCAAATGCAACAATGGCCTAAAGATTACCGCAATCGACCTCGCAGAATCAATGCTAACAATAGGAAATAAAAATATCCAAACTGCCCGTCTAGAAGATTCCATCACGCTAGTTCAAGTTGATTCAAAAAAAATGCCCTACCCTGATGAATCTTTTGACCAAGTTGTTTCCAACAGCATCATCCATCACATTCCAAATCCTGTTGAATGCTTTAAGGAAATGATCCGAGTCACAAAAAAAGACGGGTTATTATTTATCCGTGATCTACTTCGCCCCTTTTCCTTGGTCGAACTTCAAAACATTGTCAATCTGCATGCAGGCGATGCCACGCCTAAGCAAAAACAACTGTTTACAGATTCGCTGCACGCTTCGCTATCTCTTGCGGAAGTTCGCGAAATGGTAAAACAATTTGGCTTTGAGGCCTTCACCGTAATTCAGTCTTCCAATAGGCACTGGACCTTTACCGCCAGGAAATCCTGAAAGGCTTGAAATGCAAAGTCTGATACAAATAGGCCACGGGATAATGTTCACCTTAGAAGCTGTTTATCAACTTCCGTTTGCGTTCAAAACTCCGCAAGAATTAATTCGTCAAACTTATAAAACCTTGATTGGCGCCCTTCCCTTGGCAATTGTCGCAGGGCTGGCAATCGGAGTAGTTGTTTGGATTCATTTGCGCGATGCCTTGGTAAATGTCGCAGGCCCATCTGCAATGACATACCTGCCCCAAGCCTTGGCGCTAGCAGTAGTAGTTGAATTTGCGCCTTTATGTTCAGCACTAATTCTTGCAGGAAGATCTGGCTCAAGCCTTGCTGCGGAAATTGGCTCAATGAAACAAACTGAACAAATTGACGCCCTTACGCTTTTGGGAATAAGACCGATGCAAGCGTTGATAGCACCCAGAATTTTAGCATGCGTAATCTCACTTCCAATTCTTACTGTGTTCACCGCATACTTGGCGATTTACTCAGGATTTCTAACGGAATCACTTACCGGATCGATGAGTTTTTCCCAATATCAAAACGAAGTGCTAAGAGTACTAACCTTGCGAGAATCAATACCAGCCTTGGGGAAAACCTTCGTTTTCGGACTCGCAATTGGAATCTCGGGTTGCTACTACGGCATGGAAACTGAAGGCGGAACCGAAGGCGTAGGCAAAGCTGCAACCCAAGGAGTTGTTACCTCCATCATCTCGGTTCTTATCTTAAATGTGTTTCTCGTCAAAACCATCCATTTCTTTTTCAACTAGTGATTTCCAAGAATCACAATGTCCAACCTTTTCGATATTCCCTGAACAGGAATTTGTCTGCGTCTTTGTTTCCGGTAGTGCCTTTGGCATCGTCCCAATTTATTTTCGCGCCACTGCGAAGCGAGACATTACCCAGCAATACGGTTTCAGCAAGCGCCCCACTGTAATCAAAATTACAAGTGGTCACTTTCTTGTTTTTTATTGCATCAACCCATTCCTGATGATGGCCTATTGAATTCGGAATGGTGGCAGGTGGTGCAGTAAAGCCTTTAAACTTATCTTCGGGTAGAAGTTTATACTTCGAGTAATCAGCGATCAACTGGCCTTTGGTTCCTTCGAAAAGAATCCCTGAAGCAAAACCGTGGTAAGGCTCCACATGATCCCAGCCCGGCCCTTTAACGCCATTGTACCAAGTAAGATGCACCGCAGGCTTTTGCCCCCTTTGAGGGTAATTATAATCCGCTTTGACAAGGTCTGGAACAGTTTGATCACCTGCTTGAATCCTTTTCGAAACCGCCTCAACGGTTAGGGGTTTTCGCAAATCAAGAGACCAATGCACAAGATCCATGTAATGGCAGGCCATGTCTGCAAACACTCCGCCACCAAACTCCCAAAAATATCTCCAGTTGAAGTGGGTAAAGGCAGGATCATAAGGCCGGTGGGCAACAGGCCCAAGCCAAAGATCGTAATCAAACCCAGCGGGTATTGTTACTGGGGTCTTGGAAAGGTTTCGAATATTGGGAAGAGAATTGACCCATACCTGGACTCTACTGATTTCACCCAATACGCCTGCTTGTATAATTTCAACCACTCTGCGGTAATTATTCCCCGCATGAATTTGCGTTCCCATTTGGGTGACTAGCCCTTTTTCATTTGCGATTTTCACCATCTTTCGAACCTCTAGCACCGAATGGGCCAAAGGCTTTTCGCAATAAACAGGTCTGCCAGATTGCATAACTGCAATGGCTTGCACGGCATGCACATGGTCTGGGGTGCTAACCACGATAGCGTCAAGCTCTTTGAGATCGATCAATTTCCGATAGTCTTGGAAAAACTTAGCATTTGGATGGGCAGTTCTTGCCTTTACAGCGTTGTTTTCATCCACATCGCAAAGGGCAACGATATTTTCACTTAAAACCCCCGCTAGATTCGATGCCCCTTTCCCAGATAACCCGATCAAACCGATGTTAAGCTTTGGCTTATTTTCCTGCGCCCTGATGATACCCGGAGCAACCATTAAGCCTGCCGCAAGGGTAGAACTTTTTTTAATAAAGCTACGGCGCTGTTCTCGGATATTCATTATTAACTCCTGCAAATAATCAGGAAAAAAGGTGGGTTTATCGACTACTTTTCTAACATCTCATAGATTTTAAGAAGAGTCAACCGGGTAATTGGAACCAAAATTTGGTAAATGTAGCCCAATAACACCCATAAAGCTTGCATGAATCAGGTTTTAACCCTATTATAATATCTAACTATGAGTCGAAAATTACTACTTCTTGAGCTTCTCCTTATTCTTCCCCTCCAGGGATGAACCGGGGATTTTTCTCGAAATTGATGACAACCTAAACGAGAATGATTACCCGGAGCCAAAAGGTTCCGGTTTTTTTTTGTCGGGAGTTTTTTATGAGCCAAGATAAGATCATCATTTTTGACACCACGCTTCGCGATGGCGAGCAATCGCCCGGCGCTAGCATGAACCTCGCTGAGAAACTTGAAGTGGGTATGGCTCTTCGCGACCTAGGTGTCGACGTCATCGAAGCTGGTTTCCCGATTGCATCTCCTGGGGATTTCGAATCCGTCCGGGAAATAGCCAGGCAGATTCATGGCCCGACCATCTGCGGTCTCGCCCGTTGCAATAACCCTGATATCGATCGCGCTTGGGAAGCCCTCAAAGACAACCCCAAACCTCGCATCCATGTTTTCCTTGCAACTAGCGCCATTCATCGTGAATTTAAACTACGCATGGCCAAGGAAGAAATCGTACGCAGGGCTGTCGATGGTATTAAAAGAGCAAAAAGCTACTTGAATGATGTAGAATTTAGCCCCGAAGACGCTGCCCGTACCGAACTCGATTTCCTTACGGAAGTGGTTGAAAAAGCAATCGAAGCAGGCGCTACAACGATTAATATTCCCGATACCGTGGGCTATGCCATGCCCGAGCAATACGCCAAGGTGATCGCTCACCTGAAAAAACATGTCCGTGGTATTGATAAAGCTATTCTTAGTGTGCATTGCCATGATGATCTCGGCCTTGCCGTTGCGAATAGCCTTGCCGCAGTTTTGGAAGGTGCCCGACAAATCGAATGCACCATCAATGGAATTGGTGAACGAGCTGGAAACTGCGCCCTCGAAGAAGTTGTGATGGCTATCAAAACCCGTCAGGACTACTTCAAGCTGGAAACCAACATCAACACCAAAAAAATATTCTCCACCAGCAAGCTCGTCTCCCATGTAACGGGAATACAAGTACAACGCAACAAAGCAATCGTTGGGCAAAACGCATTCGCCCATGAGGCAGGCATTCATCAAGATGGCATGCTCAAGGAACGATCCACCTACGAAATCATGAACCCTGTTGATATCGGCTTGGCTCAAACCGATCTGGTACTTGGAAAACACAGTGGCAGGCACGCCTTAAAACAAAGAGTACAAGAGTTGGGCTATCACCTTGATGAAGCCCAGTTCCAAAGGCTCTTCGACGATTTCAAAATTCTCGCTGACCGTAAAAAAGTCATCTACGATGCTGATATCGAAGCACTTGCTGAAGCGAAAATCCATTCCGATCCAACCATTTGGACTTTGGAAGCCGTTACTTGCAATGCGGGCACTGGAACCATTCCTTCCGCTGTTGTTGCACTTTGGCATAAAGATGGCCATATAGTTCGAGACGCCTGCATTGGGGACGGCCCGGTTGATGCAGTTTTCAAAGTTATTTCAAAGCTTACAGGAGTGAATGTCACCCTGAAAGATTATCGATTAAGAAATGTCACCGTGGGTGAAGATGCCCAAGGCGAAGCTCAAATCGAAGCATTATTTGAAGGCAAGGTTTTAAATGGCAGGGCTGTCAGTACCGATGTTATTGAAGCCAGTGCTGTTGCATTTCTTCAGGTAATCAATCGGGTACTGATGAGGCAGGCGCATGGCGACCGCATCAAACCAACCGAAAACCTCCCACAGTAAAAAATTACTGCAGAGGGATCATCTTTAAACTGAAAGGTACTTCAACTGCGATTGGAGTCCCGCCTTCGTATATGATTTTGAAAGGCGCCTTCGAGTTTGCAGGGTAAGTGAGATTTATACTTCGTTTGGTACCACCCGGCCCAACCTGCATGCTGGTGGAAGAAGAACTGGGGGTCAAAGCTTTGCCCTCTACATCAAGTATTTTAAACCCGCCCAAATTTGCAAGCGCTGCCCCTCCCAAAATATTAAATTGGCCATTCTGAATGATGATATTATTCTGAACCCCAATGTTCCCTAATTGGATCCGATTATTTTGAGCATTTGCAGCAACCGCATCAGCCGGAATATCATATTCAATGCGAAGAGAGTGAAAGCCTTTAGCATCTTTTCCACACTCATTAATTTTAAGCCATGCACCTGATTTTCCTTCGATCTTTTTCCCCACTTCTTTCTCGATATTCGTTATTTCAAGGATAGGTTTTGAATCGTCAAACACTTGCAAAATAAGCTTTCCTTCAAGCATCTGAATGCTCTTGGATTCTTTTTGTGCCTTAAGAAAATGAATGGGTACTTTAGAATCAACCGCACCCGATTTTCCCTCCTGACCTATTGCTTGAATAGGCCGTGCTATAATCCTACCTGGCATAGGTGGGGCAAGTATATCATTGCGAGAAATGGTGATATCTTGCTCTAATATCTGGCCAGATTCATCAACAGCTTTCGTGATTTTTACTCCGGTGATTTCCTGCAATTTAAAACGGGGTTCGGGCGTAACTTCCAACCCAATAAGGATGTGCTTATCATCAGGTTTTCCAAACACGGTTTCAGGATTTTTTAACAAACGAATTCTGTAAGCGGATCGGTTATCTGTTGGTAATAAATCAAATTTTCCTTCTTTAAGAATGATCACATTTTCTTTGGCCCGTGCGGCAGGTTCTTGGTCCATCCCTATTGCGACCTGCCCAAAGACCTGCCCAATTCCTGGGGGCAATAAAGGTTGGGGCAAAACTGCGGGAGGTACAATTTGCTGGGCTTTTTCCTGAGGTACAAATAAAACCCTGATAGCCTGTGGCCCCACGTCATTTTTTACACCCTTCTTTCGCTCTTCCACTTCTTTTGGGGGCACTGGTGGAGGCACAAGTTTTGGTACAGCTCTCGGAAATACATTCGGCTTCGGAAATTCAACCCTAATAGGATTCCCCGCTGCCCCCTGCAGGCCTGCAACTTCCACCAAGTTTGCCTTCATCGCTATTGTTTCAAGCGCCTCCCAAAAAGTAGCTTCCTTCATTTCCACGCTGATCTTTTTTGATTCCAACGCACGGCTTTTATCTTCCAATATAATTCGATACCCCGATTGCTTCACCAAATCTGCTATCACTTCGGTAACGGGGGCATCCGAATGCTTCATGGTAATTTTCTTTGGATCAATCAGCTTTTTGTTATCTGATTCCGTCTCAATTTTCTTTATCAGAGTCTCAACCCTTCGCCTGATTTCAGGGTCTTCGCTTTTTCTTTCTTTGCGTAATTGCTCTAACGCGGGTTCACCCGCTAATCCCAAATCCTTTTCTGCTTTTTCCCGTACTTCAAACGAGGAATCCCCCAAGGCTTTAATCATTTCGGAAATCGATGGCTGGCTGATCTGAATTGAACTGGCTTTGTTATTTACAACTAGAAAAAACAGTACCACCAAAATCGTGTATCGCTTAAACATGGCATCACCCCTGCAACAGAAAATTAACATGCTAATTATGATCGCATAAAACCAAAGATGCGTCCATATTTTGCATCTTGATTACTTTGCCCTTTCTAAAAGCAATAAAAAAACCCCCAGGGATTAGCTGGGGGCCTTTGGTTTAAATTCCAATTATGCAAGCAATTTATCCACAACGGTTCCTTCGCGGAACAACTGGATTGGCCTGCCTGTTGAAGAATTAAGCTCGGTCTTAGGATCAATTCCAAGGTTTGCAAAAATCGTCGATGACACATCATCAGGAAGGCAAGGATCCGTTGCAGCAGCCATGCCTTGGCCATCGGTAGTGCCATGAGCATAACCGCGCTTGAATCCGCCACCTGCAAGAACCACAGCCATAGATCTGGCCCAGTGATCACGACCAACATTTTTGTTAACCTTAGGAGTACGGCCGAATTCGCCCGCACAATAAACCATGGTTCGGTCCAGCATTCCGCGATCAGAAAGATCGGAAATAAGCGCTGAAAGGGTGTTATCCAAGGTGGGTTGCAACTTCTTCGAATGCGATTCGAAGGTTTTGTTGTGGGTATCCCAACCACCAATGCTAATGGTTACAAAGCGAACGCCAGATTCTACAAGTCGCCTTGCAGCAAGTGCGCTTTGACCAAAGTTATCAGCGCCATAGCGAGCCCTAGTTTCAGGTTTTTCCTGAGTCAGATCAAAAGCCTTGCGGGTTTTGTCAGAACGAAGGATATCAAGAGCTTGTTGATGGAAAGCATCAAAGCCTTGGATAAGATCTGCTTTTTTATCCACTTCGCGGAAGGTTGAATCAAATCCAGCGAGCAATTTGTCGCGGTTGTTCAATTCATCTAAGGTAAAGTCGGTAGGAAGTTGGATTCCACGAACCTTTAGCGTTGCTTTGCCTTTGCCATCGCCACCTGCGTTACCTTCAACAAGGAAAGGATTATAAGCGGTGCCGAGGTAACCAGAGGAACCTGCGGTACCACCGCGGATATCTGAAAACGAGACATAGGAAGGTACACCTTCTTCGCCCTTGGCAAGTTTACTTACCAGCGAACCCATTGAAGGGTATTGAAGCGCTGGGGTTGGCTTGTTTCCGGTAGTCATGAACACCGTTGCAGGGCCATGGGAAGGGATGGAATGATAAATAGAGCGAACGATGGTGGTTTTATCTGCAACTTTAGCCATCTTGGGCAAATGCTCGCTGATTTGAATTCCAGCAGCAGAGGTATTGATCGGCTTGAATTCGCCACGAATGCCTTCAGGGGCATCAGGCTTTAGATCCCACATATCAATGGTAGCAGGTCCGCCAGCGAGCCAGACCATGATAATGGAATCAGCTTTTTTGGAAGATGAAACGCCATTTCTTTTAGCAGCGGATTGGGCTTCTAGTTTTAAGATTTCAGGAAGGCTAAGGCCAAGAAGTCCTGCGCCTGCGCCAATTCTTAAGAAGTTACGGCGATTAAACCCTTCGCAATCTGAAGCAAAATTAGCAGCCATGATAAATCCTTTGGTGCCCTTAAGTTTCATTCTGCCTATAGTTCCCAGGGCAAACTTGGAACTTTGCTTGTGATTAGCAAGCCGACAAAATCTTAATGATTAAAAATAAACTCCTTGGTGTTCAACAACGCCCAGAGGGTGTCGACAAACGCCGTTTTTCTATCCATGCTTTTAGCACGGTATTCTTCAAAGTGTTTCTTTTCGCGATCGTTAGGCAACCTACTTAAAGTGGAAAGAAACATTTCTTCGAGTGCTTTTTGGTCATCAGAGTTTTCTGCAAGTATTTTCTTGATCATGTTCCCTTGCGATTCAACCTTGATTTGCAGGTTCGTATCAGCCATCAGGTATAATTTCTGGGGTAGCGCTGGTTCCATGGATCGTTCGCAATCGCAAGCTGCGGTGCGAGGTGGGCGCCCAAAAATCCGGAAAGCATAACTAATGCTAGAGTTAACCCTGCTAGCTCCAACTTCAATAGCTCTGGCATTCTTAGGGGCTTCTGCACCAAAGTTTTCTACCATACCTGTTGCTGCACAAAGCACATCCACTACCACTTCCGCCATCATTGGTCGAATAAAACAGTGGGAATAGTTGTTGTCATCAAGACGGTTCGTTTCATTGGGAACATGAGTCAGGTTATAAACCCGGGACAAAAGAATTGTTTTTTCGAGCTTACGGATATCAAAGCCACTGTCGATAAAATCCTTCGCTAAAGCGTCAAGCAAAGCTGGATTTGAAGGGGGGTTGGCGATTGAAAAATCATCGAGCGGATCCACAATACCGACGCCAAAGTAATGACCCCAAACACGATTGACAAAGCTTCGTGCAAAGTAAGGGTTATCAGGTGTCTTCAACCATTCAAACAACTTCCTACGGGCATCAACGCCTGCTTCCATCTTAATTTCAGGCCCACCCAAAGCCTTGGGCACCAGCGGGAGATTCGTTTCAGGATGGGTTAGCCCCTTGGAACCGCCCTTGCCTGCTACCACAGAAGTTAAATAAACCTCTTTGACGATGCTAATATTATTGTTGTTTGTTCCTGTTGCGTTTTTCTTGCGTTCTGCATTTTCAGCATCAATCAACTTTTTAGCTTCGGGGGAAGCACCATAGGCCAACTGTGTGAATACATTTGCATAGGAACGATAATCGGCTTGGGTCCAGCGATCAAAGGGGTGTTTATGGCATTGGGCACATTCGAGACGAACACCCATGAAAGCTGCAGCAGTTTTTTCGCCCCACTGGTCTAAAGTAACCGCGCCTTGTTTGCGCCAGAACAAATCCAATGTGGGTTTTCCTGCATAAGATTCTACAAAACCCTTGGCCAATTCTTCATCGAGTTTATTGACTTTAACTACATAGTCTTCGGGCGATTCGCCATCCCTGCTGGTTGCACAAAGTACACCTTCAACAATTTTGTCGTAGGTCATGTTTTCAGCAACGCGCTTCCTTAACCAATCATGCCACATTTGGCTTTTTTTAACCCTAAGGTTTTGGGGGTTTTCGATGGCATCGGTATTGTTACCAGTGATATCGCTGAGTTTCGTCGCCCACAAAGCTGCATGCATTGGGTGCTTCAACAGTTCATCGATCTTTTTGGTTCGTTTGTTGGTATCTTTATCCGCAACAAATGCACGAATATCATTCGGGCTGGGCAAAGTACCTATCACATCAATCGTGATTCTGCGCAAAAACTCTGCATCGCCTGATAGCCCACTTGGTTCGATATTGAGCCTCTTCAACTTCGAAAAAACAAGTTTATCGATGTAATTAACTTCAGGCACACTCGGGTACTTATAGCCAGGCTTTACATCCAGCGGAACCATGGCGCGCACTGGAAATACCGTGCCTCGGTAAGCAACAATAATCGAAGTGTCTCCTGCGCGATTGCTGGTAACTAACCCGGAGGGACTGACTTCAGCAACGCCATCGTCCAAGGTTCGAAATTCGCTAAGGGCAGTGATATTTTCACTGGTACCATCTGCAAAGGAAACCATCACTTTAAGATTGATTTTTTCGCCTGGCTTATTGAAGGGGATTTCTTTAGGGGTGACATCAAGGGATTTGATCTCGCCACTGCCTTTGGTCAGCGGGGCGCCTTGAACGATCCAATCCTTGATCAACTTGTGCTGCCAAGAACCTGCAGAAAACTTTCTGCCGCCTGCGTGCTCGGTCAAGCCCATGGCTTTCAAAAGCAAAAGACTATTATCGGGGTTATTTAAATCGATACGCCTGCCATTCATTTCCCTGCTTACGGAAATACCATCTTTTTCAGCTTCATAACCAAAAAGGGAAAGCCTAAAACCATTTTTACCTTGAAAGGAACCATGGCAGGAACCAAGGTTGCAGCCAGATCGACCAAAGAGCCCTACGATATGTTTTTCGAAATCGACCGTTTTAATTACGGTGCCATCAGGAAGTTGAACTTCGGCACGGGAGGTGCCATGCAAACCAAATAGCACAACCACGCAAACAGCAAAAATCTGTTTCCATTGGTAGCACGATTTCATGATGATTCTTCCTAATTAATATTAAATTCAGAAGGCAGGAATTCAATCAAGGCTGGCATGAAGATTAACTATTAATTTAACAACGTTGTTAATTAAAAGTATCGGTATTTTTAATATAACACAACAAAATAATTTAGATCCGAAGGATTTATTAGGATCTACGCAGTGTGAATTGGCAGGTTGTTCGGAGTAAAGGCAATGGTATTGCATGAAAAAAGCCTCCCAATGTTAATTTGGGAGGCTTTTAATACTTATTACGACAAACCGAGACTAATCACGGCTATTGAAAGCCATGAGGATTCTCAAGATATAAAAGAATAGGGTTGCGACCGAGGAAAACAACATTAAAGCAGCTGCAACATGCTTGTTCGTAGGGAAATTCAACATGACCTGCGAGGTTTCATAAAGAATGTATGCGCTCATGAATCCCACCATCGCGAAAGAAAAGATAAGCCCTAATGAAAAACCAAAGATCATCGAACAAATGATCAGACCAAAAATCAACATGCTTCCCACTGAAAGGGCAGGGGCCAGAAAAGAATAATCCTTACCGGTTACAAACACGGAAATAGTTAAGCCTGCAAAAACGCAAAGCGTAAGAGCGCCTGCTGCCGGAATCAAATTAGGATCACTCATATAGTTTTTAGCGACATAAAGAATAGGCAGGAAAATCAAACTTTCTGCAACCACATACAGGCCAAGTCCCAAATATTGGATTGCGGGGGCAGAATCAGACTGGGCCAACATGGTAGCAACATAACTAGCGCCCCAGAAGGCAAGCATCACAATCAAGAGCGACCAAGATGACCCACCAAAAACCGACATGATCTGTTGTTCGGTTATTGTTCGCAAAAGAACGGCTTCAAGTGCAACAAATGCCAGTATCGCACCAGCCAAGTGTGCGTATGTTTTTTTAATAAAGGTGAGCCTAGCAGAGCCTGCGTAAGTCATTTCCTGCATACTAGAATCATAGTTCATTGTATTTTCCTTTAACTTTGGGGCTAATCTCCACACCATTATTTTAACAGAAGCTGGAGCTAAAAATCCAGCTTTTCCTGAAAAGATAGCAAAATCAATTATGAAAGTTGTTAATAGAAGCAGGCGCTTTAGGGCTACTTCTGAGATATGGGAGAAATCGGTTTTTGATCTAGAGGTGGGGCATCACCCACCCAATTTTTTACCTTCGGAATCTTGCAAGCTTCCTGATCCTTACAGCACAAAGGGTTAGGCCCTTTAGCAATCGGGGATTTATCTTTCCAGAAATCCTTGGCAGGGATGAACACCCGGTCCCCAGGCGCAAGCTGATAATTGGTGGTGGTATCGCCCAATTGCACAATTTCTTTGAAACATACTGGAAGTACGATCCGACAACTACCCGGAGGGGTCGGCCTTGCAACTACGATATTTGTCCGAGAGGCTTTATCGTTCAAACCGCCTGCCTGTAAGATGGCATCAAGAACCGTTTCACGACCCGTAAGAGGGAAAGTTCCTGGAGCATTCACTTCGCCTACCACATAAAAAACTTTGCTTTGTCTATTTACCAACCTAATGGTGATGGGGCCTGCATCCTTAACAACCGAACTTATTTGCGCCTTAACCATCGATTCGATTTCATCAAGGGTTCTTCCTGCAACCGGCAGACGGCCATATTTCCCTAAACTTATTGTCCCATCCTGCAATACAGGCTGATCACCAGGAAGTCGGATTGGTGAATCAAGGTCCGCAGGTTGAACCAGCAAAACATCACCTGGTTCCGCAGTTAGGGATGAAGTTAAGCCTTTATCTAATTCTCTGGGGACTTCTGGAATTTCGGTAACCGTGTTTTTCATGCTCCGGGCAGAATCAAGCAAAGTATTTCCATCTTGGCAAACAGAAAAGATCGACATGGGGCTTTGGCAACCACTTACGGGCGCCAGCATCCCAATGATCCAAATCAGTTTAAAGATTAACCCCTGTTTGATATTCATGCCTGTTCGACTTATTTCTTCCAATTTAACAACAAAATCCCCACATGAAGGGCGGTTTACCAGAAATAAAATTGCTTGCAAGAGGAGAAGTACTGAAATAATTACTGACCGGCTGGTGTGAGCCTGCCAAAGAAAAAGCGCATGGATTCTTCTGTAAGTAGGGTAAGTGGCACACTCTTAACAATAGGGTTCTTGTAATTCCCTGTGATTTTATAATGTAAAATACCTGCTGCGAGAGCGCCTGTAGCTTGGGAAATAACATCGAGAGGGACTGCGCCAATGGCTGGCATTTTTAACCCCAAGTTTCGCATCGCCTCGGGAAGGACAGAAAGGTTGCCTGTTCTAGCGGTAGCTTCTAAATCCATTTGCCCTTGGGAAGAAATATTTCCTTCGATCAAAACCATAACCAAAGCATTGGAAAGGGCAAGCCTTTGAATACGAATGATACCACGATCCATACGGGCTTTTAATTCGCCCTTGTCAAAAAAAGTTCCGGTCGCAGCAACAGGCAAGAAAGGAACCAAATCCCTCACGATGGGAATACCCTGCGCCCTACTATGGGTAAGGGTACCCTCGAGATTGGCAGTAATATTATCCAAAGATTTAACATCCTTGCCTGCAAAAACAAGTTTCCCCTGCACCGTTCCCGACCCGGGCGATCTGGTATCACTAAACTGCGCCTGTAGCGCCTTCATTTCCAGCGACTGAAAGCGGAGGTTTCCTGAAAGAGCATTACCCACACCCCAGCGGTATTCGGTTGCGCCATACACCTTGCCACCCGCAACGGATCCGGAAATGTCGCGCATTACAAAATTCCCTGCCCCTCTCGAAGGAGCAACAGAGTAATCATAAGGCGACCTCCAATCACCGAAATCTGCCCCATAAAACTTTAACCCGATTGCAAACGCTTCGCCGTTCGCAGTTATTTCCCGTCCGAGTTTTCCGCTGAATCTTGTATCCAACTTCCCGGAGGGTTTAAGGTTTGCCATCCAGGGAGCAAACAGTTTTGCCATCTCTGCGTGATTAAGCGTGCCTTTATAAAAACTGCTTTCCATATTTTCCAAGTTAAGCACTGCCATGCCGCGTAATTGCCCATCGGCCAGATTTCCCGCGATATCCTTGATGGTAATCCCGTTCTTTTCAACCACCACATTCCCCTGCAACAAATCACTCAGTAAATAATTTGAATGGCTGACTCTGTTTAGTACGAGTTTCCCATTTGCAGAAAGTTGAAGATTGTCGACATTCATCTCGTAGGGCAAATCTAAATTGCAAACCGCATCCAGTCTTCTCAATTGATCATTTGCATCCATAGCCACAAGAAGTTGGCGCATTTTGATACCATTGATATTCAAGTTCCCGGTCATTTTCGCCTTGGAACCCGAACTAAGATTAAAGTCTAATTTCCCATGCCCTTCTGCGAATTCAGTATTCACATTCCCCTGCAGGGAACCACGTTTCCAGTTGATAAAGGCTTTAGTCTGCCTCAGTGGGATTCCTAGAATTTCATACCCAGAGGAGTTAAGATCTGCAGCGAAAAGGACTTCTCTCTCACCATTATTATCTTGGGCGGAAAAGTTGGTTTGGATGATTCCGCCTAACTTTCCTTTAATGGGGAGCTCTTTTTCCGTTGCAGTTCGGACCAATAAACCTGCATCAATATCTTGGATGTTTAATTTGATATTTCCAGTACTAAGAGAGGCGAGAGGTATTTCAGCATCCGCGCTCCACCTTCCGCCCATGATATTTCCGCCCGCATCATTAAACACAAGCTTGTTAGGATCAATTCGCCATTCAACATGATTTTTTTCTAACAAAAATCGGCCTAGAGTTAACTTGTCGAAAATAAGTTTCCCGGAAGATTTCCAATCTAATGGTGAAAAAGTACCTGAAGCAATAGCCTCAATCTCGCCCAAGCCATTCGGGTCAAAAAAGAACTTTTCCTTGCTGAATAGAAGGTAGGCATTACTAGAGTTCAGTGATTTAACATTAAGCTTGCACTGAAAGGGCATGGAATGATTTAGGTGAAGTGTGGCTTGGCCCAAAAGCTTCCCAACCTGACAAGAGGTAACTAGGTCGGAGGCTTCCAACCTGCCTTGAAACAGATTGAGCCTTCCCTCAATTGTGGGAAACAACAACTCCCTAAAGAAAAAATTATCAATCCGAAACAGGGAACCAGCCTCCCATGCGGAAGGCTCAAGCACTTTTGCAACATTAGTTTTCGCATCCAAGCCAAAGGAAATAGTGCTGGAAGTTTGTTTACCAAGTTCAGGCATCCAGATCGAAAAAAGCCCCATCGGTACAGAGGATGCCTGCGACCGCAGGTGGACTATTCCCTTTTTCCGTATATCTATTCTGCCCGCTGCGATGATTTCACCGGGTGCAATTTTTCCCTTGGAAGAATCCCCTTTCGCCCCGAGCTTTGCTACCAATTCAGATAGTATAATCTCGCCATTTTGCATCTGGGCATCCGCTTGAAAATCTGAAACAGGAATGCCGGACAGTAACATGTTTTTAAACTCGACCCGGGCCTGCCCGAGATAGGATTCATAATCATGAACTTTTTCGAACGGGAAGCCCACTTGCAAATCAAGTTTTAATTTACCTGCTATTCCATCAGGGGCCCTAGTCCCAAGCATTGCAAAAAGATCCCGAGCAGGAATATCTTCAAAATGAACTTCAGTCTGAAAGAAAAGTGAGTTGTTGCTTTGAAGCTTGGGCGGGAGCTTTTCAGTTTTAGGAACCGCAGGCAACAGCCCGGGGTTGGCAGGCAATGGCGCAAGCTTAAACCCTACACCATCAGATTTTAGCTCTAACGGAATAGGCTTTGCAGAAAACCCTAGCAGCTTGGCCTGCTCGATCAATCCTCGGCCCGAACCTGAAGTTTGCATCCCCTTTACAGGGTCGTGCAAAAATTTTAACTTGGCCCAACCCCCAACCACACCCTGCACAAATGAACTACCCTTTTTATCCCTTAGGCCCCAGGCATCGGGCAAATCTTGAATCCGCATCTCTTTGATTTTTAAATCGTAATCCATCTGATAATTATCGGTACGAAAGTCTAATTCCGCCTTGGTCAATTCGATAATTCCATTGGCAGCACGACCCTGAACTTCGCGGATTTTCACCAAACCATTGTCGATATCAACTTTCCCTTGGGCATCTACAGCAACCAAGTTGATGATCGGAATATTTACCGAAGTTTTTTTAGGCTCTAGCCCAATTTTGTAATCAACGGTATCTTTCTTCCCGTCAAAAAACAAATCCATAATCACCGAGGTCAACCCATTTAATTTCACATGCTCCCACGTAACCTTCGGCACAAAAGGAAGGCTTTCCAGCAAGGCCCTCGATAACGAAACCTCCAGCGTATTCAGATTTAGTTCGGAGTCACCATCGCCCGGTTCTACTCTTGCACGAAGGTTCCAACTTCCCCAGATTTCGTCCTGCAATGTTGCGACAAATATCA
>Ga0209296_1001511_pt1 | contig 17742 bp, 10 predicted proteins | sample S_130206_EF_Meta_FD_187319 | JGI IMG/M metagenome (GOLD analysis project Ga0209296, IMG submission 187319) | Freshwater microbial communities from Lake Simoncouche, Canada to study carbon cycling - S_130206_EF_MetaG (SPAdes) (version 2) | ecosystem: Environmental > Aquatic > Freshwater > Lake ...
GTGGACAAACCCACGACAAAACGCGCGCGCGTCATGGCTTGGTGCTCCCAGGTCCAAGCGGTGTTGCTGCCGCGCTGTTGTTGATAATCGGCATACGACGTAAACGGCGTGATCAACAAACCGGCATTGCCATTGGGGCGCAAGGCGGTGTCGATTTCGTACAAATCGCCTTCACCTGTTTTGATGGTCAACCAGTTGATCAACTTGCGCACAAAGCCGGCGTAGATTTCTGGTGCCCGTTCATGCGCGTCCTGGTATACAAAAACAATGTCCAGGTCACTCCCATAGCCCAGCTCTTTGCCGCCGAGTTTGCCGTAAGCAATGATCGCCAATTGAGGCTCTTCGCGGTGGCGGTTTTTAAAGCAAGACCAACACCATTGGGTGGTGATACGCAGCAAAGCGTCGGCCAGTGCGCTCAAATCGTCGGCCACTTGCTCGATCGTCAGCACGCCCTCTAAGTCGCGCGCCAGCGTAAGAAAGAGTTCCGCATGGTGCCCACGACGCAGTAAATTGAGAAGGTTTTCTTCGTCGTCTTCGCCCGTTCTTTGAAGTGCTACCCAGCGCGATTGCAGCTCGGCCTCAAAATCAGCGGCATTGAACCGAGTGGTCAGCACATCACCTCCGGCCAGCTCATCGATCACGCCAGGGTGTTGCACCAAATAACGCGCCGGCCAGCGGGCTGCGCCCAGCAAGCGCAGCAGTCGCTCATGCACAGCAGGGCGCTCAAGCAACATGGCCAAATAGCTTTCGCGACGCAGCAAGGGCTCGATCCAGTCGGCCATGCGCAAAACAGCGTCTTCATTGATCCGGCCTTCTTGTTGCCATTGCGCTGTGCGTTGCAACAAGCGCATCAATCGCACACGGGATTCTTCGCGCAGCGCATGGATTTTAGGGCTGTCTCTCCAGAGCATCAACCTGTCTTTGACGGTGCCACTGAAGCGCTCGCTCAGGGTTTCCAGCTCAGTGTGTTCTGGCGCTGCGGTTTTGCCGCCGCATGCTTTTTCGGTGCAGCCTTGCCCGGCGCGGTCCCCGCCCAAAAGCACATCAAACTCCTGTGCCACAAGTTCGCGGTGCGCATCCAGATCTTTGAGAAAACCACACGTGTCCGCGTAACCAAGTGTCTGGGCGATCCAGGATAAATCTTCGTCCAGCGTAGGCAGCACATGGGTTTGCTGATCGTCCAGGTACTGAATGCGGTGCTCTACGCGCCTTAAAAAAACATAAGCGACACTCAAGGCTTGGGCTGTCTGCAGGGACATCAAGCCTGCTTTGGCGACGCGTTGCAGGGCGTCTAATGTGGGGCGTGTACGCAACTCGGGAAACTGCCCGCCACGCACCACTTGCAGCAATTGCACGGTGAATTCAATTTCTCGAATGCCGCCTCGGGAAAGCTTGACATCATTGGCCCGTTCTGGGTGCCCGGCGCTGCGTTTGGCGGCATGGTCCCGGATCTGTTGATGCAAGGTGCGCAAGGACTCAAATACGTTGTAGTCGAGGTATTTGCGAAAGACAAAGGGCAACACCACCTGCCGCATCTTCTGTGTTGACCCATTGGCGATGGCGCGGCGAGGAGCAACCACACGACTTTTCATCCAGGCAAAGCGCTCCCATTCGCGCCCCTGAACCAACAAATACTCTTCGAGTGCACCCAGCGAGGCCACGCTGGGACCTGAATTGCCGTTGGGGCGAAGGGCCAAATCCACCCGAAACACAAAGCCATGCTCGGTGTTCTCACCGATCAGGGCGTAAATCATTTTGACGGCACGGCTGAAGTATTCCTGGCAACTGATCTGGCCACGTCCATCGGACGTACCCGTGGTGTCGCCGTCTTCTTCGTACACATAAATCAAATCAATATCGCTGGACACATTGAGCTCGCGTGCCCCCAGCTTACCCATACCGACAATCCAAAATTCAACCCGGTTTCCGGATGCACCCAGGGGTTCGCCATGGCGTTTATCCAACTCAGTCAGGGTATGACGGCAGGCCACATCGAGTGCAAATTCTGCCAAATGGGTCATGCTCAGGGTGATGGTTTCAAGCGGCGCCTGCTGATCGCAATCGAGGTCCATCAACTGTGCCAAAACCCATTGGCGGATGATGCGCAGCGCAGCACCTGGGTCGGCTTGCCAAGACGGGTTGTGTGCACACACCGCGTCAAATGCCATCTGCATGTTTTCACGATGGGGCACGCCCCAAGGCAAAATTGCCCACACGTCTTCATAACGCCGCGCTAAACGTTGCCTGAAGCGAGAATACGTCGCTTTTTTGGGGTTTTGCCCTTCCTTTGTCGCTGGGGCGGCGTCCGAAGGTTCGCAGCGGGTCATAATTCCTGTCACTTTGTATTGAACGCGTGAATAGTTTCTCGAATGCTGAAATTGCCCCGACTCTCTGCCCTGCCAGCATTGCTGGTGCGATGGATCGCATGGGCCCTGCTCGGGTTGAGCCTGCTTGTCGGCATCATCTGGACCCTCTTGCAGTTTTGGATTGTGCCGCGAATATCGGATCTGCGCCCACATTTTGAAAGCATGGCCAGCTCTACGCTGGGAATGCCCGTCAGCATTGGCCAACTGCACGTTGAATCGAACGGCTGGGCGCCGGTGTTCAAAGTTGACAATCTCAGCCTGCACAAGTCCGACGGCGGGATCGCCTTGACATTGCCCACAGTGCGTGTAGCGGTCAGCGCCAACTCTTTGTTGACCCTGGGGGTTGAGCAATTGGTGTTGGAGGGGGTCGACTTGGATGTGCGACGTACTGAAGAAGGTCAGATCTTGGTCGCAGGGCTTGCCTTGCCCGATCAGACCAACGCGTCATCGCCTGCGGCCGATTGGGTATTTGCACAAAAAGAGCTTGTGCTGCGCGAGGGTACTGTGCGATGGACGGACGCGATGTCTTTAGAGCCCCAGCTGACAGTCACCATGACGGCCGTGGAGTTCACGGTGCGCAACAGTGCCCGACAGCACAATCTGCGACTACAGGCCACCCCGCCAGAAGGCTGGGGAACCCGATTCAGTGCCTCCGGACAATTTCGACGCAGCTTGCTGTCCATTCACGCTGGCCGCATCAACGATTGGACCGGCACGCTGCACGCGGATTTGCCTGAGGTGGACTTGGCTCCTTTGGGGCGCAGCTTTGCAACCGGCGGGGTCTTGACGTCGGGCCAAGGCCGATTGGGCGTCGACTTGGACATCCTGCGCGGTCAACCCACCAAGGCCACAGCGGAGGTGGCATTGAAACACCTGAATTTCGCCTTGGGCCCGCAATTGAGCGCACTTCGGTTTGACAGCTTGCAAGGCCGCATCTCTGCCCAGCAAGATGCCAAAGGCTTCGAGATCGCCACACATGACCTGATGTTTGACACGCCGGATGACCTACGATGGCCCGGTGGCAATCTCGCCCTGAATTACACCTACCCGCAAAAACAAACACTGGCGAAAGGCCGCATAGCAGGTGATCGATTGAGCCTTCAAGCGCTGCAATCCATTGCCACTCGACTGCCCTTGAATGCCGAAATGCTCTCCAACATTCAACGCATGCAAGTAGCGGGTACCGTTGAAAATCTGAAAGCCCAATGGGAAGGCGAATGGCCTCACTTGACAAGTTATGAGGCAAAAGGGCGTATCAATGGCTTGACTGCTTCACCTGTCGTGCCAACAGTTACGCATGGCGCTTGGGCGAATATGCCCGGTTTGCACAACGCGGTCGCGGATTTTGCATTGAACCAATCGGGTGGCCAACTGTCCTTCGGTATTGAAAAGGGCAGCGTCACGTTAAACGGTTTCCTGGAGTCACCTCTCATACCCATAGATCTCCTCAAAGCCGACCTCAACTGGACTGTGAAAGACCAAAAGTGGCATGTGCCTCAGTGGCGATTGAAGTTGAACAACAACGATCTTGCCGCCGACATGGGTGGCAGTTGGCACATGAATAAAGATCACAGCGGCCCAGGCTGGCTTGATTTACAAGGTCGCATTGCGCGTGCCGACGCCACGCAGGTGTACCGCTACCTTCCTCAATCGCTGCCCATCGATGTCCGCCGGTATGTCCAGGAAGTCTTCGTCAAAGGCGATCTCAGTCAAATGGCGGTACACATCAAAGGTGATTTGAAAGAAGTGCCTTTTGCCAATTCCAAATCCGGAGAGTTTCGTTTTGCGGGCAAGGTACGCGACGTGCAAATGGCTTATGTTCCTGCTCGATCACAAAAAGCGGGAGAGCTGCCTTGGCCCGTCTTGACAAGCGTCAATGGCGATCTGGTTTTCGATCGATTGAGCGTGAAGCTGAGCAATGCCAACGGAAAAATAGGCAACGTGCCTCTTTCAGGTGGACAAGCCTTCATACCCGATATGACCCGTGCCGCGCAACTTGAAATTACAGCCGAGTCGCGCAATGCATTGGCCAGCGAAGTCTTGAGTCTGGTGCAGAAATCCCCCCTGGACCAGATGATTGGCAACAGCTTGCATGATGCGACAGCAACAGGCAATGTGTCTGGGCGCATCAAGCTCAATTTGCCTTTAATGGCCTTGGATAAAACCCGTGTTCAAGGCAACCTGGTGTTGGACGGAAACGATCTGCGGATCCTGCCCGAGTTGCCCTTGATGGAAAAAGCCCAGGGCAACGTGGGTTTCACAGAGACAAGCTTCACCGTGACTGCCGGTTCAACGCGCATGCTGGGCGGCGCCATGCGCGTAGAGGGTGGCACACGCGCCCCCAATGCGAGCAGCACAGACGCGCCCATCAGCTTGCGCGTACAAGGTAATTTGACGGCGCAGGGACTGCAACAAGCAAATGAATTGGCCCCGCTCAACAAGCTTGCCCAACGCATGAGTGGCGGCACGAATTACAACGGAGTCATCGCTTTTCGCAGAGGTCACCCCGAAATTTCAATGACCAGTAATTTACAAGGTTTGGGCTTGAGTTTGCCCGCCCCTTTGGCCAAAGCACTCCAAGACGAGTTGCCCTTGCGCATGGAAACTCGGGTTTTGAATGAGGACAAAGCCAAACCACTGCGTGAGCAAATCCAGTTGAGCCTGGGGCGCATCATGGCCGCAACCTATGTGAGAGATTTAAGCGGTGACAAACCGGTGGTCATACAAGGCACTTTGGGCTTAGGGCTGGACCGTATTCAGGCGCCGCCTCTGCCAGACCAGGGCGTGGTTGCCAACGTGGCTTTAAGCCGATTTTCTTTGGACGAATGGCAGGCCGCTTGGACGGGCTCATTGGAAACATCTGCACCTGCAAACACCACTGGCGCATTGACACGCGCGGCTGATGACCTGATTGCCGCCACTTTTTTACCCACTCGCATCGCTCTGCAAGCGAAAGAGTTCGTGACCCAAGGACGCACACTGCACAACGTTGTGGTGGGCGGTTCGCGGGAAGGTTTGCTGTGGCGAGCCAACTTGGATGCCAATGAATTCAGCGGCTATCTGGAATACCGCCAATCGTCTGGCGCCAACTTAGGCCGCGTGTATGCCCGCTTGAAACGTTTGAGCTTACCGTCAACTGCAGAGAACGCGGTCGAGCAGTTGCTTGAAAGCGGCCCAGTTGATATACCGGCTTTAGACATCGTGGTGGAAGACTTGGAGTTGCGCGGCAAAAAATTGGGGCGCATTGAAATCGAAGCTGTGAATGCGATGACGTCAGGCCCCCGCAATGCCCCCACCAACGAGTGGCGCTTGAACAAGCTCAACGTCACCGTGCCCGAAGCCGTTTTAAAAGCCACCGGCCGCTGGGTATCTGCCAAATCGAACAACAATCTCCGCAGCACGGAGATGAATTTTCGATTGGACATAGACGATGCCGGTGCACTGCTTAACCGTTTAGGCACGCAAGATGCCATGCGCAGTGGCAAGGGCCAACTGGAAGGACAAATTTCTTGGAACGGCTCACCCTTGGTCATGAACTACCCCAGCCTGGCGGGACGTTTCAATGTCAACATTTCACGAGGTCAATTTTTGAAAGCTGACCCCGGGGTTGCCAAGTTGCTGGGCGTGTTGAGCTTGCAAGCGCTTCCACGGCGTTTGTTGTTGGACTTTCGAGATGTTTTCTCTGAGGGTTTTTCTTACGATGTCGTCCGTGGCGATGTCAGTATCGAAAAGGGTATGGCCAGCACCAAAAACCTGCAAATGAAAGGTGTGAATGCCTTGGTCCAAATGGAGGGGGCTTCTGACATTGCAAAAGAAACGCAAAATCTGCGTGTTGTCATATTGCCTGAAGTGGACGCTGGAACAGCATCCTTGTTGGCAGGCATCGCGGTCAATCCGGTGATTGGTTTGAGTACCTTCTTGGCGCAATTGTTTTTGCGCACACCCTTGTCTAAAGCTGCGATGCAATCCTTCGTTATTGACGGTACTTGGTCAAACCCCAAGGTAACCAAAACCGACAGCTTTGTCCCCGCGGTCCCCGCTGCTGTTCAGTAGTGTCGCTGATGGACATTGCCTGAATCCACATGAATACGCATCTGAGTTGGTGGGCACAACGCACCAGGCGCATTATTTTTCTATGGCCATTCCGAGACCGCCGTGTGTACCTTTGGGCGGCTTTGGTGGGCTTGGTGGTGGCGGTCTTGATCACCTTGGTTTGGCTTGCCGGGCGTTATGAGGCCAGCCAAGTGCAATCCACCTTGGAGCGTGACACGGGGGATGCGGTCAATGACATTCGAAGCGAGCTGATGCGCGATGTGCAGGAGTTGCAGGCGCTGCAAGCCAACTTCACTTCGACCGCCGCTTGGCTACCAGAGGCCCTCGGTTTATTACGGGACCATCGCGAGTGGCTTCGCGTGGAATGGCGTGATGCCCAGTGGCATCTGCGTGCAGCTGCAGACTCACCTTTGAGGGCTCCCTCGTTTTTCAGAACGCCCCGCAGCAACGCCCAAAATGAAGTCGTTCAAGCTTGCCAACGGGCTCAGCGCTCCAGTGGCCCGGCTTATTCAAGCAGCTACTTTGTGCCGCAAGTCGATGGCCTGGGCATGGAAGTCATGGACCTGTGCCTGCCCATGGTCGAACCGGGAGGCCGGGTCGAGTTCGCGGTCATCACCTACAGTCTTCAGGAGATCATGACCGAACGTTTGGGACAGACTTTTGGACGTCGAAATGAAGTTTCATTCAACGAACCCGACGGTACGCGGTTGGCCATTATTGGCAACCATGGCCGCGGAGTGCGGATTTTTTCTGCACAACAATTACTCGATTTGCCGGGGTTGACACTGGTGCTGCGCATGGAAGGTCGTCGGGGTGCGCCAGACCTGTTTCCCAATGTGCTGACTGCTTTGGTCACCGCCATGTCCATTGCCTTGGTATCTGTTTTGGTGTTATTGGTCAAAGACTCGCGCAGGCGCTTGAAAGCCGAGCGGGACTTGGCCGACGCGCTGGGCTTTCGCAAAGCCATGGAAGACTCGCTGGTTACAGGTTTGCGTGCACGTGACTTGCAAGGACGCATCACTTACGTCAATCCCGCGTTCTGCCAAATGGTGGGCTTTGAACCTGACGAGTTGTTGGGTCAAAAAACGCCAATGCCTTACTGGCCCCCCGAGATGGTGGGAGAGTATCAACAACGCCAAGCCATCCGGTTGGCGGGCAATAAACCCCCACGTGAAGGTTATGAATCGGTTTTCATGCACAAAGATGGTACCCGCATTTCGGTATTGATCATTGAGGCGCCTTTGATCAACTTATTGGGTAAACAAACAGGATGGATGAGTGCATTTCTGGACATTACTGAACAACGGCGTGTTGAAGAAATGTCGCGAACCAGCCAAGAGCGGCTCCAGGCCACAGCTCGTCTTGCCACGGTTGGCGAAATGGCCTCCCTTCTCAGCCATGAGCTGAACCAACCCTTGGCTGCGATTGCCAGCTATGCCACGGGTTCCTTGAATTTACTCAGAGAGCAACCGGCTGACTCCACAGCACAAACCCTGGTGGACTTGAACCTTGCACTGGGACGCATCGCAGAACAAGCGGGGCGCGCTGGCAAGATCATCAACAGCGTGCACGACTTTGTGCGCCGCCGCGATCAAGACCGAGAATCCGTCAGTCCCAAGGCATTGGTCGACGCCATCATGCCCTTGGTTAATTTGCAAGCGCGTAAGCTTCAAGTCAAAGTGATCACCAAAATCGACGACAAGCTGCGCACAGTGTGGTGTGATCGCACCATGGTCGAGCAGGTGCTCCTGAATTTGGCACGCAACGGCATGCAGGCCATGGATGGGCCTGATTGCGTTGAGCGGACTTTGAACATTCAGGTTAGGCGGGCGGCCTCCAACGAAAACAAGCAATGGGTCGAGTTTTCTGTGACCGATCTTGGCAGTGGAATTTCCGAAGACGTCGCCACGCAATTGTTCACCCCGTTTTTTACCACCAAGGCAGAGGGCATGGGCTTGGGCTTGAGCTTGTGCCGTACAGTGATCGAACAACATGGCGGGCATTTGGCATTTGATGCCCATGTCCCAAGAGGCACTGTTTTTCGATTCACATTGCCCGTGCCGGACCTGCGCGAGACTCACTAGAATCAAAGCATGCAACCGACTGTCAATGCCACCGTGTTCATTGTTGATGACGATGCCATCGTGCGAGAGGGTATGGCTTGGTTGCTTCGCTCTCGCCACCTGATCAGCGAGTCTTTTGAAAGCGCAGATGCTTTTGAGGCCATGCTACAAGGCCATCCATCACCTTTACTGAATGGCTTGCCCGAGCAACCGGGCTGCATTTTGTTGGATGTACGCATGCCGGGTCAAAGTGGTCTGGCGCTGTTTGAAAAGTTGATTGCCTCAGGTTTGGCACTGGCTTGGCCGGTGATTTTTTTGACTGGACATGCCGATGTTCCCATGGCTGTGGACACGGTCAAACGCGGGGCTTTTGATTTTTGTGAAAAACCGTTTTCCGACAACCTCTTGGTTGATCGGGTCGAACAAGCCTTGGCTCTTTCCAAAATACGCATGGATGCGCGACACATTCACACCGAACGACAAACCCGCCTGAGCGAATTAACTGACCGTGAGCGCGATGTACTGCGTCTCGTGATTGAGGGCTTGCCCAATAAACTGATTGCCGATCAACTCGATATCAGCGTGCGCACAGTGGAGGTTCATCGTTCCCGGGTATTTGACAAAATGAATGTCAAGTCGGCGGTTGAGTTGGCTAACTTATTGCGCGAGGTGTGAATGCCGATCATTCCTTGGTATGGGGCAATACCTTGGTATCCGCCGGCTCTGGTCGCTTTGGTAGCTCTGCAGGTGGGGGCGAAACTTCACCGCCTGTGCGACCCGAGAACATGGTCCACCACACAATGAAACCCAAAATGGCCAACGCCAACAAGGCCTCCAACAGCAACGCAATCATGATCCGACTCCCTTGGTTACCAGGCATTCGCCTTTTCAACTTGATGTGTCTGGTGATTGTAGGCAGCTTGTGTGGTTGTGGATGGCTGACCCCGGCACAGACCTCGGATTCAACCCAGACGAATACCTCGGCTCAATCCACAGCACGCAGCCCAAGCCCCACTGCTAAGTTGATAGCCGGGCAAGCGTCGTCCACCAACCCGTCACGGCTGACGCCCCCCATCACTCAAGCCAAAAGTCGCTGGATCCCGGCGCAATGGTCCGAGTTGCCTGGTTGGCCACAAGATGCCTTTCAAGAAGCTTGGGGCGCATGGATGCAAAGTTGTCAACGCAGCGCGACAGCAACATCTGCTTTGTGCGCGCAGGCGCAACGATTGAATGGCGCCGAACAGCTGGCGCAAAAACAATGGCTAGAGCAACACTTTCAGCCTTACCGCGTGGAAACCTTGCAAGGCGAAGCAGAAGGCCTGTTGACCAGTTATTACGAGCCTGTTTTCGATGCCTCACGCCATGTACGCCCCGGCTTTAGCGCGCCTATTTATGCACCCCCGAATGGCTTGGCCCAACGCAAACCCTGGTTCACACGCGAAGAAATGGAGCGCAACCCACAAGCCCGCAACGCGCTCAAAGACAAAGAGCTGGTCTATCTGGCCGATCCGGTGGATGCGATGGTGTTGCAAATTCAAGGCTCTGGGCGCATGCGGGTGATGGAGGCAAATGGTCAGGTCCGCATGGTGCGACTCGCATTCGCCGGCACCAACGACCAGCCCTATAAAAGCATTGGCTCTTGGTTGCTCGAGCAAGGCTTGACGCGGGATGCAACCTGGCCGGGCATCAAGGCTTGGATCGCCAAGAATCCCCAGCGACTCAATGAGCTTTTATGGAAAAACCCACGCATGGTTTTTTTCAAAGAAGAGTCTTTGACTGGCGCAGCAACTGAACTGGGCCCCAAAGGTGCTCAAGGCGTGCCCCTGACAGCCGGGCGCTCGATTGCAGTCGATCCGGGCAGCATTCCGTATGGAACGCCAGTGTGGTTGGTTTCAACCGGCCCCCAGATCCCACTGCAAAAATTAGTGATGGCGCAAGATACCGGCAGCGCCATCGTGGGGGGCGTCAGGGCAGACTACTTTGCCGGCTCCGGCTCTGAAGCCGGTGAACTTGCAGGGCGACTGAAGCAAAGCTTGCGGTTGTGGGTTCTGTGGCCCAAATAGATCAGGTGCCGCGCTTTCCAAGTGCATCAAAGCGGTCATTTTGGATCAGCGATTGGCGCTCTGAGAAGGTCAACTTTGCCGCCAACGCTGAACCCAAGTTACCAACAGCAAAAGGCTCGATGCGCTGTCATGCGCACAAGCGCTTTGATACTCACGCCGCGCCCAAATATATCTGACGAATAGGGTCGTCTTTGCAGAACTCTGCTACAGGCCCTTGACGGGCCACATGACCATGCTCTCAAACATTGGCACGGTCAGTAATCGGGCGGGGTCATGGATTGCACCCTTGTTTTTTGTGCATTTCCAGACTACCTTGTATCTCTCCTTTCCATGACGCCACCTTAAAGTCATTTTTATGAACCATTGGACAGATCACTGCGGGACCTCTTTTGTCACCGAGAAACAACCGGCTCGCGCATCGCGTGGCATGGTCGTCACCAACCACCCGCTGGCTTCTGCGGCAGGCTCAGAAATGCTGTGCGCCGGCGGCAATGCCGTGGATGCAGCCGTGTCAGCGCTGTTCACCCTGAGCGTGGTGGAGCCGATGATGGTGGGCCTGCTCGGCGGCGGGTTTGCACACCTTCGTCAACCCGATGGGACGCACACCATTTTGGAGGGCCAAGGTTCGTGTCCCCAAGCAGTCGGCCCGCACACTTTCACACACGATCCTTTGGCACCCCCCGGCTCGCTCGAAAGCACAGGTCGCCAGCACAGCCTGGGCAGAGGGGCGGTGGCCACGCCTGGCAACCTGATGGCCTGGTGCCAAATGCTCTCGCGCCACGGCACCATGTCATTGTCGGAGGTGATCGCACCGGCCCTGAAACACGCCTCTTGCGGGTTCAGGGCCACGCAATACCTGAGTGACTGCATTGCGGAAAACGCGGCTGATTTGGCGCTGGACCCCGAAATTTCGCGATTTTTTTTGCCTCAAGGTCAAGCGCTTCAAAAAGGCGATTTGTTGATTCAAGGCGCCTATGCCGACACCTTGAAACTGGTTGCCCAAGAAGGTGCTGGCGCTTTGTACAACGGGGCACTCGGCCGCGCCTTGTGTGCCGATATTGCTAATCACCAGGGCTTTTTAAGTCTCGAAGATTTACACCACTACAGCACGCGTGATCCCGCCGCATTACGCAGCCATTACCGCGGTTTTGAAATCATCGGCCCGCCACCACCGTGCGCAGGGCCTTTGCACATCGGGCAAATGCTGAATGTGCTCGAAGGTTTTGATCTGAAAGCCCTCGGCTTCGGTACCGAACAAAGCGTCCACTTGCTCGCGGAGGTCATGAAAATGGCTTTTGCGGACCGCTCTGCGGTCACGGCAGATCCAGACTTTGTCAATGTCCCTGTCGAAAAACTGTTGTCTGCCGAATACGCCGCCGAGCGCCGCAAGCAAATCAACATGCACCAGGCACAAACATGGTCGCCGTGCCTGGCGCCTGCTGAAAGCGCCAACACCACGCACATCACGGTGGCCGACAGTGACGGGCGCATCGTCAGTGCCACGCAGACCATCAATTCAGTGTTTGGTGCGCGCTACATGGTACCGGGCACCGGCATGATTCCCAACAATTACCTGTACGTTCTCGACCCGAGGCCTGACCGCGCCAACTCGATGGCCCCCGGAAAACGAGTGACTTCGTCCATGGCCCCTTTGATGGTGATCCAGAACGGCAAGCCCCGTTACGCACTCGGATTGCCCGGTGGCTTGCGCATCTTTACTTCTGCGCTTCAGGCCGTGATCAACCTGGTCGATCATGGTATGCGCTTGCAAGAGGCGGTCGAGGCCCCGCGCATCTGGACCCAGGGGTTCGAGCTGGAGCTGGAGCCTGCCTTTTCTCCGTCACTGCACACCGCACTTCAAACCCGAGGCCACTCCGTTGTGCCCGTGCCCAATGTGGGCGGCGGCATGAATGCGATTGAATTCCACGATGATGGCTCACTCGAAGGCGCCGCCTGCTGGCGGGCAGACGGCACGCCCATCGGCATCGGTGGCGGGTTGGCGCGCAAAGGCGTTCGCTTCCTGCCAGAAACACGGAAAGCCTGACGCATTTGAAGGGTGTGCGCTTTGAGGCGGACACCCTTTTTCTTTATGGGTTCAAAACTCTTTTAATCGTGTTCGCAAAATGGGATTGAACCGCTTTTTTTATGTCTTTTGCATCGCGTTGCTTCAATGCTTGTGCAATGCGTTCGTGCTCCTCTAAAGCGCCACGCCAGTTTTCAGGCCTACTGTTGCCGCTGTAACGCAAACTGCGCATGCGCTTGCTCAGGGTGTTGTGTACCATGCTCAATGATTCGTTGTCCGCCATATCGACCAAGGCGTCATGTATTTTTTGATTCAGATCAAAATATGCTGGTCGCTTGCGTTGACTGAACAAGGTTTTCATTTTGTCGTGCATGGCGAGCACGTGGTCGATTCGGTTTTGCGCAGCTTTGCATGCTTTCTGCGCCGCATAGCTTTCGAGCAGGCCCATCACCTCCAGCATGTCCGCAGCATCCTTGGCGCCGAAGCTTTTCACCACGGCCCCGCGCAAAGGCAGTAATTCAACCAAACCCTCGGAGGCCAAAACCTTCAATGCCTCGCGGATAGGCGTTCTTGAAACCCCCAAATCCCTGCTGATTTCTAATTCCGGCACACGCTCACCCGGCTTGATGTGAGACTCGACAATCAAACTTCTCAGACGGGAAGTCACCTCCAAATGCAGCGAGGATCGCGCGATAGGGTCTTTTGTGGGCATTCAACTCCAAGGGTAATAACGGATATGGTCGATTCTATGATGCTCTTTATACTCTAACCTGTAATTACAGATTACAGAGACTTGGAGTATGCATGAACAAACCAACCCTGGCATTATTTACAGGCGATCCTGCAGGCATTGGGCCTGAACTGGTTCAAAAATTACTGCTCAACCCTGCCGTGGAAAAGGCTGGTCGCGTCTTTTTGATCGGTCAAAAGGGCAGTATTCAAACACCCACCAACGTGGAGTGGCACGACTGGCCGGGTTACAACACCCCCGCTTTTCCAACCGCCACGGCCAGTGCACGCAATGGCGCTTACATGTTGGACGCGCTGGCAGCAGGGGCTGCCTTGGTGCGCGATGGCCAGGCCGATGCGTTTTGCTTTGCGCCACTGAACAAAACAGCGCTTCGTTTGGGTGGAATGCACCAAGAAGACGAGTTGCGTTGGTTTGCAGAGTTCTTGGCTTGCAAGGGTGTGTGCGGCGAACTGAACGTTCTGCAAGACCTTTGGACTTCTCGCGTCACCTCTCACGTCCCGCTTAAGGAGGTGAGCGCCTTGCTTTCAAGCCACAAGGTTTTTGAGTCCATAGAAATGATTTTCAATGCTTTAAAAGCATCTGGCAAAGCGTCACCCCGCCTGGCTGTCTGCGGACTCAATCCTCACAACGGGGACAACGGCAATTACGGAGATGAGGAAATCAGAATCATTGCACCAGGCGTTGAAATGGCAAGAGCCGCAGGCCTGCCTGCTGAAGGTCCCTTCCCTGCCGACACCGCCTTTGTTCGCGCCATTCGGCAAGACGGCGGCTATGACGGTGTTGTCACCATGTACCACGACCAAGGCCAAATAGCCATGAAACTCATGGGCTTTGAAAAGGGCGTCACCGTGCATGGCGGATTGCCCTTTCCCATCACCACACCGGCCCACGGAACGGCCTATGACATAGTCGGCAAAAACGTGGCCAATCCTCAAGCAATGTTGAATGCTTTTGAATTGGCTTGCCGCATGGGGCTGCACCACCGCAAAGTCACCCAACAGATTGCCTGACCCTCATACACAAAAGACACACCATGACAAAATTCATCGCTTATGTGCTTGCCACTCTGATGTGCACTTGGAGTGCAAACGCACAAACCACCTTTCCCAACAAGCCCGTGAAGCTGATGGTGGGCGCCGGTGCCGGCGGCGGAACAGACATCATCGCGCGGATGCTGGCAGAAAAAATGTCCGACTCTCTTAAGGGTAACTTCATTGTTGAAAACAAGCCCGGCGCGTCCAACACCATCGCGGCAGACCTCACCGCCAAGGCGGCCCCTGATGGCCATACGCTGCTGGTGGCCACCAACACTGGTCAGGCCATTGCCCCGCATTTGATCAAGTTGTCCTTTGACCCCATGAAAGACTTAATCCCCGTTGGTCTGGTGGTTACTGTTCCCAACGTTTTGGTGGTAGGCGCCGCTGTGCCGGCCAACACTGTCAAAGAGTTGGTGGCACTGATGAAAGCCAAACCAGAAGCATTTAAATATGCCTCTTCCGGCGTGGGCAGCACTCAACACATTGCAGGCGAAGGATTTGACATTGCGGCTGGCGTAAAAAGTATTCACATCCCTTACAAAGGCAGCACACAGGCCCATTTGGACATCATCGCAGGCAACGTGCAAATGATGTTTGACACCACCTCTTCCGCCATGGGCCAAATCAAGGCGGGCAAATTCAAGCCCCTTGCCGTGACCACCCCTCAACGTTCGGCTGAGTTGCCCGATGTGCCCACTCTTGCAGAAGCTGGCGTGGCGGGTTTTGAAATGAGCACGTGGTATGGCGTGTTTGTTACGGCTGGCACGCCCTCAGATGTCGTGACTAAGCTTCAAAATGAACTGGCCCGCATCATCAAGCTGCCGGATGTGCAAGCCAAACTCAAAGGTCTTGGTGGCGAGCCAGGCACCATCTCGCCTGATGAATTTAGCAAACTCAATAAACAAGAGTTTGAACGATTTGGAAAGCTGATCAAGCAGGCCAATATCAAGATGTAATTAGATGCTGATTTTTTTGACAAGGTCTTGTATCAGACGTCCTAATGCTTCAGCATTTGTAGCCACACCATAAACATACCGATCGGGCCGAGCGATCAGTGCCAATGCGCCTCGTTCGTTCAACCAGTTGGAAAGCCAATTGTCACGCTCTTCGAGCAGCACAGAATGCGCCGAGGCATGGCCATCGTTCTGGCCTAAAACCACCCACCCGCCCCTCAATGCCAACCAACTTGCGCGCGTCGATTCATCAAGTTCGTTGAACACTTCCCGTGCGCTGCAAACAACAAGAAAACGGGGGCCGGCCACATCATCAAAGCGCAACCAGGGGCCCTTGCCTTGCCTTACCCAAGGCTGAAGAAGCAAGTCACCCGCGCCGTGCTGGGGGGCGCCATTCGCATCGCAATCTATAAGCCCCGTCTCCAGGCCAGGGATGAAGCGCTGACGCACCGTGACGGCACGTCCGGCGGCCAGTTCTGCGCCGAGTCTGAGATCTCGCTCACGCGCAGCCACAGGGTCAAGTTCGCCAATAATCAAACCAAACGCTTTGGCATGCCCAACCACCGTGCGCACATGGCGCTTGCGCTCATCGGTGTAGGTGTCCAGTAAACCAGAGGACGCCCAGCCGCTCATCACAGCATCGAGTTTCCAAGCCAGGTTAAAGGCATCGCGCACGCCCGCACACAGGCCCTGCCCCAGAAAAGGCGGCATCTGATGCGCGGCATCTCCGATTAAAAATACACGACCATGCCGCCACTGTTCGACCACCAAGGCATGAAAGCGGTACACCGCGGTCCGACAGTGTTCCAGACGGCTGGTGTCAACGAAGTCGGCCAGCACACGCCAAACAGCACCGTGATCTTGGAAATCCTCTGGCGTCTCATGCGGCAGCATTTTGATCTCCCACCGCCTGAGGGCTCCTGGACCGACCATGTAAGTACCCGGACGCGAGGGGCGGCAATACTGCACGGCGCGCGCGGGCAATTCGATCGAGTCCCGAATCCAAGCGTCCACCACCAACCACCATTCATCAAAGGCCAAATCCTCGATGGGCGGCTGGAGTTGTTTGCGCACGATGCTGGCAGCCCCATCCGCTGCGATGAGATAGCGCGCCTTCAATGTCATGCGTTCGCCATCTGACGTCCTGCAAACGTTTGCTTTAACGCCTACCTCGTCTTGCTCAAAATCAAGCAACTGATGCGCCAAAAACGTTTGCACGTTACCCGTGTGTTCTACCGCACTGCGCAGCTTGGCTTCAAGCTCAGGTTGAACGAACATGAAGTTGGGCATCCACCCTAAAAGATCTGGCGGTGGTGCAGGATAAAACCGCTTGATGATCTGGCCATCAAGCCCTAAATAGTCCGTTCCGGGGTGGGGTGCCGCAGCTGCAGCAATTTCATCTGCAACGCCCATTTCCTGAAATATACGCAAGGCCTCGTGGTCCGCCGTGATGGCGCGTGGTTTGTCATAGATATCAGCTGATTGCTCAACGATGGCGACTCGCCAGCCACGCCGGGCCAACAGGGCCGCAATCGTCGCACCACTGGGGCCATAGCCCACCACCAGAACATCCGTGTCCTGCTGAACGGTTTGTGTATTCATTTCTATCCACTTAGACGCGAGGGGCGCTTCACATGCGCCACTGCAGCCCAAGACTTCGGGTTACGGGGTCGTGCAATGCGTGATGATTGGTCAAAGGCGTCAAGCCATCTAGTCCAGTTGTAAGTTCAAACCTTTTGCAGTGATCGCCCAAATGCGATCTTGCTCTTGTAAAAACTTGACAAATTGCTCGGGTGTTAAGGGGTCTGCTTGAATGCCCAAGTTGTCGAATTTCTCGACAACTGACTTGTCTCTGAGCATGCTCGTCGCAACCTCATTCAAGCGCTTGGTGATGGCGGGCGGCAAACCAGCGGGGCCAAAAAAACCGAACCACCCTTGCGCGACAAACCCGGGATATCCAGACTCAGAAACAGTGGGTATGTTGCTGAGAATAGGCGCCCGTTTCGAGCCCGTGGTGGCCAGAACTTTCAAACGTCCACCGTTGTAATTTGCAACCGTATTGGTCAACGAGCTTTCAAATGACAAATCAACCACGCCAGAGAGCAAATCCTGCATGGCCGGTGCAGCACCTTTATAAGGAATATGTACCATGCTAATTCCGGCGTCCAGCGACAGTTTCTCGGCAATCAAATGGGGCAAAGATCCAAGCCCCACACTGGCATAGCTGATTTTCCCGGACTGGGCTTTGGCGGCTTTCACCACATCTGCAAGCGAGTTGTAAGGGGTCTTGATGCCTGCCAAAACAGCACCCGGTGTATTGACGATATTGGTGATGGGCGTGAAGTCTTTGGCCGGCACAAAACTCAAAGTCTTTTGGATGTGGGGTGCAATGGACATGGCACTGACCGTCATCACACCCAGGGTGTAACCATC
>Ga0209296_1001512_pt1 | contig 17736 bp, 15 predicted proteins | sample S_130206_EF_Meta_FD_187319 | JGI IMG/M metagenome (GOLD analysis project Ga0209296, IMG submission 187319) | Freshwater microbial communities from Lake Simoncouche, Canada to study carbon cycling - S_130206_EF_MetaG (SPAdes) (version 2) | ecosystem: Environmental > Aquatic > Freshwater > Lake ...
CAAACGTGGAGCTGAACCCGCATGGTTTGATGATGCTAAGAGCATGAATAAGGGCCCTACCAGAAATACCAATTGGGCACTAAGCAAACATCGTATAGAACAGTTAGGAGTCCATGCTAGCGAAACTGCATGGGTAGGACAAAAGTTTGATGTGGTATTAAACAACAGCGGAACCATTGAAGAACTGTATCAACAGATTGAAGCGAATATTACTAATAGTCAGGTACAAGATCGCCTTGACGCCATCCTAAACCCTCTCGGGCAATTTCATACTGACAGTTAGCACAGATAGTTTTTAAATTAAGAGTGTTGTTATTATTAAAATTACCATCGATATAATAGACAAATAATTGCTCTTTTAACTTAGCTTTAAAGCCGCATTTCTCACAATGCGGTTTCTTTTTATAGCCTTCTAAAAACCAACGAGGTTTGGCTGCAGGTAGTTTACGCTTCTTCCTACAACAATTATCGCACTTGGATCTATAATAAATCTTACCGTGCATCTTGTAGTTAATTGCAACGGGCTTTTTACCACAGATTTCACATATTTTTCGGTATTCCATATTAGTATTTAGCTTACTGTAACAAGCGAACCTTTCAAAGGGCACTTAATACCACAAATTCTATCAATTAATCATAAATAGTTTAAAGTATCATTTAAAAGGAATACTATACTATGGCATTAATATCTCCAGGCGTACAGGTTACAATAATTGACCAAAGCCAATACACTTCTACAGCAGCTGGTTCTATCGCTTATGTTCTTGTTGCTACAGGACAAGACAAGCTAGCTCCAGGCGGCGCAGTTGCCGCAGGAACAACTATAGCTAATGCTGGCAAACTAATTACAGTTACTAGCCAACGCGATCTCGTTAACTTATTCGGTACACCAAATTTTGAACTTGATGCCGCAGGTAATCCAGTTAATGCTAGTGAAATTAACGAATACGGTCTATTAGCCGCTTACAGCGCATTAGGTGTTACTAACACACTATATATCCAACGTGCTAATGTTAACCTAAGCCAACTAGAAGGCACAAGCATCCGCCCAACAGGAACTCCGGCAGATGGTTTATATTGGTTAGATCTGACAAACACTAATTGGGGTATCTATGTATGGACTGAGGAACAAGGCTTTACATATACAACTCCTACAGTGATCACAGACACAGCTTACTTAACCAGCGGTGTTCCGCTAGCTTCATTTGGTAGTATCGGCGACTACGCGGTAGTAGCTACGAGTTCAAGCAATCCGATATATTTTAAAGGTTACAATAACGCTTGGTCATTGGTGGGTAGTGACAGTTGGAAATCTCAAATTGCTACAGTGCGCGGTACAGCATCAAGTCCGACAGTTACAGCAGGTAGTAAACTAATCATCAACGGTAATACAGTCAATATGACTAGTACTACTGTTACCTCAGCAGTTACCAATATTAACGCCGCACTTATTCCGGGTGTTAGTGCATCGGTTAACTCAGTTGGTCAAATACAACTATATGTAAATAGCGGCACTATTATCTACAGCAACGCTGCAGGTAATGTTCGTGGTCTTATTGACACAGCTACAAGCACACAAAACACACTACAAATTACCAAAGGTAGCGTATTAACAGGAAACATTGATGCTTCAGCTAACCTGGGTATCCTACAGGCTAATATCGCTACAGTTTCAAGTGGCGGTAATGTCTATACATACAGTGGTCCAGTATTAACATTTGCAAGTTACACAAATCCTCCAGCATGGAGACCAACAGACGTAACACCACGTCCAGATGGTAGTATCTGGTTAAAAACATCAGGTACAGGTAATGGTGCTAGCTGGGCTATTAAAGAATACAGTGCTACGACAAGTAGCTTTAATTCAATAACCAGCACACTATATGCTACTGATGCGGCAGCGATCCAAGGACTTGATCCAGTGGGCGGTGGCGCAACATTGGCTGCAGGTACACTATATGTTAAATATGACACGCTTAACACAACTACAGCTACATTTAGACCTTTCATTAAAAATGTAGCAGGTGCACTAACAGTAACAGGTAACGTAGCAGGTGGGTCAGCTACATACGTATCAGGCGATAGCTTCAGAATGGAAGTTACTGTTCCTGGTTCAGCAACACTAGCTAACGCTACAGTTACACTATCAGCTAATACAGCAACTAACTTGGTAACCAGCATCCTATCAGCTAACTTGCCAAATATCACAGCAGGATTTGACAGTAGTGGCAAAATTTTCATCAGACACTTAGCTGGTGGAACTATGCAATTTACATATCTCACAGGATATCCATTATCTACAGCTGGTATCATTAACGATACGCATATCCAAGTAATATCAGCAGGTCTAGTGTATCTAGCAAGTCCATTTACACCACTAACTTATACATATTCAACAACTGCTCCATATAGCAATCCAGCCGATAATACGTTATGGTATTATAGTTCTCCACTAGATGTTGATGTTATGATCAGTGATGGTACAGCATGGAAGGGTTATAGAAACGTCAGCAATGATGCCCGTGGTTATGATCTTACTAATACTGACCCAGCAGGTCCAATCATGTCAGCTAGCCAACCAACAACACAAAGTGACGGTACTAGCCAAGTGGTAGCAGGCGATCTATGGGTTGATACAGGTGATTTAGAAAACTTCCCAGTAATCTATCGTTACAACGGTATAACATGGGATTTAGTTGATAATACTGATAATGTTGATGCGAATGGTATCTTGTTTGCAGATGCTCGCTGGGACACAAACGGCACAACTAACCCGATCACTGATGATCTACCATTGATTGAAAATTTATTAACCAGCAACTATATTGATGCAGATTGTCCAGACTACAGATTATATGCACGCGGTACATTATTATTCAATACACGTCGCAGTGGATACAATGTTAAATCATTCCAGGCAGGTTACTTTGACAATGCAGATGTTGTTCCAACAGAAACTGATGCATGGGTAAGTGCTAGCGGTGAAGATCCAACAACCGGTATTCCATACTTTGGTCATAAAGCACAACGTAACACAGTGGTTGAAGCTATGAAGGCAGCTATTTCTTCAAGCACAGATCTACGTGAAGAACAAACCCAGTTTAATTTAATAGTATGTCCTGGTTATCCAGAGCTAATCCAAGACATGATCACATTAAACAATGATCGCGTAAACACAGCATTTATCATTGGTGATAGTCCGATAGATTTACCAAGTGATTCAACACAATTACAAGCATGGGCTAACAACACTAATCTAGCAGTAGACAATGGTGAAGAAGGCCTAGTAAGTAACAGCGAATATTTAGGTGTTTACTATCCTAGTGGCCTAGCTACTAACTTAGATGGTAATTCAGTAGCTGTTCCGCCAAGCCATATGATGCTAAGAACAATCATCCGTTCTGACGCTGTGAGCTATCCATGGTTTGCGCCAGCTGGTGTAAGACGTGGTATTATTGATAATGTCAGCGCGATTGGTTATGTTGATATAGCAAATGATAACACATTTGTTAGTATTGGTGTAACAGAAGGCCTACGCGATGTCCTATACACAGGTAGAGTTAATCCATTGACTATATTACCAGGTGTTGGTATTGTAGCATACGGTCAAAAAACACGTAGCTCACAAACATCAGCGATGGATCGTATTAATGTAGCTCGTCTAGTGGTTTATTTAAGAACTGTTCTAGCTAAAGTAGCTGCACCGTTCATATTTGAACCTAACGATACTATTACACGTAGCCAAGTGCAGTCGGCATTTAATGCTGTATTCAATGATTTGGTTGCTAAACGTGGTATCTATGACTATTTGGTAGTTTGTGATGAAACTAATAACACAGGTGATCGTATTGATCGTAATGAGTTATGGGTTGATATCGCGATACAACCAGTTAAAGCTATTGAGTTTATTTACATTCCGGTTCGTTTACAAAATACTGGCTCGGCTTTGACAATTAATTAATATACGCATATAATGGGGGTTAAAATACCCCCATGGTGTAGTAATAAAACAGGTAAATATATAAAAGGATATACAAAATGGCAACAGCGTCATTAACCAACTTTACAGTTCCACTATCGACTAACCAAAGTGCTAGCTCACAAGGCCTGTTGATGCCAAAACTAAAGTTCCGCTTTCGCGTGACTTTCTTAAATTTTGGTGTCACACAACCCACAACTGAACTAACGAAACAGGTAATGGACTTTAAACGCCCACAAGTTACAATGGAACCAATCACCATTGACATCTACAACAGCAAGGTATACCTAGCTGGTAAGCCAACTTGGGAAACTGTTACTTGCATGCTACGTGATGATGCAGGCGGTGAAGTTACTCGTCGTGTTGGCGAACAGATGCAAAAACAATTTGACTTCTTTGAACAAAGCTCTGCAAGTTCAGGTATCGATTATAAATTTACTACAGTACTTGAAATCCTGGATGGCGGCAATGGTGCTAATACTCCTAACATTTTAGAAACATGGCAGTTAGATGGTTGCTTCTTAACAGCGGCTGACTACGGTGATGTTAACTATGCTACTAACGAAGCGGCAACGATCCAATTAACTATCCGTTATGACAACGCTCTACAAACTCCAGTAGGTTCAAGTGGTATCGGTTCATCAATCACAAGAACACTAGGTACAGTTATTACTGGTTAATCCAGACGAAACAACTCAAAAAGCTCGGTTAAAATCCGGGCTTTTTTTTGGCGATAAATAATATAAACAGGAAGAGATAATGTCTCAGAATAATATATTTGGCCAAGTACTACAGTCAATTGCTCCTAAGCAAAATGTACGCGACTATCAACATGCCGCACGAACATTCGTTGACAGCTTATATAGACTAAGCCCTAAATTAGACAACCTATTCCATGTATTCATGGATGTCAATACAGCAATATCTACTGTAGATCAACTAAGTCAGATCGAAACAGGGCTCATGGCCAAAACTGTAAATTTACCCAGATTTACTATACAAAATAAAACATATAATGCTTATAATCGTAAAACACTTCAACAAGAACGTGTTAACTATGATCCAGTTAATATTACCTTCCATGATGACAGTGCAGATGTAGTTCGCAAATTTTGGTATGATTATTTTACCTTCTATTATAGAGACAGTGACTATCAAATTGACAACTACAAAGACGATAGTAAGTATAAACAACGACAACAGCAGAACTGGGGCTTCAGTCCTAAGACGGCTAATACCGGTAATCTACCTTACTTAAACAGCATACGTATCTATAGCCTACATCAAAAACGTTTCAGTAGCTATACACTGATACGTCCAATGATCACAGCATTCCAACATGGGGAACATTCGGTTGGTAATTATACACCGCTGGAACATAGCATGACTATTAACTACGAAGCAGTACTATATGACAGCGGTCCAGTCAGCAACGGAACAGTGTTAGGATTCAGTGAAGTCCATTATGATAATACTCCGAGCCCGTTGCGTAATCTTGGTGGATTGATCGGAACTGGACAAAGTATTCTGAATAATATTGAAAACGGTGATCTAGGTTCAGCTGTACAAAATGGTATACAGGCATTTAATGTCCTGACTGGCAGTAATACACAACTAAAACAAGCACCAAGTTTGGATCTATCATTTATTGGCAACGATATCCTTGCAGGAAAGAATCCCCTTAGCAGTATTTTTGTTCCAACATCATCAACAGTTAAACAAGGCCTATCAGCATCAACAGCTACATTCCCCGGATTCGGCGGAACTAACAACGGTGGTTCGATGAATACTTCAAACAATCAAAAACCATCTAGCAATCAGGGTATAATATAACAAAGGAACAGAGATGTCAGCTATCCCAGGAAATTTACCAGTCAATCCAGATCAACCGCAATCAACCACGGACTTCTTCAATAATTATTTTACACAAAGTCCTAGTGTTAGTTCTGGAACCAATGATACAGTCATAGCTTATTTCCAATCGATCACTGGTGATGTGGATGCTGGGAAAACCCTAGCGGGTGCTGTGTTATATACTGCAACACAACAAGGTATAGACCCGGTCAGTATAGTACAAGAACTTAAAAAAATCAGTGACAAGAATCTAATAGATGTACCGGTGATAACTCCATTGACACAAACGGTTATAACCCAATATGCGACCTACCAAGATATCGTAGCTAACCAAAATAACTACGATGACGGACAATTATTTTACATTATCGAATTAGACATATTCTACAAATTATCAGTTGGTAGTATAACATCAGCATCTGGCTATCAAGCAGACCGTGTGATTCTTCAAGATGAAACAGTGGTTTATAATTTTTCACAGATTAGTTACACATCAGGAAAATATGCACAAAGGACGTCAGCAAACGCAGTAGATACCAGTGTTTATAATAATGGTACTTGGCAATCAAGTGGAACACAGTATGCTAAACCTGGTCCAAGTGTGGCCTACAATAGTATCAGCGAAATTAATGCTTATCTCACTATGTTCCTTAATCTTAATCGTTCAGGCACTAGCCTATTGGGATTAAGCAATAGTCCCTTAACCAGCAAGTACATCACCCGCACTATTCTAGCATAATGGGCAAATACGCAAGCGGAAAATACCAAGTAAAGAACCCAGAAAAATATATGGGTAAACGCCTGCCTAATTATCGCAGCAGTTGGGAATATACATTCATGAGCTTCTGCGATAACAATCCAGCAGTGTTAAATTGGGTCAGCGAAGGAGTTAAGATTCCTTATTTTAATCCAGTATCAGGCAAACAAACTATATATGTTCCAGATTTTTTAGTAGTCTATATAGATGCTAATCAAAGACAGCATACAGAACTAGTAGAAATCAAACCCAGCAAAGAAGCCACAATGGAATCGGCTCGTAGCTATCGTGATAAACTGATGGTAGCGATGAACATGGCTAAGTGGGCGGCCGCTGATAGTTGGGCTCGCGCTAACAACATGCGGTTCAGAGTAGTTACAGAATTTGATATCTTCAAGAATCAGAAGCGGTAAATAGTTTTACTATGACACAAAAACTTGAAGAACTATTTAACCTACCACCTTCTGACGCTACTACCCCAGAAGAAGCCAAAAGCAGTATTGAAGAAAATCGTGCTATCATCCAAGAGGTAGATCTAGCAATTGATAAGATCGATGCCGCACTTCCCTACGTTAACGATCTAGACATCAGCGATAAAGAGCTAGATGATCTCAGCGATCTTGCTAAAGAAAAATTCCAGGACCTGATTGATCTAGGCATGAACGTTGAAGCACGCTTCAGCGGACACATCCTAGCCACAGCAGGAACCCTACTAGGACATGCTATTACAGCCAAGCAAGCCAAGCTGGATAAGAAGCTACGCATGGTTGATTTACAGCTGAAAAAAGCCCGTTTGGATGCACAAATAGCCAAAGATAGCAACAAATCAGATGGCGATAAGATAGTAGATGCAGAAGATGGGCGAGCTGTGATACTAGATCGCAACGAATTGCTCAAGCAGATCTTGGGTAAATCTGATAAATAACACTAATAGGATACTAAAATATGAAGAACTTTTTAAAATATCTCTCAGAAGTCCAAAAAACTTATGAATTCCGCATCAAGATCGCAAATTGTGATCCAGCAGATAAACTAGATGGACTAAAAATTGGTCTTGCAAAATACGCTGTAGAAAGCGTCAGTGCTGCAAAACGCTTACCAATCAAAGCCAACGATATCGATTTCCCCAGCATTCCTAACTGCGAAGTGTTCATAATGGATGCAGTTCTGAAATATCCAGTGAACGATGCACAATTACGCAGTATCGTTGCTGAACGCCTAGGTTGCCCTACAGCCAGTGTAGTTGTAGTTCCTAAATACAATCCAGAAGAGATCTGGCGTTGGAACGTAGATGGCGAAAGTGAAATCAAAGAATTCAAACAAGGTGATGCAGAATTAACAAAGCCTTATCCGGCAGCCGATGCAGATCAAAAAGCTGCTAGCAAAGCCTATGCTGGTGCAGAAACTATCCTTAAAGAATTAAACAAAACAGCCAAGTTTGACGTGGCTGGTAATGATACTACCGTTGGTGGCGACAAAGATCCAGCATACGGTAAGACTACTAATAGTGTGCCAGCAGGTGATTTAAGCCCAGTAGGCAGCACAAAAAACAAAATTCCAAGTCCAGTAAAAGGCAGATAGCATGAGCAACAACATCTATGATATCTTGGGAAAACTTGACGGTCTAACACCTAAAGCTAACCCAATCTCAACCGCTGAGCCAATTTACGAAAGCGTAGATCCTCGCGGCGATATCATGTCAGCTGTTACACAACTTGAAGAACGTTTTGCTGGGTTTAAAGAAGCCAAAGCCAAAACCAAACGTAAAGAACCCAGTGTAGAAGTTCCTGCAGATGACCTAACCAGAAGTGCTGATCCTGACGTCGCTAGGCTGGCAACTAAGGCTAAATTTATCAAACCTGAACTAAATGATTTTGAAGCTATCGTATCATATACAAGTAAATTAGAAAAAGAGCTAGAACAAGCCGAAAAGGCTGATGTGATTGATAGACAAAAGATCGAACAGACACAACAGATGCTAGCTAAAAATCAAGCCGGACAAGATGCTATGCAGAAAGTGATCACTGCGACTGATCAAAGATTCCGTGCCCTAAATGCCAAAGTAGCATCAGGACAGATCACAGCACAAGATCAAAAGGCAGCGCAGGCCGCACAACAAATTGAAAAAGATGCAGACACAGCCAAAGCGGCAGTGGCTAAAGGTGCAACAGCTCCTGAGCAACCAACTACAGCTCCTGAAGCGCCACAAGATAATAATGTTTATAACTTCCCGAAAGCAGATAAAAACTCCGATCAGACAGCAGATACTACAGGGGCACAGGGTGCAAGTAACGCAACGGGTGACACTGATGATACTAGTGCTAATACCAATGGTTTAGGGCAAACTGCAAAACAAATAGCCGCAACACAATCGGATAAACAAGCGGCTAACGATTTTGATGCTTTTGATATCGCCGCAGAATCAATGGTTAAAGAAGCAGGAATTTTTGACTATGCGAAAAACCTAATAAATCCAGCAGAAAAAACTCAAACTCCAGCGAAAAATCAACCCCCAATTGATCAACAATCTCTCTTTCCACCAACTGCTGCCAGCCAACCAATAGAGTATGCACGTTGGAATAATCAAGAGTTTAATAGAATGAAAGCTGATCCAAATCTTGCAGCGGTAGAATTACTATATCCAAAAGGCAGTAAAGTAAGAATAAACAGAGCGACATACGATAAATTAAAAGCAGCATTTGCAAAAATCACTGATCCTGCATTAAAAAAATCTATAGTTGTAAATGTCTTAAGTGATTCAAATCAACTCAGAACTTATGTTGATCAGATTGAACATGAATTACCACCACCTCCACCGTATCAGGTAGGTCAGACAACCACAACTGCTCCCGACGGCAAAGAATATAGATACTTCTATGACAAGGTAGGTACCAATGAAGTAGGTAAAGCATATAATTTAGGATTAAAGGCAAATCCCCAAGGACGTTGGTATAGTTCAGGACAAGAAAATCCTGAAGCTACTAAAATATGGGGCAAGCCAAAAGCATTATTAGTGTCGCCTCCACGCGGAAAACTAGCAGGAACACAATTAGAATCTTTAGGAAAAAACAAAATGACAAAACCAACCAGCATCATTGAAGCAGTTAGATCTGTGGAATATAAAAAACTAAAGGAAGCTGCCAAACCAGACTTCTTAGATCTTGACAAAGATGGTGACACAGATGAGCCAATGAAATCAGCGGCCAAATCAGCTAAAGATCATGAGCCAGCTAAACCCGATAGCGATGCTGTTGCTAAACGTAAACGCCTGCAGGCATTAAAAGACAAACAAGAAGATGAGCGTGCTGAAAAAGGCGATGATAATAAATCATCAAGTCGTTTTGTTAAAGGTCGTGCTTATGGCGGTGCCGCACAGAAAGATGATGAAGATAAAGATTTAGATGAGAGCGGTCTACAAGCATACCTAGGTAAAAAGAAATATGGCAAAGAAGGCATGAAAGCTCTACAGCAAGCAGGCCGTGAAGGTGCCAGCAAGGAGACTATGGCTAAGCTACGTGCTCGTCATGACAAATTTGATGAAAGTGCTAAACCAGATTACATCGATCTTGACAAAGATGGCAACAAGACAGAACCAATGAAGAAGGCTGCCAAAGATGCTAAACAAGTTGATGAAGTAGCACCTCCAGGTGCTAAAGCTGAACGTATGGTTAAAGGTATTAAAAAATCTTTAAGCAAAGACGGTCATTTATCTGGTAAAGATAAAGCGATCGCTTATGCTACTACATGGAAAGCACGTAACAAAGGCCAAGTAGAAGAGGCTACAGAATTTGGTGATAAAATTAAAAATTCTAAAGCAGAATTAAAAAAACATAAAATGGTCAAAGAAGGTCGTAACGCAGAAAGCAGTGAATATACATATGAGACCATTGGTCGCACCCTTTGTGACGAACAACCAGGATTAGATGCTAATTCAGAAGCGTTTGTAAAAGCAGTCTATGACGAACTAATTGAAATGAAATTGACCCCAAAAGCGGCTCGTTGGTTAGTTCATTATGATGAAGACTTTATCAGTGACTGTGCTACATCATATGGTCACTTCTGTCTTAGCAAAGAAAAAGAAGCTATGGAATGTAGCTCACCAATGAACGCATTTGTCAGCGAAGAACCTTTATTAGATGCTCAACAAGAACTAGATGAGATCGCTCGCTTAGCTGGACTAACACGAGAAAACTTCAATCAAATGGTACCAGGTGATTCAGCAAGTCCATTAACCTATGCAGGGTGCCCAAAATGCAATGCTGATCCTTGCTGTTGCGAAGATGAGAATGCCATGGACGAAGGCATGGGCTGTAGCGAAGAAGAATTAAACGAGGCTGCGACACGCAAAGACTTCCGTATGGTGGCTGATCTACTAAAATCAATTCCTGATATAGCGAAAAGAACAGAACTAGCTATGTATCATGCAGATATATTCAAGCAACAAAATCCAAGATTTAAAAAAGAAATGTTCTTGGCAGCTGCAGGTGTTGATACTACACCTATCAAAGATGCCAAAGACGAAGTATTAGTCAGTGAAGATGATGTAGAAGAAGGTAACGAGTTCTCAGGCGCATTAGCTAAAGCTAAAGCATCTGGAGCAAAGGAGTTTGAAGTGGACGGTAAAAAATATACAGTGAAAGAAGACATTAATATTAATGTTACAGCTAACGGTGAAGAAGATGTAGTTAATCTAATCCGTAAGTTAAGTGGTATGGAAGCAATTAAAACAGTTACTGATAAGATATCTGCTATGTCTGGTGAAGCATGCGGCGCATGTGGATCTGCTCCATGCGGTTGTGAATCACTTGCTGAAGAAGGCCCTAAAGAACGTGACATAGAATACACAAACACACCACGTGAAGAAGTTGCAGGTACAGATGCAGCTATTCCAGCAGGTGCTGATTTGAATCGTGCTAAACGTCAGTATAAAAAAGAATATCCGGGTGATAATCCAATGGCAGTAGCAGAAGCTAAAGAAGAAAGCCTGTGGAGTGCATACGAAACAATGATCAATGACGTAAAGGCATAATATGAAAGAGCTACGTGAATTTGTTGAGATGATGGATGCTATTGAAGCAGGGCAACCTATCCAAGAAGAAGCTGTTGACCTAGCACAGATCAGCGACATGCTAGATGAACTAGACGAAACATTGCGACATGCTGTTGGTATTGCTAACAACCTAGCACGTTATGGTCGTGAAGTTCCAGGTCCATTCGCAGGTCAGATCCGTAGTTATTTAGAACCACACTTAGAAAGTTGGTTAAGCGATAGTCGACAACCAGGTAGCATTCCTAGTCTACGCAGTATCCTAAACGATCGCGATGAAGACGAAGATGATTTATATGAATCACAGACATTTGATCATCTTACAAATAAAAAATTAAGACGCATACTGGTATCAGGACCTAAAAATCTTGATGAAGTAGCTTGGGCCATGGACTTTACAGATGATGCTCTAAGAGCAGACTATGATGATGAGGGGATTGATAGCAGAACTTTTGATGCTAGGAATAATGCCTTTAATCAAGCGTCAGAAGCTTTTCACGATGAAGACGGTGAGTTTAATCCTGATGCTGATATAGACGCAACTCTGGCACATCTAAAACAGTTTTGGAGTGTGTAATATATGAAAATTAATGAAATCTTAACAGAAGCTAAAGCAACTAGCCAACGCTTAGATCCTAAGTGCTGGAAAGGTAAAAAGATCGGTAATCCTAAGACTAAGGTCAAAGGTGGTGTACGTGTAAATAACTGTGTGCCCATTGAAGAAACCCACGAAGGAGATGAATTTTACGAAGCCTATGGTGAAATGTGGTATAACGAAGATCAGCAATTGGATGAAGCAGAGTATCATGGTCGTAAAGTACCTCTTGGTAAGCCTATGCGTGGTGATGTTAAGAAGTTTAAGGTTTATGTTAAGGATCCTAGTACTGGTAATATCAAAAAAGTAAACTTTGGTGATCCTAACATGCGCATCAAGAAATCCAACCCAGCGAGACGTAAAAGTTTCCGTGCTCGTCATAACTGTGCTAACCCAGGACCGCGTACCAAAGCACGCTATTGGTCATGCCGCAAGTGGTAATATATGAAAATCAATGAAATCATCATCGAGGGTAAAATAGGAAAAATTCCTAAACGATCTGAATATGCGTCCAAGGGTGAATGGTCTTGGAGAGATGATGGCATCGATCGGATTTATAATCTTAATCGAATAATGATGGCCGCAGCTAAATCGGATGGTGTTTCCACGGAAGCAGTAGATGTTCCAGAACAATCGTGGTTTGGTAAACACAATATTGCACGCCCATATACTGAACAAGAACACATAATGATGCAGAGTGCATTTAATACTATCGACAGCGAAGTCAGACATAGCATTCCCGATCATCGCAGTATGGAATTAGATTCAGTGAACAAAGTAAGTCCAACCGGCCGCACAGGTCCAATCAAACGTAAATCATAATCATGGATGATCTAGATCAAATCAAACAACTCGCTGGGTTAAACGGCAATGCAGGTAAACTAGCTGAATATAAAGGATATGATACCCCTACCAGATTAGAAGGCAGCAATCCTAGCATCACAGCTGCGGAAAAAATCAACTATCAAAAAGAACACGACATACAACCAGGAACGCCCGAATGGTTTAAATTGTGGTTTAGTTTACCATTCATGACAGGCGAAAAACCCTGGTAATTGTAACACCCTAAACATACTAAGATAAGTAATAGTATGGCAAACTCCTTTGATGTAATAGTTAAAAAAGCTCACCAAAAAGAATCTTTCACTGAAGATCAGATAAAAGAATTCGCCAAGTGTGCTGACCCTGAGACGGGTCCAGAATACTTCATGAGTAACTTTTTCTATATACAACATCCTACCAAAGGACGTATGTTGTATGCGCCATTCGAGTATCAGAAACGCCTGATACATTCATACCATAACTATCGATTCAGCATCTCACTGATGCCTCGGCAAACAGGTAAATCAACATCAGCCGCTGGATATCTACTCTGGTATGCTATGTTCGTGCCAGACAGCACTATCCTAATTGCCGCACACAAATATACAGGCTCACAAGAAATCATGCAACGTATCCGCTACGCTTATGAAAGCGTGCCGGACTACATACGTGCTGGTGCTGTGAGTTATAACAAAGGTAGCATTGACTTTGACAATGGTAGTCGCATAGTGAGTGCTACTACAACAGAAAACACTGGTCGAGGTATGTCTATATCACTACTATACGCAGATGAGTTTGCATTCGTTCGCCCTACTATTGGTCGTGAGTTCTGGACTTCAATTAGCCCAACCTTAGCCACTGGCGGTAAATGTATTATTACATCAACGCCCAACAGCGATGAAGATCAGTTTGCCACACTGTGGAAAGGTGCTAACAAACAGTTTGATGAATACGGTAATCCAACAGAACTAGGTATCAACGGATTTAAGGCTTTTAGAAGCTACTGGAACGAACATCCAGATCGTGATGAATCGTGGGCTATACAACAACGAGCACAGCTAGGCGATGAACGTTTCCGTCGCGAAATGGATTGTGAATTTATCATCTGGGATGAAACATTAATCAATCCTAGTTACCTAGTAGAAATGCAAGGTGTCGATCCTATAGAAACACAAGGACAGGTACGTTGGTATAAAAAACCACAACCAACCGGAACTTATGCTGTATCTTTAGACCCCAGTCTAGGCACCGGCGGTGATCCTGCAGGCATACAGGTATTTGAACTGCCTAGTTTTACACAGGTAGCAGAGTGGCAACACAATCGCACACCCATACAACAACAGGTAGGAATCCTAACAGAAATCACCAAATATCTGGCAGAAACCGTACCAAATACCAGCATTTACTACAGCGTTGAGAACAATACTGTAGGTGAAGCGGCACTAATCAGTATCAGCGAAATAGGTGAAGAAAACATCAGAGGTATATTCCTCAGTGAGCCACGTAGTATGGGCAGTAGTCGTAGGTATCGCAAGGGTTTCAATACCACAAATAAAAGCAAAATATCAGCCTGTGCTAAACTAAAAAATCTAATAGAATCAAGACGCATGACTATCTATAGTCGTCCGTTAATATCAGAGCTTAAAACATTCGTAGCATCAGGTGCTAGCTATGCAGCTAAACCGGGCGAAAGTGATGACCTGGTGATGAGTTTGGTATTAATAGTGCGTATAGCACAGATAATGCAGAGCTTTGACAGCCAAATAGACCTTAAAATGAAAGACAGCTTGGAAGACATTATTACTCCAATGCCATTCTTCGTACTATAAGATAAATATTACTATGAGAGAAATAGATAAAATCGCAGAAGGCCTATTTGAGAAAATCCGTGATCGGTACGAGGATGTCAGCTTGGGTGATGATAAAGCCAAAGCCTGTAGCAATCCAGAAAAGGCACGTTTTTTTAACTTTGACTACGTAGTTGATGATGTAAATCATGGCAATATTACCATGAGTTTAATCGATGAAACCAGCTTAAAAGTCTATTTTAGCAAGAACATCAGCAAAGAACTAGATGACGAACAGAAAAAAGAATGGTATAGCTTCTTACGTGAACTGCGTGAATTTGCCCGCAGGAACCTATTGAGTTTTGAACCCAGAGATATCACACGTTCGACATTGAAACATCGTGATATCCAACAACAAAGCAAAGCTGATAGCACTTATGATAAAGATGAAGTAGTATCCGAAAGCCGACTATATGGCACTAGTAAATCTAGCTATCAAAAATTTGGTCCAGCACGCATCATCGTCCGTCACGACAAACACGTAACAGACGAATCACGAGGTGAACGCAGTCGTCATATCAACAGCATCTATGTTGAAAACCACGAAGGCGAACGCTTCAAAATGCCATTCAAGAGCCTAACAGCATCACGTGCTATGGCACGTCATATTTCAGCTGGGGGTACACCGCACGATGACCTAGGTCAACATATCTGCGAAATGGCACAGGAATGCAGTAAATTAAAACCATTTTTAAACAATGTGCGTCATCGCATGTTTGAAGATGAAGAAACCAAGACTATGGTGGAAGCGGCATTTGACTATCACAAACTATTAAAGAATACTCTACAACGCATGGGCGGTAAGAAAGGCTATACAACCTGCAAAGAACAATTTGTAGCTACATCAACTAGCTATGTGCCAGAAGATGATGTTGATTTAAATGAAATAAAAGAACGCTTCATCAAGCGTGTGTTTAACGATAAAATGGAAGATGCACTACCTTTGGTGCACAAGGCATATACTATGAAAAAAGAAAATAAATTTACAGAACAATTTGAAAATTGGGCTACTGCCATATCTGAAGGCACTTGGGCATTACCCAAAACTGATGAAGACAAACAAAAGTTAATCGATATATTGAGCCAAGAGTTACCGGTAGGTGTTGATGCACAAAACGCAACTAACATATTATATAACATCTTTGGTGATGATCAACTGTTTGATAGATTAGAGGAACTCGCTGAAGTTGATCCAGAAGCAGATGCCCGTGATGCTGTTATGGAACGCTTGTCAGAAGTTAACCCACAGATGTATCAGGCTATATTAGATGCCATTGGCGATGAAGATACCCCAGAACCAGAAAGCGAAGGTGGTGAAATTGATGAAGGCAATACATACGGTTCAGGCGACAGCGGCATGGACGGCACAGTATATGAAGAAGATGATCAAGATGACCTATTAGCAAATATTGAATCGATACAATCAGCAATCATCCGTAGAATCTTAAACAGCATCGATGATCATAGCGAATTACTTAAGAAAGCAGGCCCAGAAGGTATCATGAATGCCGCGAGTGATGTAGCATCATTCCACGCACCAATGGAAGAAATAGGCTCAAGCGATGTCAGTATCATGGTCCGTGAAGTATATAATGAAGTAGGCGTAGAATATCCAGAACTAACAGAAGAACGAGATATCGATGACAATGAACAAGTATGTGTCTATTGTGGTGACCCGCGTGATGACAAACTTGGATGTTGCGAAGAAAATCATTTTATCTCAAAGAAAGAATTTGATCAAGACAATGATGTCAATGAAGCTAAAGACAAAGTAACATACGATCCTAAAACAGGCAAACTAACAGGCTGGGAACACGAGGGTGATTGGAAAAAACAAACTAAGAAGAAAGATCCTGTTGGCAAGATCCATCACATGAGTGACGTTGCCCGCAGACGAACAGAAAAGATGGCTAAAGATGAGACACTAGAAGAAACATTTGACAGACTAGTAAATGAAGGCGCTATTAACGTAGGCGATACGATTAGAGATAAAACTCAACCAACTATCCAAGGCAAAGTAGTAGGCGATATGGATGAAAACTATATTATCCAAGTTGAAGATGACCAATACCATATTAAAAAATTAAACGCTGAAAAGGTTAACGAATTAACTGAAGCAGACAGCAGATTTATGTCTTATCTTGAACCGTTAATTGGACAAGAAGTATATATCCCGGGTGAAGGCACTACAGGTGTGATCGTAGGACCAAGCCCAAATCCAAAACTTCCAACTGGCATACAGGTAAAATTAAAAAACAATCAATTGGTAACTACAGGCCCAGGTTTATTTAAATCAACCAAACCAGGATTAGTGCAACAGGCTATAGACAAATTAAACTCATTAACAGGCAAAATTGATCCAGTTCCTAGCGCGGCTAAACCATATGGCACAGTAGCAGGCCCAATGGACAACTTACACAAACAAGATTGGTCTAGTGTTAAAGAAGACATACTTAAACTAGCAGGCATGAAATAAGATAATACAAGAGTAATACCAAAAGGGCTTAACGGCCCTTTTGTTTTGGCTAAAATATTTGAAAATAACCGTTGCGAGATAAATAATAATAGCGTATTATATATAAATGCATAGTACGTTTAGGCATATTAAAGACCAACTTAAAACACAAGGAGTAATAACATGGCAACATCATTAGCAGAAATCCGTGCAAAGTTACAAGCATCAGAAAACCGTGGCACAGGCGGTAATTCACAAAGTGGTGGCGACAACGCTATCTACGCACACTGGAACATCCAAGAAGGCACCAACGCTCGTATTAGATTCCTTCCAGACGCAGACACAAAAAACACATTCTTTTGGGCAGAACGAGCAATGAT
>Ga0209296_1001515_pt1 | contig 17727 bp, 14 predicted proteins | sample S_130206_EF_Meta_FD_187319 | JGI IMG/M metagenome (GOLD analysis project Ga0209296, IMG submission 187319) | Freshwater microbial communities from Lake Simoncouche, Canada to study carbon cycling - S_130206_EF_MetaG (SPAdes) (version 2) | ecosystem: Environmental > Aquatic > Freshwater > Lake ...
CGGTAACGACCCAGGCTCCAACGCCGCCGCCTCCGTCAACTTCCGGTATGCCTGACCCGATCGGTTGTGTAAAGGCATCCAAGAATCCACTCTCTGGGACTCCGTACCCTGACAGCATGCCTGGTATTTACGACTTCCAGACTGCGTGGACTTGTGATGCCGGAGCCATCGACGCCCGTCCTCTGCTTGAGTACTTCAAGTCTGAAGGATGGACAACTACGACTGCTACTGATGGCGTAACGAAAGCAAGTATGCAAAAAGGCTCCAAGCGTATGAACTACTTAGGGGACTCCTCAGGGATGCCTGAAGGGCAGAAATTACTGATCTTGACGATCAAGTGAGAAGGAACTAGGAAACTAGGGCCAAACGTCCGCCGCGCGTGCCGTGAGGCTACCAATGGTCACACTTTAGATATGAACATCAAAAAGTCACTACTTGCCTCGGTTATTGCGCTATGCCTAGCCACCCCTAGTTCTGGAGCCCTACTCGCCGCTAACGAGCCGTACCTGTACCCAACTCCGGCAGCAGATACCGCCACAACTACAACTGTCCCGCGTACAACCGCAGCAAAAACTTTCGTCTGGTCAATTCAGCCGGTTACTGCAGGTTCAAAGTTGAAATTGTCAAAGGTGATTTCAGTAAAAGCAAAAGGTAAAAGCAATTACCGCGTCTCTGGTGTTTGCTCTCTGCGCAAGGGCGTGTTGTCTTTTGAGCGCGTGGGTAAGTGCCATGTGTCAGTATCTGTGAAACTTAACAGCACCGGCAAGGTTCTACGTTCCTCAAAAATTTTCGCAGTGACGTCTAAGAAGGCCCCAACGCCGCCGCCTCCGTCAACTTCCGGTATGCCTGACCCGATCGGTTGTGTAAAGGCATCCAAGAATCCACTCTCTGGGACTCCGTACCCTGACAGCATGCCTGGTATTTACGACTTCCAGACTGCGTGGACTTGTGATGCCGGAGCCATCGACGCCCGTCCTCTGCTTGAGTACTTCAAGTCTGAAGGATGGACAACTACGACTGCTACTGATGGCGTAACGAAAGCAAGTATGCAAAAAGGCTCCAAGCGTATGAACTACTTAGGGGACTCCTCAGGGATGCCTGAAGGGCAGAAATTACTGATCTTGACGATCAAGTGAGAAGGAACTAGGAAACTAGGGCCAAACGGTAGTATCTATGACAACTCGCTAAAGCAAGTTTCCACCCCGGCTCCTTGTTCTAAGTACGTCCGCCCAGACAGTAAAGGGTATGTTTAGCACCAGGTGGAAGATATTGAACGCACTAATTGTGCTGTTCAGTGCTGTAACTCTTCTTGCTGGCCCTGTTCAAGGTCGTTCTAATCAGTCGCAAGTTGACGCTCGCTCTCAGGTGGAAGCTCCTGGCAAGACAGTAACTACTGTTTCTGTTACCACTGTCCCGTTTGACCCGGACGCTATCAACATCACTGCCACGACTAAAAAGAAACCGGTGTACGCCTATCCGTATCCGTATCCTTATCCTTATCCTTATCCTTATCCGTATCCGTATCCGTATCCGTATCCAGCTTTCTACCCAACACCAGCAGTACCTGCGTGGCCAGTTGCAGCTGGAACGGGTTTCTCGAGTACGTACACAGCCGCACGAGACAAGACCGCTACTTCCGACACGCCAAACGGTTATGGGTATTACTACTGGCGCACTTGGGACTACACGACAAACTGGGTAACTACCGCTGAGCCAATCAAGTGCACGAGTATGCCAGCCGCTCCAGCTGATGGCAACGGACGCTCTCCTGTCGCTGTGGACGGGTGCGACAGAAACGCTACGCACGACAACTGGGCTTTAAACACCAATAACAAACTGTATTTCGAGTCATGCCCTGGGTATTCGTGCAGTAACTCTGGTTCTCATATTCATCGAAACACATTTAGTGCTACCGCCAAGTTCTTTGTGCCTCAGACAACACCGCCGTACCCATACCCAGCGAACTACCCAACCCCAGACTACCCATATCCTTACCCTTACCCGTACCCATACCCATACCCTTCGCACTACCCGTACCCTTATCCGTATCCATACCCGTACCCTTCGAACTACCCTTATCCTTACCCGTCGTTCTATCCAACGCCGCCTGTGCAGATGCCAACTCCTACAGTAGACACGCCTGTAGCTGTAGCTTCAAGTTTCACAACAGCTCAGCAGAACATCGATCAGCGCATCAAGTTCAATCCACCGACGATGACGTGCAACAACGGCGCTGCAGCCCCGTGTGGTACGCCACCTGCTGGTGTCGCCTCATTCGGTGTGGCAGGACCATATATTGTGTCTTCAACACTCTCAAACTTCACTCTCACACCGCCAGCTAACTACACCTCACCGACGCAGTACCGCATCACGGCTATGCCGGGTTCGAATCTCTCTGCGGCACAGTACGCAACAATGAGGTTCTATGCCGCGACACGAACTGGTACAAAGTATTCGTACTCTGCGAACGTATCAGTGACTTACGAGATGCGTTCTTGGGCTTCAAACGGTACTACTGTTACTTGGAGCACTAACCCACAGACTTTCACCAAAAACGCGACAGTTACATGCCGACCTTCAACGACACCTGCTTGCTCTTTCTCTGTGCTTGGCTCTAACGTAGGTTAATCCTCAAAGCCAAGTAGGTAAGAGCGGGAACAGTATGAGCAGTGCTTCCTGTTGCTGAGATCCCAACCTCTCCTGGTGTTTACCAGTTTCTAGATGGAACTGGTAAGACGCTGTACGTGGGCAAAGCAAAGTCTCTGAAGGCTCGTCTCTCTCAATACTTTAAGTCAGACACATCAACTCTTCATCCGCGCACCCAAAAGATGCTTGAAACTGCAGAGTCGGTGACTTACACCGTTGTCTCAAGTGAAGCAGAGGCTTTACTGATGGAAGCGTCGCTGGTGAAGAGTCTTCAGCCTGCATTTAACGTGAAGCTGCGCGAGGATCATGCGTACCCAGGCGTTGTGCTCTCAGGGCACCGGGTGCCACGCATATACATACTGCACGGACCTGCTCCTCGTGGTGCGACGCGCTATGGGCCTTACCCAACGCCAGCGCACGCTAAGCAGCTGCTCTCTGCGATCACGCTCTCGAGTGCTCTGAGACCTTGCCGTGACACTGTGTTTGAGCATCACGAGAAAGCAAAACGCGCCTGTCTACTCGGTGAGGCTGGAGTGTGTGCTGCCCCGTGTATCTCGCCAGAAGGCTATGAAGAGCGTGTGAAAGACGCACGCCGCGTACTTGAGGGTGAGACAAAAGCTGTCTCAGTTAGTCTCTCAGGGCGCATGGAGTCTCTAGCGTCTGAGCGTCGTTACGAAGCTGCAGCGAAAGTACGTGACGCACTTCAAGCTCTCACAGAGCTAGGAGAGTCAGGTGTAGCGTCGTACGTGTCAGGGCACGTTGCCGCAGTGGCTTGCGCGTCTGACGACATTGGGTCTTGCGTGCAGGTTCTTGTTGTACGTGATGGGATCATCGTCTCGAGTCCAACTGTTTTGTTAGATAACGCGATGTTCTCGACCGGTACTATCGCGCACGACGTGGCGATCCCAGCGGTTTTGTTGTCGACGTTCTCTCAGGCCTCACCGCCACCACCGATGCTTCTTCTGGAAACTCCGTTATCTGTTGACGTCACAGAGTCGCTCTCTACGCTCTCTGCGCGGAAAGTACGCTCCAAAAAGCCTGTAAAAGGTCCGTCACGTGAGCTATTAGATCTCGCGCAGCGTAACGCCGCGCATGCTCTCTCGCGTGCTCGTACGCGTCGCGCTCAGGACGCAGATTCGCGTCGAAATGAGCTTGTTGTTTTAGCAGACGTTTTAGGTCTCAGTGCGCCGCCTTTGAAAATTGAGTGCGTCGATATCTCGCACATCGGTGGTCTGGATACAACCGCAGCTTTTGCAGTCCTTGAAGACGGCCTGGCGCACAGGTCTCGCCACCGTTCTTTCAATCTAGACACAGGTAATGACGATCCTGCTTCTATATATCAAGCAGTACAAAAACGTATCGCCGCAGCCGTAAAGCAGCGTGCTCTGCCGGCAGCAGCTCGTGATAAGTCTCTGGCGTATCTACCGCAGTTGCTCGTCGTCGACGGCGGTCCTACACAGCTAGCTGCAGCTATGCGCGCGATTGAAGAGTCAGGCGAGACCTTGGCAGCGGTCTCTTTAGCAAAGCGCCTGGAGGAAGTGTTTCTGCCGGGCTCTACTCTCCCGATGCGTTTAGCTCTTGACTCTCCGGCGTTGTATGTTTTACAACGCGCACGCGACGCAGCACACGACTGGTCGCTGCGTTGCTCAAAGAGGAAACGTTCAAAGCGCACAGCTCTGACTGGTTTAGAAGGAGTCCCTGGCCTCGGGCCCAAGAGGCTTGCGCAACTGCTCGCTAGTGTATCGTTGTCCGATCTGAAAGGTATGACGCCTGAAGAGATGCCAGTGTTTTTGCCAATATCAGTGCGCTTGGCTATCCATCAGCATCTTGCGAGTGTATAAAAACGCGCCTTCTTTGAAAGCGCGTCCTGTTTTAGAATTCTTCGCTGTTTTCAGCAAACTCTAAAAGTGAGTTAATCGAGTCACGTTGATGCATTAAAATCGCAATGTTACGTACTCGGTCATCTAGTCCGATAGCGCCAGCGAGTATGCGGCGTGCGTTCTCGACGTGACAGTCGATCTCTAAATGTTGGGAAACTTCGTCAAGGTCTTGCGCCTTATTCGTGGCTTCCTGCAAAGAAGAAAGTGACTCGTCAAGCAAGCACCAACCTTCTTCAGCGTCAGAGATCTTCGGCATGTCATCGTCAGATAATGAGATGTACGACTCAACCTCGTCTTCGTCAAGGACTGATAAAACGTCTGCGAACACGGTTTGAAACAGGTCACGCATCTCTTCGAGCATGCGCACTGGTTTATCTTCAGCTAAAGCAATCCGCGCGTTGTCGGCTGCTGTAGCGATACGTTTTGTATCCAATTTCCCTCCATGGGTTTTGTGGCCTTTTGAGGCTTCTACCACCATTGGTGCGCTTCGTTATCTCAAAGGGCTAGTCAAGATCCCTGTGCCAAACGGCGTGCTATGACCTCGGCTTTGTCGCGCATCGCAGCGGCTTCTTCAAAGCGCAAAAGTGCGGATTCGACAAGCATGCGTTCTTCAGTCTCAAGTAAGAGTCGTTTCAAGGCGTCGTCGTCAAGCTCATCCCAGTCACTGACAACTCCTGGAGCTTGTCCAGATCCACGTACGTTTGAGGCTTTTTTAGCAGCACCAGGCAGCAAGTTGTCGCGAATACCTGATGAGACACCAACGGGCACGATACCGTGTTTTTTATTGTGTGCAGCTTGCAACGCCCGCCTGCGGTCGGTTTCTTCGATGGCTTTGCGCATCGCTTCTGTGGTGTTTTGTGCGTACAAGACAGCTGTGCCGTTAATGTGGCGCGCTGCTCTACCAATTGTCTGGATGAGTGCTGTCTCAGAGCGCAAAAAGCCTTGTGTGTCAGCGTCCATCACGGCTACAAGTGATACTTCAGGCATGTCGATGCCTTCGCGCAGCAAGTTAACACCAACAAGCACGTCATACATCCCAAGGCGCAGTTCGCGTACGAGTTCGATACGTTCAACGACCTCGACGTCGCTGTGGATGTAACGTGACCGCACACCTTCACCAAGTAAGTAGTCGGTGAGTTTCTCAGCGCTGTCTTTAGTGATGCATGTGACAAGGACGCGCTCGTTGCGTGCGGATCGTTCGCGTATTCTTGCTACCAGGTCTTGTAGCTGCCCAGTTGAGCTCTGAACAATAACCTGGGGATCTAAGAGACCAGTTGGCCTGACGAGTAGCTCAATGGTGCTTGACGAGTTTTCGCGCTCAAACTTCCCGGGTGTTGCAGACACCATGACAACCTGGGGCGCACGTACACTGAACTCTTCAAAACGCAGAGGCCTGTTGTCTGCAGCTGACGGTAAGCGAAAGCCGTGTTCGATGAGTGTTGTCTTACGTGACAAGTCGCCTGCAAAGCACGCTCCAAGTTGTGGGATTGTCACGTGTGACTCGTCGAGGTACACAACGAAGTCTTCAGGGAAGTAGTCAAGCAAAGTGTATGGGGGTTCTCCTGCTTCGCGTCCGTCAAGGTGTCGTGAGTAGTTCTCAACGCCCGCGCACCCGCCGGTCTCTGTGAGCATGTCGATGTCTGACATGGAGCGCTGCTCGAGTCGTTGGGCTTCAAGTAGTTTTCCTTCAGATCTCAGTGTGGTGAGGCGTTCTTGTAGCTCAGAAGAGATCTTGCTCACCGCATTGGTGAGCGTTGCTGGATCGCTCGTGTAGTGGCGCGCTGGCCACACTGCAAGGTCGTCACTGCACGGTGTGTTCTCTCCGGTAATGGGGTTGTGTATGAAGAACCCGGTGATCTCCTCATCGTCAAACACGACGCGTCGTAAGGTCTCCTCGCCAGATAGGTGAATATCGAAAGTGTCTCCGCGGACACGGAACGTTCCGCGTGGTGTGTCCGTGTCGTTGCGTGTGTAACCGATCTCAGCAAGTTTCAAAGACAGGTCACGCCTCGACCACTCCTCACCTTTTTTGAGGTACAAAAGATGTTTCAGATAACTCTCTGGAGCACCTAGTCCATAAACGCAAGACACAGAAGCGACAACAACCACGTCTCGTCGATTGAGCAAAGCAGCTGTTGCTTCGTGGCGCAGTCGGTCGATCTCTTGGTTAATCTGGGCTTCTTTCTCGATGAACATGTCACTCGAAGGCACGTACGCCTCAGGCTGGTAATAGTCGTAGTAGCTCACGAAGTAGCAGACTTTGTTCTCAGGTAAAAGCTCGCGCAGCTCCCCAGCTAGCTGGGCGGCCAAGCTCTTATTGGGGGCAATGACGAGCGCTGGACGGTTTGTCGCCTCGATCGTCCAGGCCATCACAGCGCTCTTGCCAGAGCCTGTGATACCAAGCAGCGTCATCCACTTCTCACCGCTTGCTAGGGCGTCAGTGAGGCCAGAGACGGCCGCAGCCTGGTCTCCTGCTCTCTCGTAGGGCGCTCGGACTTTAAACACGTCTCTCATGGTGCAGGAAAGCCCGTCACAGGCAGCTCTCCGTGCGAGAATAAAGACCTCGGGCACCATGTTCCCCATGCGCGACAAGGCCGGTAAATCAAATAATCAAACCAGGATAGCTGGTTTCGCAACTAGCTGGGTGGCTCAGTTGACGGCTTTCGCCGCAGCGAGTGCGTTCTTGTTCAATCTGCGCGTTTCTAGCGGCCACGCGCTCTTCTCTGCGGTTTTAAACGCGGTGATCGTCGGCCTGCTCGTCCAGGTTCTGACTGTAGAAAAAGACGGACAGGTGACAGCATTCAAGCTCCCGCCTAAGCCAGGATCAAAATCAAAGTCAAAGTCAAAGCAGGAGCTCGGGACTGAACCAGAAGCTTCTGGTTCTCAGATATGGGTCTTGTATCTCGCTGTGGCTGCAGCTTTGAGTGCGTTCTTGTTCAATCTGCGCATCTCGACAGGACACGCAACGCTGGCAGCTGTTTTGAACGGAGTTGTAGTTGGTGTTCTCGCGCGTGTTTTGACAATGGGTACGTCAGAGTGGCGTGTAGCTGTACAAAAAAGCAAGACGTCATCAGACGCCTCTTCAGATGCTTCCTCAGACGCAGAAGACTCTTTCGTCGAAGATCCGCATCATCTCTACAAATGGGGACAGGCGGCAGTCGCGCTCGTCTTGTTCGGTGTGTTCTTGATGTTCGTCCCGGTTGCAGACATGTTGCGCAACACAGTACCTACAGGTGGTGACGTGTCAGCGCACGTGTGGTTCCCTGACGCGCTCGCGCGTTCGGTGTTCCCTCACTTATCAGGATGGTCTGATGATTGGTACGCAGGGTTTCCAGTTGGCGCGTTGTACTTCCCTCTGCCAGCGCTGATCACTTCTTTGCTGAATATTGTCCTGCCGTACGGGCCTGCAATGAAAATAACGCTCGCACTCGCAGCAGTGCTGCCTGGTGTCGCAGCGTACATGCTGGGTCGTCGTACGTCTGATCGTCCTTTGTACGCGATTGCTTTCGCAGCTGGCACGGTTGGTTTCCAGCTCGAACGTTTCCACACGATCTATGGCGGTAATCTCTCGTCGTTGTACGCCGGTATGTTCTCACTCTCTCTTGGTTTTGCTTTCGGCTTGTTCGCCTTGGCAGCTGTCACTCCTTTCCTGCGTGGGAAAGTCTCACACCCGTCTGTGTGGTTCCCTATAGCGCTTGTCGCAGCTGCACTCTCCCATTTGCTCTCTGGTGTGTTTGTTGCGGTGATCACGCTGATCGCTCTTCTTGTGCAGCCTGGCAGGCTCTCCAAGATTAAAAATCTATGGCTTCCAGGTGTGTCGGCGGTGTGTATCGCAGCTGTGTGGTGGGTACCTTTTCTCAGGTCTTCTGCGTATGCGACAGACATGGGGTACTCGCCAACGCGTGACTTCTCCTGGCTCTGGCCACCATCGCTCGTTGATCCGTCTGGTCCGGTAGATCAGTACTACGTGGTGCTCCCACTCGCTGTGATCTCTTTCGCACTTGCATTGTGGAAAAACAATCGCGCGATCGCAACGTTTGGTGCATCAGCAATAGCTTTTGCGACGATGTACTACACATGGCCGACGACGTATGTGTGGGATGCGCGTTGGTTGCCTTTTTACTACTGGTCGTTGTGGATTCTGGCGTCAGTGTGTCTCTTCCAGATCGCAGATCTCTTCTCACGTAAAGCTCTAGCTTCGATGGCTGGTGTTGCTGTACTGATCTGGCCGTTACTAGCTGGAAGCCATCTCGTACCGGCTGTGTTTCCTGTAGGTACTTATGTGCAGCCGACGGTCGCTTCGTGGGCGCGTTGGGATATGTCGGGCTACGAGAAAAAAGCAGACTGGCCTGAGTACCAAGCCGTCATGCAGATGCTTGTTAAAGAGTCAGATAGCACGGGTTGCGGCCGTGCTCACTGGGAGTACGACTCTGACCAGGGCCGTTACGGCTCCCCGATGTCGATGATGCTCATTCCTTTCTGGACTGGTGGCTGTGTCGACTCCATGGAGGGTTTGTTTATGGAGGGTTCTCAAACAACGCCGTTCCATTTCATGATGCAGTACGCAACGTCAAAGGCTGGTTCAGGCCCTGTGCGCGATATACCAAACCCACCATACGGTCTCGATTGGGGCGTGAAATCTATGCGCGCTCTTGGTGTCAAGTGGTTCTTGGCGTACAACCCTGAGACGATCAAAGACGCTCGCGCGATGAGCAGCGATCTGCGTGAGTTAGCTACCTCACCAAAAACAATCAATGTCAATACTTTAGTTGCGGGAGCTGTAGATCCTGATCCGCGTTGGGTGTTGTTTGAAGTGGTGGGAGCTGAGTCCATCGAAGGCCTCTCGAGATACCCTAAATATCTAGATGACACAACTTGGCCTGCGCCATACGCGCAAGCGTTCAAAGACGATCCTACGGGTATGTTCTCTAATGCTCCAGCGTCCTGGGGTAAAGGGGAAGTACAAGACCCAGCTCAGGTAACGAACATTAAGAAAGACGATAACGGATTCTCTTTTGATGTCTCAGAGATCGGAAAGCCTGTGGCGGTTCGTTACTCGTGGTATCCGACCTGGAAAGTCAAAGGCGCATCGCAGCCTTATCGTCTAGGACCGAATATGATGGTGATCGTCCCAACTGAGAAGCATGTGGAGTTTAAAAACCCAGCCCCTGTCGGCCGCGGTAACGGTGAGCTGCTCGCACTCGCAGGACTTGGACTGTTTATCTGTTGGTTGCGTCTGCGCGCACCTGGTAAGACCAGCATTAAGACAGGCAAGAAGGCGACAAGTACCAAATAAAGAGCGACTAGCGCTGTGCGCAATGTCTTTAACTAGAGCAGGAAACAGGAAGAACTAGTTGTGTGGAATACTACAGCAACCCTCGATGTGGGTTGCTGTGGATTTCTAAGTCGCCTTAGAAATTAGCTCTCAGAGATGATAGCCATGGCCTTACGGATGAACGACACGGCAGAAACTGCTGTGATGTTGTCAGGTCCGTCAGAGATCTCAGCTGCAACTTCAAAGAGAAGAGCTGCTGCGTCTGTTGAGCCGTTGGCCTGCAAAGTTGCAGCAATGCCATCCCATTGAGCAGCGACACTTGCATTAACGCAAGGTGCTCCTCGTAGTGCCTGGTAGTGCGTGACTCCCTCGCCGACGATTGCAGCAAGCTGCAAGCGACCTGGGAGAGCGAACCCTGCCAGTGAAAAGCAAGAGCCTTCAATGCCTGTGGCCATCTTCTCAGCTTTCGCTAGAAGTTCTGTCATGTCACTCAAAATGAGCGAGGTGACAATGTCTGATTTTTGTGTTGTAATCATGTGAACACTCCTCGGCGCTATGTCTCAGCGTCAAACAGCGCCTTGGTTCTAGGTTCGCCTCCAAACACGTGCCAAGGCTGCAACCCGCTGGACGGTGTTCTGCATAGTTTCTAGCGCCTCAGGAGGGTATATGTCAGACATAAATAACAACAATGCTTGGTCTACGGACATTGACACAATTCTCGCCCTGCCTTCGCGACCGGCTGATGAGAAGCTTCGCTTTGTAGATTCAAACATCCCTGCCTGCTTCACCTGGGATTACAGCCGCAACGGCTTGTCGCTAGACAAGCTGTACGAAAAAGCAAAGCGTTCACAGTGGAACGCCACTACTGACCTGCCTTGGGAGACAGTAGTCGATCTAGAAAAAGAAGCTGCCAGCGCGCTTACTGACCGCAAAAACGGCACGGTTGATTGGTCAGGTTCTCCGGTCGCGTTGTGGGGAGATAAAGAGTGGACTGAGTTCGCGATGCTCTCGCAGCGTTGGAGTTTGTCGCAGTTCTTGCACGGGGAACAGGGCGCATTGTTGTGTTCAGCTCGTCTAGTTGAGGCTGTACCAAACTATGAAGCAAAGTTGTTTGCCAGCACACAAGTTGTAGACGAAGCTCGCCACGTAGAGGTGTTTGCTCGTTACCTCAATGAGAAGCTCGGCGGCGGTTTTCAGATCAACGCTCACCTGGGGACTCTTTTGGAAGACATTTTGGTAGACGATCGCTGGGACATGGTGTATCTCGGTATGCAGGTGATGGTTGAAGGCCTAGCTCTGGCAGCTTTTGGTTACATGCAGCACCTCTCTCAAGAGCCGTTGCTGAAGCAGCTCTTAAAGCAAGTGATGGCAGACGAAGCTCGTCACGTTGCGTTTGGAACGATCTCCTTGAAAGAGGTCTACCAGGAACTCTCATCGAAGGAACTTCAAGAGCGCGCCGAGTTTGCTTTTGATGCGAGTTTGCGGATGCGTGACCGTTTCTTGCAGCAAGAGGTGTGGGAGCAGATGGGTGCTTCACCTAAGGACGTGATTCCTCGAGTAGCTAACGATCCACAGCGCATGTTGTTCCAGTCGATGCTGTTTGCAAAGATCGTTCCAAACTGTAAAAAGCTAGGCCTCCTCGACGTAAACGACGGTTGGCTACGTCATCGTTTTGAAGAGATCAACGTGATCGGCTTTGAGAATATGGACACCACTGACGACGAAGTCGAGCAGGGTGTGTTCGACCTCACTTACGCCTAAATCGGCTCACGCAAAGCTGTTCTTCTCAGTCTTCAGGCAACCTGCCTTGGACAGAAAGTTTCCAGCATGTCGAGCATCTGGCGCACTGTGCCTGAGAAATCGTCTATAAAGCTGGCAGCCAAACTCCAAGGCTCTGGTGCGTCTCCCCACATCTCACACAACGCGCGGCCAAGAACGTCACTGGCTCCATCGACTGCGAGATTAGTGTCCTCCCACATGCGCCATGGTGCTTGAGGGTTCTCCATGTGTGATGCTCCTCCGCTTTTTCCGAGCGACAAAAGATGAGCGTTCAAAGTCTCGTGAAACTCTGAGCTGAGCGACGTTGCACGGCACAGGTTTAAACCAACTCGAGCATTTTTGTCGCCCAGCACGAGAAGTCGCGCGGCGAGTGCGTCACGATGTTCTGTGCTGCGCGCAATGTGTCCTGCGATCAGCGCTGGCCCACCACCAGAGTGCACTGCGAGTGTGTAAAGAAGCTCATCGCCACGCTTTGAGATGTCTCCGCGATGCGCGATGAGATCGGCAGCCTTGACTGCCACACCGCCGTCAGCTGTAAAAGTTGCCTCAACTACGCTGGCGAGTTCCTCATCAGTGGCGCGCTTGATGTCGAACACCAAGTCGTAAGCTTCAGACGCAAGCCCGTCGCGTAGATGCGCAAAGCCTTCTTCAAAGCTCATCTTTGAGATAGCAACACGCATGGTGCTTTGTGCTTCGCGCCGTGCTGTGTAGCTGCGATCCGATTTGCCACGCCAAGAGGCTTTCTCAGCAAGCACTTCAAAGGGACAGTTCGAGTTTCCCAAAACAGACGAGCGCACACCTACACGTCGGTCTTTGAGAATTTTACGCAATGCTTCACCGTCAACGCAGGCTGCGGCTGCGGCACACGCAACTTCCATGCTTGATTTCCCTTTAGCCCAGGCTCGCAGAGCTGTCTCGCCATCAATGCCCCAGCGTGTGGTGCGCATGGCTTTGTGGTCCCAGCCACCGTGTTCGAGCATCGCGCCTGTGCTCTTTGGTCCTGGTGTCCAGCGGGAGAGTGCATTCGTTTTAGTCATACAAACACTGTGCTCATCAACGACGACAAGGCACGCGCGCAGGTGCTGCTTTTGTCCAGGAATACAAAAAAGAGACCGAAGCGCATGAAGCACGACGGTCTCTTTCTCTGTTTTTTTACCGAATCAATTACTTGTTTCGGCGGGACATTTCGTCAAGAACCGCAATCCCGAGGGTGCGCAGTTCTTCGTCGGTCATCTCAGAAAGTGACGTAACATCCGTGTTAGGGACGCTGGTGTCGTTATTTCCGTCAGATGACACAACGCCTCGGAGTGTTCCGATGCGGGCCGCTGGCTGTGTGCTTTCGCGACAGTCAAGCTTCTCTCCGGTGTTGTAAGCATGGATGCAGTATGAAAACCGCAAACTGCCTGACACTAGAGCTGGCTTGACCCGCAACAAGTACTCAGGGTTGGTTGCGTTACCGATGGTAGCCACAACTTCGCCTTGTCCAGCTGGTGTGATTTCAAAGATCCGTGAAGCCGACTGTTGAGCCGACACCTCGGTTACTTCGCTCGTCCAAGCAATGTCCGCTGTGTAAGCAGCCGTGACTGCTTGAGCGATTGCTAAACCACTTGCCTCTGGCGTGACGTTGTACAATTTTGCTGCTGGGATCTTTGCGCCATTGAGTTCGTCTACGACTACCTCAAGGTACGCGACCACGTTGCGGCTGTTGCCATACGGTGTCAAAGGTGTGACCATCACTATGCGTCCGTCCGAACGTTTAAGGACGAACTCAGTGCTGTTGCCGGCGTTGGGGTCTCCTGCGCTTCCTGCTCCATCAATCGAGGATGTGTCTTCCAAGGGCTGAGCCTTAGTTACACATCCTGGCGACTTCAAGCGCATAGAGCAGTAGTAACCACTACGCGTGTTCAAGCTCAAACGAACTTGGGCAGCAGTGCTGTACGCAATGACTGGTACTGGCCACTCACCGGCTTTTGCCGATGTGTGGAGTTTCAAAGATCCTTTCGGATCGATGGTCACAAACCCTGCGGTAACGCGTCGTGCGTCGATGCCGTTGCTCAAGACTTTCGTCACGGGCGCAAGCATGTTTGGCTTTCCGTCTTGGATGTAAAAACGAACATCTGATTCGGAAACTGACAAACCACGACTTAGTCGTGCAACGTACTTGTGCAAGTTGGTCGAGTATGAGCCTTGTGTGGTTGGGACGCGAACGCTCCAATCTGCACGCACGGTTTTCATGCTCTTTTCAGCTAGACACATCACGCCTTTAGCGTAAACGCGGTCTGACGCCATGGGTACCCGGTGCTTTGCAAGCAAACCTACGCACCATGCTGTCTCGCCGTTTGCAACGCTGTACTGCGGCTGGGCTTCGTCGGGGATCCACGATGCGGTGTCTTGCAGTGACGCACGAAGAATGTTCTCCGCCATCGCTGCATTTAAACGCGTTTCGTAGCTCGGACGTGCTGCTTTGGTCTCGATGACGTTTGCAGAGAACGTCTGCAAAGAGTCAAAGCCTGAGCGGTAAGCGTTTCTCGCTGGGCTTCCAGGGATGACGGGCAGTAATAGCACTAAGCTAATAACAGCAACCGCAATTCCTGTGAGGCTGATACGAATGTGGTTCTTTGGCTGTTTGTAAGCAGCAAAAGGCCAGATCGCAACGCACACGCCAACGATGACCGCTATGACGAGAGCCAAAGCGATCGCGCCGGCTTTTGCCATTGCGAGCGTGTCAGCTACTCGGGTTCCCATAAATAATGGGGATTTTGCGATCCAGACTGAAAGTCCGATCGCCAGGAAAGCGACAACCGAAGTTGTCACTTTCACCCATGTAGGGATTTTGATTTTTGGTTTTGGTGTTGGTGTTTCCACTTTGTTCCTTTGTTAAAATAAAAGGCCCGGTTGGCCGTTTACGCCAATCACTGTCCGCGCCCCGGGAGGCCGCGCAACGCCTCGACCACACGAACTGGCGCACGCCGCGCCTACGCGCCCGGCCACGCGCAGGACACGTCCAGCCCCTTTTAGTCCCTATCCCGTGTTTAAATCCGGCCTAGTCCTTGCCTAGTCCTTGTCTAGTCCCTCCCTGGTAACACGCATCTCCTGCGTGGCGCAAAGCAGCCATTCAGCACAGTGCTTTGTATGACGAAAGTAAAAGCTCTCACCGCCTCTGTTGTCGCTATCCTCGCCGCAGGCGTTCTCTCATCCTGCGCCTCGTCAAATCAGAACGGCACAGCAGAGACTCAGACCGACGGAAAGCAGATTGTTCTCATCGAGGAGAAGCCTCTTCCGGGTGCGTATATGCCAAAGAGTGTGAGCGTAAAAGCGGGAAGTGTTGTGGTGTTTGAGAACAAGTCCTCACTGCCGCACAACGTCGTGTTTGAAGATCCGAGTCTTAAAGACTCGCCGTTAATGAAAACAGGTGAGAGTTTCTCTGTGAACTTCAAGTCATCTGGTGAGTTCTCTTATGTGTGTACTCTGCATCCTGTGATGCAAGGCGTGGTCTCAGTTAGCTGAGACTGAACCTTTTACTCAGCTCGCTTTGCGGGACTTAGAGAACAAGAGTGCTCCGGTACCAACCAGCAAGAGGAGAACACCTACAAGGACCACTACTGTTGGCAGTCCACCAGTCTCACCACCGTGGTCGTGACCGTCATTGTGCGTTGTGGCCTCTCCACCTGCGTACAAGAGCGCTCCTGTAAGAGTCAAGGCCTCACCGTCAATAGCAACTGGTAGTTCGAACTTCATGAGCTCGTCGCCAACAGCTACGTCTTTAGGGAAATCCCCACTCATCCAGTGAATTCTGTGGTCGTGCCAACGCAACGCACCACCGCTAGCAAGGAACTTCCAGTCTGGTTCGTCGCCCGTTGCGCTAGCCATAGCTGAAGCACCAGAAACGGCTGCTCCCATGTTCACGCCGGCAGATTCTGCTTCTTTCGTTTCTGCGGACATCTCCATTGAGGCAAGCCACGTGGCTGAGTTCATGTTCTGGAATGCCGTGCCGCCCTCGTCGATCTTCAACATCTCTTCACCTTCGACGCCATACACAACGACGGTCATGCCCGGCTCCACGTGAAACTCTGCTTCGCCGTTTCCTAAATTGGGTTGAATACCAGCCGGCAGAGTTGTGTCGAGGCGTACCGTGACGCTCGTTCCGTCGCCTACTCCGCCGTCGTGAGCGAGAGCAGCGTTTGCGCTAAATGGCAGGAAAATGGCGGCTGTAGCGGCTATTGCGAAGAGTTTGGCGGTGTGTTTCATGTGTGAAACTGTTCACCGAGAAGGCTTTTTGTCAAATGGCCCTCGTCTAGTTACGAGACAGTAAGTAGTGGGCAGCAGGTAGAAGTAGTAGCGGCTTACATGCAGTCTGCGCTCAGTAAGTAGGGGACTTTTACTTTTAGTTTGTCCTTTCGTGCACGTCGCTTGCACTTGTAAACTAATAGTACGCTTGAGACAATGGTCACTATCTCGGTTCTGTTCATCGATCCTCACCGGATGACTTACGACGCGTTCACCCGTGCGTTTGCTACTGAAATTTTTGCAAGCGTGCGACCAGTTGCGACGCTGGCGGCCGCGAAAAACGAGGCTAATTTTTATATACCAGATCTAGTTTTGTTTGAGCCAAAAGTTCCAGACGGTGACGTGTTGGGCTCTCTGTCGTTGTTTGCCAAGAGCAAGCTCGTGTGTTGTACTGGCCAAGCATCACCAAGTGACATCGAACGCGCATTTTCAGCAGGTGTGGATGGTTTTGTTGACAGGTCGCAGCCTATTGAGGAGTTGCTTTACGTCTGTCGAGAGGTTTTGGACGGGGCAGTCGGAGTGCTTGATCGTGAGTCTTCAAAGACGATGCAACGCCATTACAAGGAACGAAACGAGTTCACTGTCGAGTCGGGTCTCACAGAGCAAGAACTAAAGGTGCTGTTGCTCGTCTCTAATGGTCGTTCAAACGCACAGATAGCTGCGGAGATGTTCATTGCTCGTTCGACTGTCGCCAAAATACTTCATTCAGCGACATACAAACTCGGCATGTCTGACCGCACCTCGGCCGCTGTTGCCGCTGTCCGGCTGGGCATGCTTTCGTGAAGACTCTTAGCGCTTGCGGCGTGCGCGTCCTGGCTTAACTGGTTCAGCGTCGGCCGCGACGTACGCTGTTGCTTTCTCAAGGGTCATCTCGCGTCGTTGTCCAGGGGACACTCCGCCGAAGTAGCCGCCAGTGATGCTGTGGCGGTATGCGTGCTCGAGACATTCTTGACGCACAGGACATGTGCGACAGATGTTGATCACTTCCTGGTTGATGGTGTGTCCAGCTTCAACGAAGAAGTCGGAGATGTCCATGTCTTTACACATGGCGTGTTCAAGCCAGTCAAGTTTGGATTCATGGTTTGTGAGAAATTCTGCTAGGTCCGACATGGGTGCTCCTTGTTGTTGCGATTGTTGCGGTTTGGTTACGTTTAATGGTTTGTTTGCGAATGTTACGGTTTGGTTACGGTTTGGGTGATTGTTGCGGTTTGGTTACGGCGACACCGGTTTGGAGTGTCGTACCGTTTTATGAGACGACTGAGATACCGTCCTCGTCTTTTTCTACGGTGATCACTCGATCGGCGGTCTCTTCAAGCCCACCGACGTGACTGATGCACCACACCTGTCCGTATGTGCCACGCAAACTGCGGAGCGCTGCCAGGATGCTCTCGCGACGTGGTCCGTCTTGTGAGCCGAACACTTCGTCAAGGATGAGGAATCCCACGCCGCCAATGCGTGAGCACACGACGTCTGCAATACCTAGGCGGGTAGCTAGTGCAACGAGGTCTGCTTCGCCGCCTGAGAGCTCAGTGACTTGCCGGTAGGCGCCGTCATCCATCACTTGTACTTCGTAGTCAGCCGTAACGCGTACTGCTGAGAAGCGTCCTTCGCTCATTGCGGCAAGTACTTGCGTGATGGAAGCTTCGATCATTGGCCGTACTTGTTCGCCGATCTTTGTCTCAACATCAGCTAACAATCGGTACGCACCGTTTGCGTACATACCAGCTTCTTGGTGCTTGCGCCGCGCTCCAGCTAGCTCATTAGCGTGTTTCAAGTGGGCGCGTGTGACGTTGACAGCTTCAAGTGAGCGAGCGCTCGCTCCGGCTAACTCTCCAAGCATAACGAGCTCACCGCGGTGGG
>Ga0209296_1001516_pt1 | contig 17724 bp, 25 predicted proteins | sample S_130206_EF_Meta_FD_187319 | JGI IMG/M metagenome (GOLD analysis project Ga0209296, IMG submission 187319) | Freshwater microbial communities from Lake Simoncouche, Canada to study carbon cycling - S_130206_EF_MetaG (SPAdes) (version 2) | ecosystem: Environmental > Aquatic > Freshwater > Lake ...
AAAGCAAGCTACAAAGTAAATAATCTAACATACAAGTAATGTGGCAGTTTGAGCTTCCTTTAATTTGTCAAAGAAAGTATTAAAAGCTACTTTAGAATTGGTTATAAAATCTCCACCTGTCCATGCTGTGCCAAGTAAGATACATCCCTCTGTGTCTTTAGATGTATTGCCAGGATGAATCCTGATACCTTCAAAACCAGGCACACTTAATACATGGGGAAGTTGCTTACCAAAACGAGTAGAAAGATCAATAATGACAGGGTAAGTGCCAGTTGGAATAGCTGTTTGTCCATTTACCTTTTCCCCTTTTCTTACTACATCTTCTAAAGAAAAACTATGATAAACACCATCAATGTAGAATTTGCCGATAGTATAACTGCTTCCATATTCAAACCTCTCTAGTCTTAGTTTCATCTTTTTATAGCTAAGTACATTCTTTCGCCAATTATAAAGCTCATACAAGCACCTGTCATGTCTAGGAATACGCTTACGACTGCTACAGAAACGCTAGGTGAGTAGATAACAAAGATAGTGGCAATTAGTATGAATGATACAATAACGTATCTATAGCAAGCTCTAAGATCAATAATCCATTTAGAAGGTTCACCATTAGGTGTGTCTAATTGAGCTAATGCTTTTAAGCGTTCTGTTTCAGCTTGTATAAGAGATATGCGTTCTTGCATGTTTTGTGGTTGGCCACCAGCTCCGCCTGTTAGTTTGGCAAAGATACCTCTGACGCCATCTGTAAATGCAGGAACTAATGCTGGTAATATAAGTGAGATTAAGCTACCCATTATGTTGTTGAGCTCCCATGATTGTGATGATGTAATTCAGGTGTGTCAGTTTTAGGTTTAGGCTTTTTAGGGCCTTTAGCAAATAATTCTTTAAGTTTTTCTAGTATTTTCATAATTCTAACGGATCAAATCCAAATTGTTTAGCAACCTTATGTTGCATACGCTTAAATTCGCCTTTATGGGATAAGTATATTTCTGATTTGGGATATTTGATATAAATGATTTGGTGAATCATCTCATGTAAAAGCGTCTTTATAACAGTATCTAAATGACTACATTTACCTAGTGAGATTGTTATTGTGTGTGGCTCTGGTTCGTATTGACCGTATAGTTCAGGGTTATTACAAACCACAAATTCTACACGCTTGGCAGGTGGAAATGGCATAGATACGAAGGGTTCTATTTGTATAAATGCGGTATATAAAGCTGCGATAGAATCTTCTGTTATCCACATTTACTTGCCAGAGAATAGGTGCATAAAGTAACCTATAAAACCACCGATAGATGATGCGATCATCATACCAGTCCATAGGCCACCTTTAGATTTGTTGGCTAATTCTAATAGTTCTTTTATATCTTTTTCAAGGCTTTCTACTTTATGTTCTAAAGATTCTACCTTGCCTATGAGTTTGCCATAGGATACTGGATTTATGTCATTCATTATTAGGCTTTCATAATAAATGCAAGAGCATAGTAAGGAACAAGGTTTGCATTAGTACCACTTGAACCTGTAGTGGAGTTAGCAACTGTAACACCTGTGGTTGCAGTAGATGTATTATATGTTCCACTTCCTCTAAAGCCAGGTTGTGATCCTGAACCTCCAATAGTTTGACCATCAGTAAATGGAAGAGTATGAAAGTGACCAGCGTCTGTAACTGTTGCAGTATGGGTATGGCTAACTACAATAGCGTCTTTACTGCCGCCAGTTTGTGTATCAGCACCTGTAATTGTAGTATAAGCTACGCCAGCAGTATCTTGATAAGCACCCACAATAAATCTATTACGCAAATCTGGAGTACCACTAGATCCATTACATAATAACCATCCAGTAGGAATAGTAGCAATCGTACCAGACCACATAGTAATTACACCTGTTGGAATAGTATTAGCTAAATTTAATAATTGAAATTGTGTGCCATCATAAAGCACTTGTACTGCACTATTAATTAAAATGTCATTAGCTGTTAAAGCTGTTGTACCATTTTTAGTAATAGCTTTAGCACCAATAGAGTTGATGTTAAGTGTAACGCCACCTGTATTAGTTGCAGCAGCAATAAATCTAAATACTTGACCAGCAGCTAAAGCACTCATAGAAATAGCTGCATTAGCAGTAATAGTATTTGTACCAGCTACGCTTGTTAAGTATTGGAATGTACTGTCTTGTACTTGCCCTGCTGCAGCATACATAGTACGAACTGTAGCATTACCTACACCAGTATGAGCAAAAGTAGCCATAGGCAAGTTAGCTACAGGAGCTGTTTGACCATCATAAGCAAGGGATGCTGTTAAAGATGATGCAATATCATTTAGGGTATTGTTAGCCCATGTAGATGATATGGTTGTTCCTGTGGTGACTGGATTCCCTGCTGGTAGGGTATACGTTCCTGCGCCATTTCTTGACATTATTGTTGCTCCTTGTTTGCTTTATTCGTTAAAATTGCTGTATTTATTATGTTTTCCAATGATGCTTCAGGCAACATATTGACTAAGTTTGTAGCTGTATCACTAATTTTACCACCAACATTTGCAGCTTTTCCTGCTAACATAGCTGCTAAACGAGCAACTCTAGGAGAAGCTGTTGCTGCTATTAATGGATTGTGTGTAAGTAATGGTAAACCAATTTTTTTACCAATAGTCCATAAATCTCCAGCAGATATTCCTTGACCTGTGCTAGGTGGTTTTGGATTCCATGCGGCAGTATCAATACTAGCTTGTGTAGCTTGTTTTAATTTCTCAGCGTCACTTAATTGTTCAAATGGTTTGTAAGCAGGCATTGTTGTTCTTTTTATTGCTGCTGCCATATCACCAGGCAAATCTTTATAATGTTGAGCTAATAGATCCCAAGCACCTAATCCTTCAGGATGTCCCTTTGTATAATCTTCTGCAAGTATTGCTACATCATGCGGAACTTGAAGTTTTCTTGTATAGTTATACACCATATCATTGTATAATTTTTTTCCTAAATCGGTAGATTCAACAATAGCTTGTTTTAGCTCAGGAATATTTTGTTTGTACGCTTGATAAATAGTATTAAATGCTTCAGGATCTTTTCCTGATTCAAACGATAATAATCTATTAGGAATTGATTTAATAGCAGCATTAGATTTGCTTAATAAAGCAGCTAATTTTTGAGCAGTTTCTGAGTTTTTAATATTGCTAGATAATGTTTCTGCAGCAACTTTACCTTTTTCCATCATTGGTGTTTTAGTAAGGCCACCAATAGGATATACTTCTGGTGCTAATCCTTCTAATTTACTTGCATCCCAAGCACGACCAATTCGTTCCATTGTAGTAGGCTGATAAGGTGGAGCATTTCTACCCTGTTCTAATGTCATATTAGTAGGAATAGAAGGATCATAAGGTGCATTGGTTTGTGGATCAAAGCCTGGTTTAATTGCAGGAGCTTGTTCCCATGCGTTTTTAACTGGTGCGTCTTGCCATCCCATTATATGATCCTTATGGTTTAGTTCTAGTAATTCCGTTTGGATCTACAAATGTAGCACCAGATGGAAGTAAATTATATTCAGCATCATTACTAATTTTATTAGGTTGAGCTAATATGTCACCTTGTTTTTGAGCTGTAGTTTTTTTAACATTAGGATTTTGACCTAATTCTAATTTTGTATATACATTTCTAGCTTCAGGAGTTAATAAATCTCCAATATTTTTATTTAACCCCATTCCAGATTGATATTGTGATTCTAAAGATTTTAAAGCACCACGCAACAAATCAACACCGTTTGCAATATATTCCTTTTGTTGTTTTTCACCTGCATTTGGATCAAATGATTTTTCCCATGCTTGCAATTCTGTTAAATTACCACCGCCAGAAGCAGCAAATACTTTGCGTAATTCAGATGCAACTGCTTGAGAAGATTGTCTATATTTACCTTGACGTGGATCACCAAATCCTTTTTCCTCAATATAATTAATTGGTGCATTTAATACACCAGGCAAAATATTTAGATTGTTTAAATCTTCTGTTCTTTGATACAAGTTACCCATGTGATATAAAGTTTGATTAGCTGCACGAATAGCATCTGCTTGTTTGCCTTTAGAAAACGCAGTAGCTGTTTGCTGACGTTTTTGATAGTTTGTAGCATCAAAAGTAGGATCGTATTGTGTAATAGCACCAAGTAACTGTTGTCCAGCAGGTGTTCTTACCATTTGTGCAGTAACTTGCAATTCACCATTAGCATATTTTTTAATTAAATTAGCTGCTGTAGGTGATACTGTTTTTAAATAATCTTCGCCTGTAGCTTGAATTGGCATTTGTTGTGGCATTGGTGAAGCAGTAGATAGGTCAAATGGCATTATTTAGTTTCCTCAAATTGTTTACCGTCTGGGCTAACATAAGCTTGATTGCCTTGAGCATCAGTATGTAATGTCCATCCTTGTTTATTTGTTAATGGTTTTGTTGTTGGTGTAGTTAAAGTTGGAAGTCCTAATGGATTAAGTTTATCTTTTTCTCTTTGATTTACTAAATCTTGACCTCTAGTAGTTGTTTTGCTATGTAAAAGATCAGTAGCAGAAGGATTTTCAAATTTATATTTATCAAAATCTCTTTGATATGCTTCATTTGGACTTAAACCTTTTGGCAATGTTCTTCCAGTAGGAGTATTATTCTCATCCACTTCAATTTGTTTATCGCCCACATCTATAAATTTAGTAACTTTTGGTTTAATAGCTTGGCCAAATTGTTCTAATGCAAATTTATTAGCAATATCAGGATTACCAGATTTTTGAGCATATTTATAAAAATTGCTAATTAAATCTTGTTGTGATCTTGGAGTGTATGTTGTAGCTTGCATAGGTTGATTTGTAGTTATATCACCTTGCATATTTTGTGGTGCAGGTTGATTAACATTAAATTTAGGTGCAATTTGAGCTACTTGATCTAATGTACCAAATGGCGAAGTAGGAACATTCATTCCTTGTTCTAATGGTTTAGTAACAAAATTATCTACAGTAGAAGTTGTTGCAGTAGGTTGCATACCTTCTATAAAACCTCTTAAAGCATCAGCTTGTTTTTGTTCTTTAGATTTGGCATATTCACCATATTGTCTCATAGCTTCTTGTTCGGCTTTACTACCTCTATATTTGCTATAAGCACTAGCTAAAGATTGTGTCCATGAAGGTGCTACATAATGACCACTAACCATTTGTCCTTCAGGTGCTTTGCTTTCTTGTAATGCCTGAGCCATTCTTAATCTACGTTGTAGCTCAAGTTGCGCCATTGCATCATTAGATGGTAAACCACTAACGTCTTGTGTACTATCTTCTGGGAATAATGCCATATTTAATCCTTATCTGTATACGTTAGTAGTAGGTGCGCCAAGATATGCAGCACCCATATTCATAAGACCACTCATAAATCCACCAGAAGCAGCATTAGCTGCGTTAGTAGCACCTAATTGAGCATTATATTGTTGTCCTGCTGCACCTAGTAAATCAGGGCCTTGTGTTGTAGATTGTAAAGCTGGATTAACATATTGTGGTGATGCTACTTGTGATCCAGTTCTTAAAGCATTGATAACATTAATTGGTTGCATTTGATTGTAACCTTGCTGAGCAAATGCTTGTTGATTAGCTGTAAGACCTGTATTCATACCTTGTACCGTAGCTGAAGTAAGTCTATCATTTTGATTTTGAGATAATAATTGTTTAGCAGTATTGTATGCTTGAGTTCCAACACCAATACCTTTATTAGCCATGTCTTGTTCAAATGATTGATTTTCACGATTAAGTTGTGGCTCAAGTCTTTTCATTATAGCATCTTGATATGACTGACCTGGATCAAATCCTGTAGAAGGCAATTTAGACATATCAATACCTGGTTTTGCCATTAAATTACCAGCATAATCTAAACCTTGTTGAGCTGTGCTTAAAAGACCAGAACTTAAACCTGCTTGTTGTTCTGCAATTTTTTGTTGTGCTGGAGCTAGTTCTTGTGTAGCAGTCCAAGTAGGATTGCCATAAGAATCTGTGCCTGTTTGCTTGTAAGTAAGATTACCATAAGGTGTAATTTGATTTACACGATTAGCTGCTGTAGCTACTCTAGCTGCATCTATATTACCTTGTGCAGTTTCTCTAGCTGCCGCAGCATAGTCTGGTGGTGGTGGTGGATCATCTTTACCAATACCATACATGATGAAACCGCAACTATCCATGTAACTTGTAATCCATCTATAAAGTGGATCTAACAATCTAGCTAACTTACTTTGCATATCTATCTCCGAGTTTTAAAAAGCGACAATTTTCTGGTCGCATAATATAAACAATCCCATCACCATCAGGAAAGTAATCTTTTATTATGGTTTCACGTTCAAAACCTAAATGTTCATCTAATTTTTGTGCTTTTAAATTAGCTGTAGAGACTAATCCTGTTAAGCGTTTGACTTTTAATACATTGAATGGGTAATTAAATATCGCCCAATAAAATTCTCTTGAAACCTTTGCTGGTATATCACATCTTGAATGAATTGATATTGAACTGCCTGTATAACCGTTATAAAGTACGCCTATAACAAACTTACCATCATTTACTTGACCAATAGCTTGACATAAGGTATTCCATTGGCCACCTGCCTTTTCACATACCCATTCGCCAACTTCTTGACCTTGAACTATTATAGTACTGCGCCCTTTTCAATAACTAAATCTGTAGAAACCCATCTTACGTCAATACCTTGTGAAGATGTTTTAACGATTGGTGCGCCATAGTAGCCTACACCATTTAAACCTTGCCATTGTTGCAAGACATTTAAACCACCACCCCAAACACCTACATCCCATAAAGCATTATCCCATGTTCCAGATGATGTGGGCGTAAAATTAAGGGTTGTAACAGGCACATCTAAGTTAAAGTCTATGTTGATATTAGAATAGATAGCAGGGCTACCAGATGTTCTAAATATAGGTTTAGACATTGTAAATCGTTTTAATTGTCCTGGACTCTCAAACGCTGAGAATGATTGTAATGCAGTAGCATTAATGTTAGAACCATTATCTGATTGTGTATACCATGCACGACCTACAAAACCATTTCCACCAAAGTAAGGCTGATCGTTAAACAATTCCCAACATGTAGCATTCCAGCCTGTGTAATTACACCAATTTTTTGTAATGGTGTTCATAGCATACTGTGTTTTTTGTACAGTATTAGGTACGTTTAACCATAATTGATTTTCTTCTGGATAAAACAACAGTTGCCATCCAAATTCTGAACCATAACTTGTAATAGCTTCTGATACAGCAGATTGAATTTTGTCTGTAATAGCTACTCTAGGATCAAGCCTAGATGATTGTAATTCTGCTGCTAATGGTGTAACACCGTCTTTACCTAATAATAGTAAATCACCACCGTATTTATACATACAGCGAGTGCCTACTGGAGTTCCTAAATCCCATACACCTACCATAGCCCATGCTGTTGATGATGTAGGATCTGTGCCACCATATACGACTACTTGGCCTTTAGATGTATAAAGAACATAGTAATCATTAACACCATAACCAGCGTCTATTGTCCATGTTGCATGTTGTACAATATAACCACCTTTATAAGCAAATGCACTAATATCTAAAGATTGTGCAGCTCCACCAACAGCTAGTGTAGGCAAGAACCATGCTCTTAAAGATTGAGCTTCCGTAAAGAATACTCTGCTTTTAAATACGATAGGGTTATTAAGTAATGTAGTAGTAACACCTGTAATAGCCGGTGTAGAAGCACCTGTAATGCTTGTCCATGTAGTACCGTTATATAGATAAGGCGTATTTGTGCCATTAGCCATATATAAGAATGATCCACCGCTAGTTGTAATATTACAATATTGCCAACGTGAATTAGATAATCCTGTTAATAATGCTGCACCTACAGCTCCTGGATTAGTGACGTTATATACAGAACCACCAGCAATAGCTAGTAATTTAGATGTAGAGCCACTTTCGTAAGCCATAAGGGTATCTACTTGGCCTGTAATGCCTGTTACCCATTGTGTGTGGCCATTTCTAAGTAATAGCTCTGTAGGAGCAGGAAACCAGTTAGTAAGATAGACTGCATCTGTTGCAGGCATATCTCCTAAACTGTCTCTTGCGTTCCATCCACCTACTGGTGCTGGTAATGATACGCTTCCTGATGATCTTTTCTTTACTGGAAACATTAATTATAGTCCTTGAATGGGCTTAATCCTTGTGATCTTCTTAAATCTGCAAATTCTTGTGCTTTTTGTCTAGCAGATGGTGTAATGTTTTGTTTTTGAACAATTTGAGCTAATTCATTTGCATTTAATGTAGGAACAATAGATGGAAAATCACCCTTGTTATCTCCCATAGAAAATTCTGTCATATCTTGACCTTGTGGGGTTTTATGAACACCTTGCCATCCTGTAGTCTTAGGCATCATTTGACCACCATAAAAACCATTAGGATTTTGATATGCTCTTAATCCATAAGGATTAGGATAATTACCTACGCTTAATCCACCTTGTGCTGGTTGTGCGCCTTGTAATAGTTGTGCTAACTTTAAAGTGTAGTTATCCATAACTATTGTCCGTAGTTAGCGTCAGGTATATTCTCAAATCCGATTAAGATTGATCCAGGTGTTGGAGCAAAGCTTAATGTAGCAGAGCCAGAATCGTTGGCTTTAGCAAAGCTTAATTGTTGTAAGTAATCTCTTGTAAATGCTGTTGAATCAAAACCTTTAATTTCAAAGTATTTCTTTTTCAACGCTGTAACCATTAAACGATCAGGGAATATACAAGTATCTGAGTCTGCTAAGAATGATGATTGCGTCACTCCTGCTGAACTTGTAGCCCATTGGTTACTCATGTATTCAAAACCTAAATACTCATCCGTATTCATTGCAGGCCATACTTGGAAGTATCCACCTAAAATTCTGTAACGGATTCTAGGGCCTGTTGAAATATAGCTAGACTTTAAGAATTGCCATTGTTGAGCATCTGTAGGGCCTAACATTTCCCAGCGTTTAGATTTGTCGTAATGTGTACGATCTACTTGTCTATCCCAATCACTTGGTAATGGATATTTAGCTTGTGAAAAGTAAAGTGTATATACACCGCTTGTTGTAGCAGCTTGTGATAATGTAAGCGTATGTGCGCCTGTAACAGTATTAACATAAGTATCTTGATTGATACCTGTACCTGTTACGATATATAGGTTACTTAACCCTGTGGTTGATTCTACCGTTGTTACATTGACAGAATCTTCCACAAGTGTACAAGTAAGTGTTGTATAGACAGTATAAAATCTATACTCTTTGTCTAAAGCTTCCCAATTGTGATCTCTTTGAACTTCGTACCCAACGCTATTAATAAGTGAATAGATTTGGATTACATCAGATGAAGAATTACCGACAACTTGCGTAGGTTGGTTTAATCCCATTTCCCCTGTTGCTTGCTGTACGAGTTGTAAAAGAGTTGATGCCATTTATTAGTCCTTTTTAGGTTCTTTCGTTTCTGATTTGACTTCAGCCTTATCAGATTTTGATTTTTCCTCTACCATTTTTGCTAATCTAGTCATCTGATCTTTAAGATCAGCAATTTCTTGCTCTCTTAATTTAAGTTCGTCTGCCTGTCTTTGTACAAATGATGAGTCTTTTGCGCTTTCTAAGAACGCTTTAGCTTTATCTCTTAAAGCTAATGGTGACATACCTGCTGTCATACCGATTGCCATAAGTTGTTGATCTGAAGCTGCTGCCACTTGTTCTACTGTGTAGAACTTAAAGTGTTTTAATTCTGTCGCTTGTGCTGCGTTAAGAATAGGCCAATCTCTTAATATTGTGCCTTGCACGTTATCAGGATTGTGATTTCCGTCTGCCTTTTCGTTTAAATACATAGACCATTGTGTAGGAAATTGTTGTTTATGTGAGTTATTCACAAAAGTATCAATAATACTTAGTTGATTGCCTGGTATTTCAATTCTAACAAAGTCGGCCATGTAGCTAATTGGTCTGCCTTCTTTATTGGTTAGAAAATCGTTTTGTAGTTCTTTACTATAAAATCTTACTGCTAATGCGCCTGTTTCTGACATTTAATTCTCCAAAGTAGTTTGGTTTGTCAAGCCTACTCACCATGAATAGACTTGAGAAACCCCCCTATTGCTAGGGGAGTACTTAATACTATACTGAAGCCTTGCTAAACCAACCATAGTCACCTGATACCATAGCTGTAGCTGGAGATGTATAAGAACCACCTGAAGCTGCAACTAAGAAAGTTGTTGTGTTGATATCGCAAACAGTTGTTGATGCTGTGATAGTAGCATTAGCCTTAGCAAATACATAACGTAAACCGTCTGAACCCCAAACTTGCACACCTAATAATTGGTTAGCAACTTGTTGTCCAGCAGTAATGTTAGCTGCTGTTACTGTGTTAGTTAGATCAATTCCCACTAAAGGGGTTACTGAAAAAGCCATGTTATATTCTCCCTTTAATTAAGCTGTGAGGACACCGTTAAATTGTGCGCCTGAGCTAGTAAGATTACCTGCCCAACCGATTAATTTAACAATAGCGTCTTGGTTTACAGATTGACGTTCACCACCGATTGGCACAAAGTTTCTGTCTTTGTGTGGGCGGAAGAAAATGTAGTCTGTGTTTAAGAAATACATGTGGTTAGCTGGTTCTTGCGCACCAATACCGCCACCAAGTACCACGTCAGCAGATGTACCGCCACCGTAGAATTTGAGTGAAGCGAAACCTGAACCGGCCATTTCTGGATCAGTTACACGTTGGATTGCTTGTAAGCTATTTACATATAGGTTGTAGTAGTTGTTATCTGCAACGATTAAATCAGCCTTATCAGTACCACGAACTAGCTTGATAGCTAATTGAGTCATGTAAGATTGAATGTTAGCTGCTGAAACTGCTGCACCACCGTTAGTCACACCAGAGAACGCTTGGTTCTGCCAGAATGTCCATGTAGCACGATTGATACCACCGTAAGTACCGCTTGATGGGCTATCTGCAACTGCTGCAGCTAAACCAGTAAGGTTCTTACCACCGTTACCAGTACCGTTACCATAAAGGTCAAGGTTGATACGGTTAGATAATTGTGCTTCTGCTACTTTGATACGACCTTCTAGTAAGTCAATGATTGCTTCCTTACCAGAGTTTTGTAACATTTCAAGACCAGAGATAGTAACTGCTGAAGCGTATTGAGCAATACTGAATTGCGCTGCAGAAATTGGGCTATTAGGTGAAATGTTTAATGTTTCAAAGCCACTATATGAGTTAGTGTTGTTTGTTGAAGAATCATTGTACATAATTTCTTCAAGAATTACGTTACCGCCTGAAAATGGGCGTACGTTACCTTTTGACTTCAATTTTAATAGAAGCGGATTATTGTTAGTTACGTTGTCAGCTAATTCACCAGAACGAGATTGAATGGTGGTAGCGATAATGTCACTAACTGAAGAATTGGCAAATGCCATAGTAAAACTCCTTTGTTAGTTTAATTAAATATTTTCGCTAGAAAAAGTGTCTACAATAGACGCTAATTGGTCACGAAGATTATTGCCTTTACCACCTAGACTCACATTCGCTGTAGGCGAGCTTGACTTAGGGGATATAGCCTTAGCTTTGACTAGGGCAAGTTTACTTTTCTGCTCTGTTTGGCTAGATTTAGTCTGTTCAGACTGTACCTTTTGCCAAATGTCATCATGTAAACGGATTGCTTTGTCGTAAGCAGTATTCAAGTCAGAAGCCATATTGTTCTGGAGTAATCCAGCCATAGTTTCTCTGACGTCATCAAAGTAAGGTTTGTCCTTACTAAAAGATTCGATTTCACCCTTTAACTGGGTTTGTTCCATTTGTTCTTGTTGCGATTGGAATTGTTGCCATTGATTTTTAATCTGGCTTAATTCCTGTGCGATCATAGAGAATTGTGGGCTAGTTTGTTGTCCACCGCCTAACAATCCATTTAGATCAACACCATAATCGTTTGCTAATTGCGCAAACATCTGTAATTTTTGGTCAGGATTACCAAATACCAAAGTTTGATGTGCAGTACCTAAACTATTAATCCATTGTGCTGGATCAACACCATTTTGTTGTAATACAGGAGCAAATTTCTCAATACTACTTAAAATAGGTTGAGCTTGATCCCATTGTGCTTTGTAAGTAGAAACACCTTTAGCAAAGTCTGATTCACGTTGAGCAATATAATCCTGTAATGTAGGATCTAATTTGCCCCATGATTCTTCATAGTCTTTTTTCCATGAAGATGGTCTTGGTTTAGAAGGTTTAGCTTCTAGTGAGACTTCTTCTTGAACTTCACTTGGTGTTTCTTCTGTAACTTCTTTATTGCTTTTAAATTTACCAGATTCGTCTCTTGGCTTATCTGATTTACTTTCTGCAACTTCTGATTCTACAACTTCTGGTGCTTCTGATACTGTTTCTACTGCACTTTCTATTTGGTCACGCAAAGATGGTGATTCGAGAGTAGTCTCGTTATCCATTTAAAACTCCTAATTGTTATTATGCTGTTAAGATTGCAAACCAGTTACCATCTCCTAATGAGATAAATACTGCTGATTTAAGTGTTGCAATTGATAAAGCTGCATCTGCTGAACCACCATTAATTTTGAAACCTGAAGCAGGCCAAACTTTAATTGTGTTAGCTGATGTATTACTTACCCAATATTTGTCACCTGGTGCTGAATCTGATGGCAATGTTGGGCCATAGTTACTTGTAGATGTTGAATATTCAACGATTGATGTAGGTAATAATTGACCGCCTTGTGCTGCTGCTGTTGCTGCTTGTGCTTTTGATACAAAACCTACAATAGCTTGTGCTGATTGACCAGCGTTACCACTACCTAAGATTGATTTAACTAATGCCATAGTATTTCTCCTATTTATATCTTAATTTTTCGTAAACCTGACGTGCCAACTGTTCTTTCAACTGACCACCGTCAGGCTTCTGTGGTCTTGCTGAACTCTGTTCCGCCACTACTAAATTGTGACGTTTTAAATGCTCTCTATGTGCTTTACGACCTTCTATCATCTCACCTGTCACCATAGACTTGTAAGGTTGATAATCAGCCATAATGTAGTGCGAATTAGATTCCTGTGTGTAGTATTCGTCAGCAGGAATAAGTTTGTGTGTTACTGGATCTTGTATATATCTAGCCATTATATTAAGAGAAGCAATGCTTCTTCATCTTCCATTTCACGTTGTGCTTCTAGTCTTTCATAATGTAATTGCTGTGCAAGCATGATAATACGTTCTGCTGCAGCTACATTTTGTGAGAGTAGTTTGAAATCTATAGAGCTTAAAGATAAGTTTTTAGAATTAGAGTATTCAGATACTATTTCTTGTACTTGCTCTGCTACTTTTGGTTCGCCTAATAATTCTTCTAAAGACTCTTTTACAGTTTGTTTAAAAGATTTATTATGAGTACGTTCTTTTTTAAGACCACCTTTAGATACAATTGAAATTGGTGGCGGAGTAACATTAGATACAATCTGAAATGCGTTACTTTGAAACGCATTGCTTTGAAAGCCAGAATAATACATTTATTACTCTGTTACTTCTATCCAAGAATTTGTTTCTTCATCCCATGTATACATTTTATCATCTGTAGGCATAGCTACAGGTGCTTCCCATAGCCATGTTTTATTATTTATTTTCCATGATGGATATGGTTGTGGTGCGTAGAATACGTCATTAGTAGCGTCATATGTATAACCAATACCAGCGTAGTTACCTCTTAAAGGTTTACCTTGTGGATGTTGATTACCATGTGTGTTGTATGATGTTTGTAACCAAGTGCCAGGACTTGAGTCTACAAATGTATCAAAGAATTCTTTTTCTGCTACTATTACTTGTATTACTTTACCGTCTGTTACTTTTGCGAAATGTGACATAGTTTTTCCTTATGCTGTGTATGTTCCTGATGCTGTGAATTTAATTATAGTATTTGAACCAGATGTTGTAATTGTTGGGCTTCCAGTTGTAGTGCTAGAATATTTTGCAGTAGGAACACTTAATATAACAACTCCTGAACCACCTGCTGCTGCAGCAGAAGTTCCACCCACAGCACCTCCACCTCCACCACCACCTAAATTAGCAGTTCCTGCTGTTGCTACGGAAGTAGATGTATTTTGTCTTGCTCCTGTGCCACCACCGCCAGATCCACCTGCATTTGCATAGTTTGCAGCACCGCCACCACCACCGCCAGCATAAGTAATTGCAGAACCTGTTATAGAAGAAGATGACCCAGCTCCACCAGTACAAGAACCTGCACCTGTTCCACCAACAGCAGAAGCACCACCTCCACCACCAGCATTACCACCACCTGAACCAGCACCACCATTACTACCTTGTCCTGAAGTGCCTGCACCACCAGCAGCAGCACCTGTTCCAGCTCCGCCCCCGCCTCCAGAACCACCGCTACTTCCTGCAACACCATCTCTACTTCCTGCACCGCCTGCGGTAGAAGATATTGTTGTTAATCCTGTTCCTGATATTGATGAAGCAACTCCTGATGCACCATTTGTACCAGCACCAGTTGCTGCAGCACCACCAGCTCCTACTGTTGCTGTAATTACTGTCCCACTAGATACTGATTGAGTTGATGTTCTAAAGCCACCTGCTCCACCACCACCTCCACCTTCAACGTTACCAGCATTAGTTCCACAACCACCACCACCGCCACCAGCTACAACTAAAAAGTCTACTGAATAAGTGCCTGATTGGTCACCCACTACCACCCACTCAGTTCCTGTATAAACTTCTATTGCTCCAATACTAGTGTTATACCCCATCTGTCCAGTAACAGGTGATGCAGGTCTGCCAGCAGTTGTCCATGTAGCAATAGATAAACCTGTAGTACTATCTAATGTACTTGATCCTGATGCGCCTGAAAGTATAAGTGGCATTATGCTAGTTCCTTATCTGTAGGTTTAGCTAGTGTAGGATGTTCCCATTTAGCTATATAGTCACCCTTGCCATCAGAGTCGTTTTGTAATCTTATAACTGTTAAGAAATCATTATCTGTTAATTGTGGATAGATAGCCATTATTTTATCGTATAGTGTCATTATGCACTCCTTACCATTGCTGCTGAAAATGGATATGTAGAAGCATTAGAGCCTACATTTAAACTTATGCCAGAATTTTGATACCCATAAATTTCAATATAATCTGTTGAACCATTTAAAGAAATTAAAGCCGACAATGTAGTGTCTGGACCTTGATTATTATTTGGAATTACAGCTCCTCTTGAATATAATGTTCCATTTTTATATAGGTAAATACCTACAAGTCCAGTTGCATTTGGAACTACTCCTATTGACGCATTAACTTGATAATATCCAGCAACCAATGGCAAAAATCTATAATTTGTAGTATCAAAAGCCGTAGCTGTATCAAATAATTTTGTGTTAAATGCTATTTTTGTTAATGTATTATTAGATAAACTTTGTAGTGCAGAACCATAAGCACTAAAAGCTGGGCCATTTATAGCCAACGTAGAAGTTGTAGCAGGCAATGTTAGCGTATTAGTTCCTGATACTGCTGGAGCAGCTATTGTAATTGTTCCGCTAGTATCTCCGCTTATAACTATGCTAGACATTATTTAGCCTCCAATGTTTCTATACGAGCTTTTAGGTCGTTGATGATTTGGGTTTGTTCTTTTATGGCTGCTACAAGAAGTGGGATTACTTCTGTATATCTTACTCCTAATTTCTCTGTATCATTTGCATCAACAGCTTCTGGTAAAACAGCTTGAACATCTTGAGCAATTAAAAATGAACGTCTAGTTCCTTCTTCATCATCTTTATATTTACCAATAACAGAACGAAGTGATGATACTTTTTCAATAGCATTATCAATAGGCTCAATAATGTCTTTCATACGCTCATCTGAATAAGCGCTCCATGATGTAGCAGTCGCAGCCAATACAACACCACCACTTGCACCAGCACGACACATTAAACTATCGCTAGTATCATTTACAATAACGCTTTGACAACCAATTACCCATTTAGATGAGCCGTCTTTTTGACCTAATATTCTAGGACCATATCCTGTTCCAGTTGAACCATTAACATAGATATATCCTGTATTTACAGAAGAACCACCAGAACCCATAGTAAATGAACCACTAGAGTCTATACGCATACGTTCTGTAGAACCTGTTCTAAAAACTTGAATGCCAGAAGTTCCACAAGTGAAATAATTATCTCCATTAGCTCCATAAAATAAATGTAATGATGCAGGTGATGTAGATGAAGCAATATTTAGTTTTCCTTCTCCAGCATCAATAGAAGCTCCACCAATCCCTACATTACCACTACTGTTAGCTAAACTAGTATTTCCTACTGTTGTTACTTTCTGTGATGTATCTATAGTGACTGCTGTAGTAGCAGATGCGCCTGTAGCTAATTGTAATTGACCGCTAGTATCCGCAGTCATGTTTAGTGCTGTACCTGATGTTGTTCCTGCGCTAATTATACTTGCCATATTATAATACCACCCATCTTGAGCCACTTGAAACTGTGACTGATTGTCCTGTTGCAACTGTAACTGGCCCTACACTCATAGCATTGTTACTAGCTGTAATTGTATAACTACTTGCAATAGATTTTGCATTAACAATTATACCATTAGATGCTACTTGCTGTGGAGCTGTTAGATCGCCTGTTGTGTTGTTATATGTAAAATTAGCTGAATTTGCTAATGCACTTGTACCATTACCATAAGGAACATAGTTAGCAGTTAAAGTAGTTAATCCTGTACCACCACTAGCAACGCCTAATGTACCTGCTAAGGTAACTACGCCTGTAGATGCTGTAGAAGGTGTAAGACCGGTTAATGATGTTTGGAATGATGTAACACCTGCACCACCACTTGCTGATAATGTACCTGTGCTAAATGATAATCCAGATCCTATGGTTACATTGCTAAAGCCACCAGAGCCGTTACCATATAAAATAGATGTACCGCTAGTAGCTGGAGCATAATCTGTGCCAGATGTAGCTGCACTTATTGCTGTTCCATTACCTTTTAACAATCCTGTGACTGTTGTTGATAATGTTAATGCTGGAGTTGCACCACCAGATGATGAGCCTGCTAAACCATTAGCTGATACAACTGATACTGCTGTTACAGTACCTGATCCTTTGTTGTTAAACGTAGTCCAATCAGCAGATGACAATACACCTCTGTTTGTAGCTGATGCTGTAGGTACATTTAAAGTAATAACAGGTGTCGTAGTACCATTAGCTACGCTTGAGCTTAAATCTGTGCCTGTTGTGCCTAACGTTAAAGCTGCAACGCTTGTTACTGTTCCTGAACCCTTATTATTGAATGTTGTCCAGTCTGTGCTTGTAAGATAACCAGATACGCTTGTAGTAGCTGCTGGCATAGCAATAGTAGGAGTTGCACCGCCTGTAGAAGTAACAGGGCTTGTAGCTGATACAGAAGTAACTGTGCCAGAACCTTTGCTATTAAACGTATTCCAGTCAGTAGATGTTAAATATCCATTTACTGTGCTAGATGCTGCAGCCATACTTATAGCTGGTGTTGCACCACCTGATGATACTACTGGAGCAGTGCCTGTTACGCTTGTAACTGTACCTGCAGCAGGTGTTGTCCATGTAGGAGTTGCACCTGTGCCAGCAGAAGTTAATACTTGACCTGCTGTACCTTGTGAACCATCAAAGCTGGTTGTACCTGTTACACTAAAGTCT
>Ga0209296_1001518_pt1 | contig 17695 bp, 16 predicted proteins | sample S_130206_EF_Meta_FD_187319 | JGI IMG/M metagenome (GOLD analysis project Ga0209296, IMG submission 187319) | Freshwater microbial communities from Lake Simoncouche, Canada to study carbon cycling - S_130206_EF_MetaG (SPAdes) (version 2) | ecosystem: Environmental > Aquatic > Freshwater > Lake ...
ACATTAACTGCGTCAAATGATTTATCTGATTTAGATGGATTAGGTCCGATAAGTTATCAATGGTTAAGAAATAACATTGCTATTTCAAATGCAACCCAAGCAACGTATGCACTCACTCAAATTGATGTCGGCAAGGTAGTGACCGTTAAATCAAGTTACACCGATGGACTCGGGAATCCAGAAAGTGTGATTGGGGGTTTTTTCTCACCAGGATTGGATCCACTTACCATCGCAAATGAAAATGATTCACCAAATGGAGATGTTTCCATTACTGGCATGGCGAAAAAAGGGCATGATTTAAGCGCATCCAACACGCTAACCGATATTGATGGATTAGGGGAAATACATTATCAATGGCTAAATGAAGGCAATGTCATTGCCAATGCAAATCAAGCGAGTTATGAATTAACGCAAGCAGATGTGGGTAAAAATATCCGTGTCAAAGCCAATTATACGGATTTACAAAAAACGAATGAAAGTATGACGAGTGCAGCAATGCTAATTTCAGCCAATAAAGCACCAACAGGCGCGATAATTCTTAAAGGCTCGCCTGTGTGGGGCGCCACACTGTCTGCGTCAAGTACACTCAAAGATGGGGATGGCCTCGGGAAATTGAGTTACTCATGGCAAAACGAGGCTGGTGAGTTATCGACATCGCCCAGTTATAGATTAGGTGAGGATGATATTGATACAAAAGTCTGGTTAACTGTTCACTATACGGACAGAAAAGGAAATATTGAAGAAGTTGAAAGTAAACCTGTTGACGTGACGATTAGCAAAAAATCGTCAGCCTATAACGATATACTCGAAGGGACAGTGGCAGCGGATAAATTAACGGGTGGCAAAGGTGCAGATACGTTTATATTTACTTCTTCAGATTTTTATACGAAGGGCAGTAATGGTAGTGTAGTTTTTAATAAATCAGTTGTAGATACAATTACTGATTTTAATTTGAAGGAACACGATGTACTTGATTTTGGAGATTTGGGTGCATTGGGCTTTTATTCCACACTCAAGGATGCACAAGACGATTTAGCGTCACTGTTCTACGTTAAAGGTTCAGGTAAAATTTACCTTAATACAAATAATGCAGATGAATTTATGCCAACGGTGATTGTTGTCTTAACAGGTAAACCTGCTGTGAATACTGATTTGACTGATTGGAATTACCCAGCGGTTTAATTTGTCATGACAGGAGATGCTTTTGTCGCGTAAATCCTGTAAATTGCCAAAATGAATGATATTTTACTGACCACCTTTGAGTGGATAAAAAACGATTGGGATAGTAATCGATTTCGCTTCTGTGTTGAACTGTTGGCTTGGGCGATTTCGATTGGTTGCAGTTTAACAATGGCAATTACGGTTCCCAACCCACCGTTATTGATTTTATACCCCGTATGGATTACGGGGTGTGCGATGTATGCGTGGGCGTCTTATAGTCGCCAGTCATTTGGTATGCTGGCGAATTATATTTTACTTGTGAGTATTGATACTGTAGGGCTGATAAGAATGCTTTAAGGCTCAGAGATAACATTCCTCGTAGCAATATTTCATTATACTGCTTGGATAGCGCCTTCGTAGAATGGTGGAAATTGGATTTTCACTTAATTTTTCTTCATCATATGTATGATTGTTATAGCAGTATTCAAATAATGTTTCTTTTTGTATAATTTTTTCTTCTTCTACTTCGTTTGCTACTTGCTCTGTATTTCCAGATTTTTGAATAGGTTCTGCTTCAAAATAAAAAGTTGAAATTTCTTCAATGACATATATTTCAAGTACGTCGTCTAAAATTGGATTTTCGACTATTTCCTCGGTGACTTCATCTTCGAACAAACTGAAAAAAATTGGCGATTTGTGTGCTGTTTTTTTGTTTTTTAACACATAAAAAAGTGCAAAACCAAAAATTAACACACCTATAAATTCTGCGATGTAGATAAAGCTATTATTGATCCAGTGCTCAATTTTGTGGTAGGTTGCCAAACTAAAAAGAGATTTTTCAGGTTTTTCAATGGATGATGCTGTTTTTTCAGGTGGGATAAGAACAGAAAGACGTGATTGATTGAGAATTTGATTAAGCATTTCTTCTCGTGATAAAGCAGGTGATATCAATTCTATTGAATTAACGGTAACTGGCGGGGTGTCTAGAGCATTCGTGTTTTGATTATCTTCATATTTCGTCGCGCCTTCAGTTGAATTAAACATGGTTTTCACCAATGACTTCGCGATGTTATCTCCCTGACCCGCAGCTAATTGATACCATTTAAGTGCTTCTTGGGAGTCTTGTTCAACACCTTGTCCTCTGTCATACATTGTCCCAACGGATAATTGAGCATCAACATTACCTGCTTGTGCTAGCGGTAAGAAAATAGAAAAAGCTTGTTGATAACTGTTATTTTGATATGCATCAACGCCTTCTTCAAAACGTGTGTCTGTTGCATGAGAGATACTTGATAAAAAAAAAAGGCAAAAAACATTAAATAACGCATAAAACAATCTCAATCAATGATGATAAATTAGAGTTAACCTATTTATAAATGCATGGTTTGTTATAAAAGAAAAAGGCGCTATTCGTGTGAATAGTTTGCAATTTTTTTAATCCCATAGAATTTCTAATACGCAACTTTATTATTCATGATTCGATAGTTATAGTCGCACGATAAAACGCAACAGGAATGCATTTATCAAAATAACGAAATTGGATTTTTTAACGCAATCTCAATGCATAGCATGAGAATAATGGACAGAAGAAAAAGATAGGAAATGAAATGAAAAAGGGAATGATGGATTCTATTTAAACGATTGAAGTGTGAGAGCTAAACCTTGTAGAACAAGTTCTGATTCAATTGTACAAGGATAATTTAGATGCATGGCAATAAGTGGTGCGTCGCCGCCGGTGAGGAGTAAGGTCGTGTTCTTGGGTTGCTTTGCCATAATGTGTTCAATTAAACCGCAAGCCGCAAATAAAGTGCCGCTATAAATAGCTGCGTTTGTTTCTTTTGCAAGTCCAGTAGGGTGCGTCTGCGTTGAGAATGGTAAATCCGCAGTATGGCTGGCGAGCGCATGTTGCATAAGATTTAACCCAGCGCATATCAATCCGCCTTCATGCTGACCTTTGGTGTCTAAAATATCGACGGTAATAGCTGTTCCGCAATCGACAATGCAAGTGTGTGTTAGCGTTTTTTGGCGAGCAGCAATTAAGGCTAGCCAACGATCAACACCTAATTTTTCAGGGTGCAAATAACCATTTTGAACATCAAATGCGTGAGCTTGCGTTTGTGCATGGAAACGTAAAACGGTATTCCCCCATAAGTCATCGATCACCGATTCAATACAGCGCAATAAATCTGTTTTACCCACGCATGAAATTCCAATTTTCTCGGGGTGTAAATCTTGCCATAATTGAGTTAACTGCTTTGTGGTTAACTCGCTGTGGGGAAGACTTTTTCCTTGCTTGATCAGTGTTGTGTTGTCATTGAGTGCCCACTTTAATCGACTATTACCTAAATCTAAGAGCAAGTTCATTGACTAAAACTCACTTCACCTGACGCAAACATATTTTCTACTCCGTCAGCCTGTTGCAATTTTAATAGTCCATTATCATCGATACCTTGGACAGTGCCTTCAATAGCCTGTTTGCCTAAATATAACGTCGCTACTTTACCTTTTAAGCAATCATAACCCCGCCATTCATCGATGTATGCAGACAAACTTTGTGTTTCAAATGACGCAGTAAGTGGAATGAGTTCGTTTAGTAAATCGGCAATGAGTCTATTGCGCTCGAGTGTAATGTGTGGAGCAATGGTTTTTAAATCGGTATAGGCTTGCGTGATACTATCAATATTTTGCGGTAAATCGACATTCAACCCAAGACCAATGACAGCACTTGCTTTACCGTCTGCGTGTGACGTCACCTCAATTAAAATGCCACCTAATTTTCTGCCATCACTGTAAATATCATTTGGCCATTTCAACCCAATATTACCAATGCCGTATTTTTTTAGCACACGAACGACGCCCACTCCTATGGCTAAACTTAACCCGTTAAGTTGCGCGACGCTGCTAAAATGCCACAAAAATGAACCATAAATATTGGCGCCTTGTGGTGATACCCATTGTCTTCCTTGGCGACCTTTTCCAGCAGTTTGGCTATCGGTGAAACACACCGAACCTGACGGGGCATTTTCTTGTGCTTGGGACATTAAATAACGATTGGTTGAGTCGATACTTTCAAAAACAGCTAAAACCGCTATCAGTGCTAAACAATTGGGCGTTAATTGTGACTGAATGTGTTTAGCATCGAGCAAAATATGGGCGATCATAAATCTTGAGATTCTTTTCGTTGTCGAATTTGTTGAAGTTGTTTCTTTGCAATGTGTGTGCTGAGCAATTCCGAATCGGTTTCTTTCATATTGATAAATGTCGCACCAACAAAGAACGGGCATGGGCTTTTGGGGTTTGTATATTCAAAATGATGAATTATTTTCGCATACGCTGTCATCACAACCGTACTATGTACAAGTAAAATTTTCAGTTCTAAATACTGTCCGATATCAAGTAATTCTTCGCAATCAAAACCTATTCCCGTTACGCTAATATTTGCGTTGCGTGTTTGATTTTTATGCGCGTCATCACCTGCAATACGAATAACCGTGGTGGCAAGTAAATTGACTTTAATATCGAGTAATTTTAAATAATTAGCAAAATCAGGATGTATTTTGCCAAGTTTTTCTTGAATTATGTCTGCTTCTTTCTTAATTAACTCAAGTGCAGAAGAAAGTGAGCAACTATCCAGTAAATTGGCTTCAACTAAAATGGGTTGTTTTGTTTGTGCTTCGTCGATTAGCTGATACGATAAATTGACATCATCGTAAATGCGAAAAAATTCGCGTTTATCATTGGGAATGGATTTTCTTAATTGTGTCATGCGTCTTGTCCTATTAAGTGTCTGCTTATCAATATGTTTTTTACGTCGACGTGTGTTTTGGATTCTCTAAAAAGTAGCTTGAAAACCAACATCAGTGCAGAGATTGAACTCTGAATGAATCGTTAAAAATTTGGATTATAACATACAAAAAAAACGCCTCATGCTTTACACTGGGACGTTTTTGATGGAAAAAATCCGAATTCTTTTTTTGGGGTAATTTAATCTAAATTGGTTTGACGTTGCAGAACCGCTGAAACGGCGGCTGTACGGGTGGTAACGCCGAGTTTTTCAAAAATATGCTCGAGATGCTTGTTTATGGTACGAGGACTTGAGCCTAAAATGATGCCCATTTCTTTATTCGTTTTTCCACGCGAAATCCACATTAAAATTTCCGTTTCACGAATAGTGAGCCCTAGTGAATTGCGCACAGCATCTAAATCCCATTCCCCCGAATTTTTTTCAACTACCAAAAGGTATTCATCACCGTGTAGGCAGGGCGTTATTTTGCATGAAAACTCAATACCCACACGATAACTTTCAAAAGGCAATGGAGGTGTTATTGTATTGTGGTCAGTTAAATAGGCGTTTGCCCATTCAATGAGTGGCGTAGGTAATGCTTGTCCGATGTCAGAATCATTGGGTAGGGAATGCGTGTTTGCAAATTCACTAAGCCATGACGCTCCACTAGGTGTTAGCCATGTAATGATTCCTTCTTTATTGATGGCTAAGGCTGAAAATTCACGATTGTTTAATACTTCTTCAGCGCGTTTTATTGTCCGCATTTGCGTTAATTGGACATCAATGCGCACGAGTACTTCAGGTGGGCGAATCGGTTTGACCAAATAATCCACCGCACCTTCATTAAACCCGCGTAGCAGATGATCAAGTTCACTGAGCGCGGTCATAAATAAAATGGGAATACTGCGCGTAGTGGGATTGGATTTTAACCGATGGCAGGTTTCAAACCCGTCAATACCGGGCATCATGACATCAAGTAAAATAATATCGGGTTTGAGGTAATTAATTTGCTCAAGCGCGGACATGCCATCCGTTGCGACAAGGATACGATAACCAGCTTCAGACAGCGTATCAGAAAGTAGCGCCAAGTTATCGGGCGTATCATCGACAATCATAATAATGCCTTTATTCGCTGTCATTTTTTGTTATTTCCTCGTAGGCTAATTGAAGTCGTTGTTTAATATCATTTAAGCGAAATTCGGTTGCAAGCAACTGAATGTCTTCTGCAAAACCTTGATATTGTGGATGCGTTTTTATGAAAGTGGCGAGATAGCGTTTGAGTCCAGCTAAATCACCAATGCGAACATAACTGTCTAACTCTTGGAGAATCGATTCGGGTGGCAGCGTTATGTCAGATATTTGTTTGTCTTCTTCACTATAAATCCAATTGACATCTAAATGGAGTTTTAATGTATAAAATAAATCGGATACCACTAGTGGCTTGATCAAAAAATCATTACAGCCTGCGTTAATGGATTGAAGGCGATCTGCTGGGTAGGCGTTTGCGCTTAGTACAATGATGGGTGTGTTGTTATTGTGTTCACGGAGCGCTTGAACTGTTTTTATGCCGCCTAGTCCAGGCATAAATAAATCAAGTAAAATGAGATCGACCGTGTTTTTTTTCATAAAACTGAGGCAATCTTCACCGCAAGCGGCTTGCATGACTCGAAAACCTAGAGGACTTAAAATAGAGGTGACGAGCATCCGATGATCTGAATTATCATCAACAACAAGAATGTGTTTGCGTTTACCACTATAGCCTACAACAGTTTCTTGTTGAACGGGCTTTTCATCAATACCCAAATTAGGCAATAACAAGCGTACCGTAAACGTTGAGCCTTTATTGACTTCACTGGTTACGGCAAGTTCCCCTCCCATGATTTCACATAAAATCTTGCTAATCGTTAAACCTAGACCACTACCAGATCCTAAATTTTCATTAGGTAATTGTGTGAAGGGTTGGAAAATGTTTTGCAGTTGATTTTCATCAATGCCAACACCTGTGTCGATAACTTGAAAGGTGATCACCCCACAACTGTAGCTAATGCGAAAAATAATATCGCCTGTTGCAGTAAATTTAATGGCGTTACTAAGCAAGTTTATTAAAATTTGCCCAACGCGTTTTTCATCACCGCGAATGCGTGGGGGAAGGGTGTTTAAAATTTGGCAATGAAACCCTAAGCCCTTTTTTTCGGCTTGCGGCTTGAAGGTGCTGACTAAATGTTCGAGAAAACTTTTGAAATCAATAGGGTCTTTTCTTAAATCAAATTTACGCGCTTCAATGCGGGCAATATCTAAAATATCTTCAATGAGTGCAGATAAATGCTCACCGTTACGCTTTAAAATATCAACAGCTTGTTTTCGATGTTCAGGAATCGCAGGATCTTGCTGAAGAATATAAGCATAGCCAATAATGCTGTTTAGTGGGGTGCGTATTTCGTGGCTCATACTGCTAAGAAAGCGACTTTTTGCTGTATTAGCGCGATCGGCCATTTTAATAGCTTGTTGAAGTTTGGCGTCAGTTTGTTTGTGTTTATCTATTTCTCTGAGTAAAAGCTCAGTTTGCTTTGCTGTTTCATCGTGTGCAACTCGCCGGCTTTCTGAATTGAGAATTAACCACCACGTACACAGGCCAATAAATACCAATAATGCTGAATAAACTTTGAAAAAATTATTCAGTAGTAAGGCAAATGCGTTTAAATTGTCGCGAACACTCAGCAAATCTTGATAATAAATCACACCAACAAAAACGCCTGTTAATGTTGCCAAAAACACAAATACTAAGACAAAACGCAATAAACGTAGTTGCGTTAGCGAATTCATCGATTTAGGAAAAATAAACGCCGCGAGCGCTTCTAAATAATCTTCAAAACGAAAACCGATTTTACAGGCATCATGACAACGCGCATCGAGTGTGCAACAAAGTGAATATCCATTTTTTATTCTAGCAGTTGTATGTACATTGTCAATTTACATGAGATTTTATAGAAATTAAGCCAAGCTATTTTGAATAAAGCTAAATGCCCAAAAAGACATACCGCTACCAATTAAACCAAGTAACCACATTCCTCTAAAAAAAATCGTTTGCAAACTGGGTTTGCGGAGCACCAAACTGACCGCGCCTAGCACTAAACACACTTGATAAAGCAAAATAGCGATATCAAAACGATCACCTGCTGTGGATAAAATGGCAAGTTGGGCTTCAATTTCATTCGCACCAATGACACGACCATATTCACCACCGACATCTTGAACCCAATTTTCTTGACCAACGGTTTTTGAGCCGCGAAGAATTTCATCTTTTTCTTTTTTGTATTGCACGGATTTTTTGGCTAAATCTGCTAGATGATTATCTACTCCAATGATGGCTGACTTTTGAATGGCATTGGCTTCTTTTAAGCTCTTTAAAAGGGAAATTTCACCTTGAACGAGCGTTTCTTTGATACTTTTTGATTGATACCAGGAATAAGCCATTGCTTTATCATTTGTGCCAATAATTTCATCCGCATCGTATTTGCCGGCAAGTAAATCGGTAATAGCCATGAGCGCGGCAAAAATAGCAATGACCGCGCCGCAACGCATTTCAAAACTAGAGCTATTAGGAATATTGATATGAGTTTCTTTTGACATAATTTAATGTTTCATTTAAAAAATGGATGAGAGATACGAGTGAATTTGCATTAGGTTACGCATCGCGACACAATAGCACATTAATTATAGCCAATAATTTATGTCATCTCATGAAATATAAAAGTTTGTGCGTTGTTCTCTCGATGATGCTTTCAGGGTGTGGTTTTCAATCTACTGCAAAGGATTGGGTTGCTGTGAGCACAGAGAAAACTTTGGGAATTAGCGGAATAGTTGCTATTGATCGAGAAAATTTCTTAGTGGTTCATGACAACAAAAAAATCAATGAACCCAGATTAAGTCAACTAAACTGGCAGGAAGATTTGCCACCGCGTTTGCAAAAAATGGCGTGGTGCGATGCTCAAAAATTACCGATTGATTTAGAAGCGATTACCGCGATTCCAGAAGATCATTCAGCGTTTTTGGTATTGGAAAGTCGAGGGCAGGTCACGCGTATTCGAGTAGAAAACAATCATTGTGACAGAGTTGCCGAGTTTCATTTGCCTAATGCGACAACCAAAAGTAATTTTGAAAGTTTAGCACTATTTCGCAACATTCTTGTGTGGGCAGAGCGTGGCGATGATGAGAAACCCGCAAAAATGTCATGGGGCGAATACGATGTGCAAAACAACCGCATCACGTTGTCAAAAGAAAATACGATGGATTTTTTTGCGCCATACCCAAATGAACATCGTCGCTCAATTAGCGATATAGCTATAGATCAAAGTGGCGTGCTGTGGGTAAGTTCTGCTTCAGATCCCGGTGACAATGGTGTATTTCAATCGGCTTTGTATACATTAGGGCAGTTTGTGGATAACAAAGCGGGTATTCATTGGAATGCGTATCATGATATTTCCATTCAATCGCAATACGAAAACGTGAAAGTGGAAGGCCTTACGTTTGTTGGCGATAAACTCATCATGGGGTCAGATGATGAAAATTTGGGGAGTAAAATCGCTGTGGAGTTTTTAGAGGATAAATAAAATTTCCCTTGCAAAATTTTTTACAAGGGAAATTAATTTGATAGAAAAATTCGATTTATTTTAAAACTATCTTACTATCGGGTGAAATAGATACTTTTGAACACAAATCTTTCATTGCGGACAGGTGCTGTAAAACTTTTTGTTTCTCACCGCTGATGCTTAAAGCTAACCTTGTTGCAATGTCCGATTCTTTTGCATCGAGTTCTGCCATTAATGCATGTTCAATTTTTGGCTTGACACCTTTTGCCTGATCAAATAAATTTTTGGCAAAACTTTCTATTGTTTCATTCAAATAGCTTTCTAATTTTTGGCAAATGTCTCTTTGAAGTCCGTTGTAATACTTGGAAATCTCATTATTTTGCGTGGCATTTGTACCTGTACCAGCAACATCAGAAACACTCTCTTTTACCTCTTTCAATGTTGAGTAATTTATAAAACCGTCGAGATTTCTGATAATGCCACTCTTGCAATTTTCAACATAAGTTTTATTCACCATTTTACCAACAAGACTTTGTTGGCAAGCTGCTAATGAAAGTGGTTTAACACCTGCAAGTTGATTTTTTTGTTCAATGTCTTGAATTTGTTTTTGCAAATGATTGAGTTCTATTTTTATAGCACTTGAGTAATTATCTAAATGAACAATGTACTCATTCAAAATTTGCTCTACTGTTGGAAAAATTTTATCGGCGATACGATTTTCAATTCCGTGAATAAATCCCCAATTTCCAGCCCGTTTGCTTCGCCAATGCCTAACACTGTCTTTGGTTTTGACCCCCTCAATTAAGCCCCTTGCGAGTATATCGATCTTGTCCAAATAAAGCGGCAAATGCTTAGAAAAAGTCGATTGCTCTTTTTCCATTTCATTCAAAGGGGATTCAAGTTTTTTTTTGAAATTGGCTAATTCTTTTTCTAACCGCTTACGAATTTGTTGAAGTTGCTCTTGAACTTTTTTCTCATCATAAGTGCTTTCGATAGCATCTAAGCGATTTTCACAAGATGCTTGAATTTTGCTTGAAACTCGCTCAAAACATTCAAGCAAAACTTTTTTACTTTGTTCTAATCGTGTGCTGGAAGCCAAAAGTTGGTTAAGTTGTGTTTTAACCTGTGGGAAACCAGAATTTTCTATTTCGCCGTCCGCGTAATAATCCTTTGAAACAAAATGAATTGGGATTGCATCAAGTTGTTCCATGTAACGATAGCCGTCTTCTTCCCTTATTTGACCCGCTAATAATTCATTTAACGTCTTCTCAATTTCTTTTCTTATTCTGATTTCTTCTGCTTTTTTGATCGCGTTTAAAGTAGGAATTTCTTCGTCATCATCTTTCGCTTGCCGTTTTGCTTTTGCATAGGTGACATCAATATGCGTAACAATCAACTGCAATTGCTTAATTTGACCAAGCCGCAACTGACGCTTCAAAAAATCTTTATCCGCTTGGTCATACGAACCACCCGACGCAGTTAAAAATAAAATTGCATCAACATCTTTTACTTTTTCTTCTGTTAAAAGAGCGCGAAATACAACCGTATCCGCCAATCCAGGTGTATCAATTAACTCAATTTGTTCTTTCAATAAATCAACAGGCGCATAAACCGTTATTTGATTAACTAAATAATGCAATGGTGAATTCGTTGACGTGAATTCTTTTACCTTTTTCAAAAATTCTTTTTGACCAGTTTTTGTCCAATCAACAGCGTTAATGCGATAAGACAAGCCATTTTGTTTTATGTACTGTTCTTCAATATCTGCGTTATTTGAATTTTTTTCTTTGTCAAAATTGATAAATCCCGAGTAACGATTAGCACCTGAAATATCTTCTGGATTTTCTTGATGCTCATCTTTCAATTCCTGCCATTTTTCTTTGCTGATAATGTCAATTTCAGCATAAGCGTTCTCTGAATATCGAAATACTGAAATTGCAGCGGTTTCTGGATTTGTACTTACGCCTGCTAATCTTGAATCAGTCAAGGCATTAACAAAAGACGACTTGCCTACTTTGAAACGTCCGACAATTGCCACTTTGTAATAATCTGGGACATTGGAAATTTCTAAAACTTTATCGAGGTCATCAATACTGCCTTTGATAAAATCTTTGTAATCAGGCAATTCGCTTTTTAAGCAATTAGTTAATTCATTTTTGAAATGTTCAACATTTTGGCGCAATTCGTTTAATTCACTGATTGATGTAGTCATATGTTAGTTGCTTATCCTTATTGAAAACTAGTTATTATTGTTTGCTATAAATTTATACTAACGTGAAATATGCCTTTTTGTTTGTTTGTATATATTCTTTATTTATCTGAATTTATTTATTATTTTCATTATTTCTGTATTAAACTTATTTATCAAAACATAATGAAGTTATAAAAAAAAGTGGATTTCAAACTAAATTTCAAAAGTGTGACGTAGTTCACAGTTTTCACTAATGGCTTTTTTATTAAAATAGACTGCAATCCATTTTAAAAAAGCCGTTATGAATTAATAGGATTAACAGAATGAGTTACTTTATTGAACAACAAGAATGGCAAAGCTTGCCTGAATACGCTCAACGCGACGTTTATGATTATTTTTTACATATAAAACAACGATGTGAATCGAAATCCTATATTGAGCGCAACAAAAGTGAAACAATAGCGTTTTCAAATCTTAGTGCTAGCAATATTGAAGAATGGGCTAGCGACAAAGAGGACAATGAAAGAGAGTCTAATAGTTGAGAACTTTAAAAAGCGTGAACGAACTCAGGTAAGTATTGAAGAATGCCAAGTAATTTCTATATGAACTAAATTTCAATATTGTGGCGCGTTAAATTAGCAGCAATCAAGCCTAATTTATACAGGGTGGCAATTAATCCAGTCGCGCAGAACTTCAGTCATATTTGCTTGCCAATCCTGTCCTTGTGCTTTAAAAGCAGAAATAATATCATTTTCAAGTAATAGTTCAATTTTCGTTACAGCTTGAATTTGAGAAGCGTTGCCCTGTCTAACTAACACCCCATTTTTATATTCGTCAGCTTGCTCAAAAAACGCATCCGATAGCTCCGGTGCATCATCCTCATCAATCCAATCTGTTCTTGTAGCGTTCTTGTTCTCGATCATTGCATTTTCTCATTGAAATAATGCGGCGACTCTCACCGCGTGTCGTCCAAACGATAATAACCATACGTTCGTGTAATGGTCAAGTAAAACTGGACACTTAGCTAGACTGCAAAGGATGAGTTATGCTAGAGCATCTAAAAATAGTGCAGAGCTATTTTGAGCTTAAATGTTTTCTTTCATAAAAAATTAATTTCATAGTATTATAGTGGGTAGTTGTTCTGAGCGAGTTGGGGTTCGTCGCGGTGAACTTCTTAAAAAAACAAAAATAATTAACTCTCTACCTACTTTGGAGATGTCGCTATGAAAGTATCAGCCAAAAAGTTGGACGCAAAAAAACAATTAGAATTTGAATATGGTTTAGCGTTGATTCTGTTCGCTATCCTGTTTTTCTTTGCAAGTATGCCGTCGATGGCTGCAAGTGATCGTGAAATGCAAGAAAGTTATTTACGCTCACGCGCTACTACCCTCATGCAAGAAGGCAGTTTAAGTGTCGATCAAACCAATAACGTTGATAAAAGTCAAGAATACCGTGGTGTGTATTATGGTTTTTTGCCTTGTGATGATTGCCTTGGCGTGAAAATGACACTGTCTTTGAAAAACAATACAAATTATTTATTAGTCACGCAATACACGAAAGAATCTGCCCGTGAATATTTTGAAAAAGGAAAATACAATTGGGATGATGGCAGTAAAACACTGGTTTTAACGTCAAATAAAGATGGTTCAAAACGCAAGTTCATTATCAAAGATGATAATGCACTGGTTCAGCTTAGTAGTGATGGTTTACCTATTAAAGGTGCATCTGAGGAAAAATACACGCTACTGAGAAGTGATGCTGTAAAATCACGCGATGTGCATATTCACTAGAGGTTATTTTATATACGCCCTTTTTGTCATTACGGCGCAAAACAGGGCGTTTTTGTTTTAAATAAGCCCATTCACTGCTAAACTTGAAACGCGTCAAACGTTTGTATCATCGAATTCTAATAAAAACTATTTCGCTCGAGGTGAGTATGTTACCGATTCAATCAAAAAAAATGATGTTACCATTAGCAGTTTGCTTGATGTCATTAGCGCTATCCCCTGTTATAACGCATGCTGAAGGCATGGAAACAGGCAGTACTGCTGCACGTCAAGCGGCAGATCAAAAAGCAGCGTTAGCTAGAAAAGCCGCAGATAGACAAAAAGCGGCAGAAGAAAAACAAAAAGCAGCTCAGGCTCAAGCGCAAGAAACTCAAAAAGTAGTTGAAGAAGCGCCAAAAGAAGTCGAGTTACCAAAATAAGATTTAATTTTAACGCCCAGTGAATGGACTGTCACTTGGGCGTTTATATTAAATTTTAAACCTACTGTATTAGTATGGAATAATCGCTTTTTATAACTCAATATTTAATAATTAAAGGAAATACTATGTCTACTTTTAAAAAATATCAATGCAAAGTTTGTAATTTTATCTATGATGAGGAACTGGGTGATCCTGACAGTGGAATCGAGCCTGGTACGCTTTGGAACGATATTCCGGATGATTGGAGTTGCCCTGATTGTGGCGTAGATAAAGATGATTTTGAATTGCTTGTTGAATGAGTAATTCTTCAACTAGGTAACCTCAACTAGGTAATATGTAATGAACGACAATAATAAAAATAAATCCGTAAATAGTTTACTGCCCTTTTTGATTAAAGTGGCTTATATTGCGCTTGCTGTAACTGCTTGGATTCTATTTCAATCCCTTATCGGTGTGCCTATGAAAATGGTGTAGTCCATTTGACTCGTCGAAACAGTGTTTTTTTGCATAAAGTCATTATTGCCGCTTTAATCAAAGCGGCAATCACCTTAAGTTTTACTCAACTTTACATGTCATAACCGATTTTACTGGTAAAATAGTATTTTTTGATTTGGAGAGAAACTGTGTTCAGAGGAACCACTATACTTTCAGTTCGGCGCGACGGGAAAGTCGTTATTGGCGGTGATGGGCAAGTCACCTTAGGCAATACCGTTATGAAAGGAAACGCGCGTAAAGTGCGTCGTATTTACCACGATAAAGTCATTGCTGGTTTTGCCGGTGCAACTGCTGACGCGTTTACGTTGTTTGAACATTTTGAAGGTAAACTCGAAAAGCATCGGGGTAATTTAACACGCGCCGCGGTGGAAATGGCAAAAGATTGGCGAACAGATAGAGCATTGCGCAAGCTTGAAGCGCTGCTTACGATTGCCGATTCTAAAACGTCGTTAATTATTTCGGGAACGGGCGACGTCATTGAACCTGAATCAGAATTTGATTTAATGGCGATTGGGTCGGGTGGTTCTTTTGCACAGGCGGCTGCGAGGGCGCTTTTGGAAAATACAAATTTAAGTGCGCGTGAAATTGTTGAGCGCTCGCTTAATATCGCTGCAGATATTTGTATTTATACCAATCATAATTTGCGCATCGAAGAATTAGACGCTGAACCTGTTGAACCTAAAGAGTAAAAACGCATGACTCAAATGACACCTAAAGAAATTGTAAGTGAACTCGACAAACACATTATCGGTCAAGCAAGCGCCAAACGCTCAGTGGCGATTGCTCTGCGTAATCGGTGGCGCCGCCAGCAAATTTCAGGCACGCTGCGTGATGAAATTACCCCCAAAAATATTTTAATGATTGGGCCTACAGGCGTTGGTAAAACAGAAATTGCCCGTCGTCTTGCAAAACTTGCCAATGCACCGTTTATTAAAATTGAAGCAACAAAATTTACAGAGGTAGGTTATGTTGGGCGTGATGTGGAGTCGATTATCCGTGATTTAGCCGATACGGCAGTCAAAATGACGCGTATGGTTGAAATGGAAAAAATGCAAACGAAAGCAGTTGAATCAGCTGAAAATCGTGTGCTGGATATTCTCATTCCTCGTGCAGAAGGTTGGACGCCAGCGGATTCAGAGAATGGTGATGCCACTCGTATTAAGATGCGTCAAAAATTACGCAATGGTGATCTTGACGATAAAGAAATTGAAGTTGAAGTGCAAATGTCCATTGGTGTTGAAATTATGGCGCCACCAGGAATGGAAGAGATGACCAGTCAACTGCAAGGCATGTTCCAAAACATGGGCTCGGATAGAACGAAGTCACGCAAAATGAAAGTCTCTAAAGCGCTACAAGTGTTGCAAGATGAAGAGGCTGAAAAACTGGTTAATGAAGATGAAATTCGTCTGCGCGCTATTGAATCTGTAGAACAAAATGGCATTGTGTTTTTAGATGAAATTGACAAAATTTGCAAACGCTCAGAACTTGGCGGTGGTGGCGGTGAAGTATCGCGTGAAGGGGTTCAACGTGATTTATTGCCACTCGTTGAAGGCAGTACCGTAAGTACCAAATATGGCGCAATTAAAACGGATCATATTTTATTTATTGCATCAGGCGCGTTCCACGTTGCAAAACCATCTGATTTAATTCCTGAGTTGCAAGGGCGTTTCCCCATTCGCGTTGAACTCAGTGCATTATCAGCAGATGATTTTGTGCGTATTTTAGTTGAGCCCAATGCATCGCTCACAGAGCAATATATTGCATTGCTAGGCACAGAAGGCGTAACGTTATCGTTTGCTGAGGATGGTATTAAACGTATTGCTGAAATGGGTTGGCAAGTGAATGAAACAACCGAAAACATTGGTGCGCGACGTTTGCACACAATGCTCGAAAAATTATTAGAAGAAATTTCATTTCATGCGCCTGATTCGCTAGATAAAAACATTGTCGTTGACGCGGCGTATGTGAATAAATATTTAGGTGAATTAGTGCAAGACGAAGATTTAAGTCGTTATATTTTGTAAATTTTCGATTTTATTTCAGCCATAAAAAAACCTCGTTTAGCAATCGCTAAGCGAGGTTTTTGATTATTCAGAAGTTAGTTTTATTTTTTCACTTCTTCAAAATCAGCGTCAATCACGCCATCATCTTCAGCAGGTTTTGCATGATCAGCGTGTGCGTGTTCACCACCTTCATTGGCTTGTGCATAAGCGCGTTCCGCTAATTTGCTTGATAATTCCGCTAATGCTTCTGTTTTTGCTTCGATATCGGTTTTTTCATCGCCTTTAAGTGCTTCTTTAACGGCTTCAATCGCTTTTTCGATATCCGCTTTTTCATCCGCAGTGACTTTGTCGCCTAAATCTTTAATTGATTTTTCAGTGGCATGAACTAAACCGTCAGCGTGGTTACGCGCTTGCACTAATTCACCCAGTTTGCGATCTTCATCCGCGTGTGCTTCTGCGTCTTTGATCATACGTTCAACTTCTTCATCCGATAAACCACTTGATGCTTTAATAGTAATCGATTGTTTTTTGCCAGTGGCTTTGTCTTTTGCTGATACGTTTAAAATACCGTTCGCGTCAATATCAAAAGACACTTCAATTTGTGGCACGCCGCGTGAAGCAGGTGGGATGTCAGCTAAATCAAAACGACCTAATGATTTATTGGCATTCGCTTTTTCGCGCTCACCTTGAAGAACGTGAATAGTCACAGCTGTTTGATTGTCATCAGCAGTTGAGAACACTTGTTGCGCTTTAGTTGGGATGGTCGTATTTTTTTCAATTAACTTGGTTAAAATGCCACCCATAGTTTCAATACCTAGTGACAATGGAATAACGTCAAGTAAAAGAACGTCTTTTACGTCACCGGCTAAAACGCCCGCTTGAATCGCCGCGCCTAAAGCAACAGCTTCGTCAGGATTGACATCTTTGCGTGGTTCTTGTCCAAAGATTTTGCTAACCATTTCTTGTACTTTTGGCATACGGGTTTGACCGCCAACCAAAATAACGTCGTGAATTTCAGAAGCTGATACCCCCGCGTCTTTTAAAGCTATTTCACAAGGTGCTTTCGTGCGTAAAATTAATTCTTCAACTAACGATTCTAATTTTGCACGGGTTAATTTAACATTTAAATGTTTAGGGCCTGTTGCGTCAGCGGTGATGTAAGGTAAATTGACATCGGTTTGTTGACTTGAAGACAATTCAATTTTTGCTTTTTCTGCTGCTTCTTTCAAACGTTGCAAGGCTAATGGATCGTTGTGTACGTCAACG